>Ga0123354_10002148_pt1 | contig 25557 bp, 10 predicted proteins | sample TergutLab28metaG_2_FD_97872 | JGI IMG/M metagenome (GOLD analysis project Ga0123354, IMG submission 97872) | Labiotermes labralis P4 segment gut microbial communities from Petit-Saut dam, French Guiana - Lab288 P4 | ecosystem: Host-associated > Arthropoda: Insects > Digestive system > Gut ...
ATTCCCCGCATTTCACGGAACCCGAAGGTTCATTACCGCACTCACAAGCGTCCGCCACCTGTCCCTATCCTGGGCCAGCCCAATCCAGTCCATATACCCACATCCCACGTCCTGGAGATCCATCCTAATATTATACACCCATCTACGCCTAGGACTCCCCTGTGGTCTCTTTCCCTCCGGTTTCCCCACCGAGACCCTATACACCCCCCTATCCTCACCCATAGGCGCCACATGCCCAGCACATCTCATTCTTCTCGATTTTGTCACCCGCACAATACTGGGTGAGGAGTACAGATCACTTAGCTCCTTGTTATCGCTGTTACCCACGGAAAAGTACATGTGGTTCCTTTAAGAGGAATAGGGGCCTCTGTAAGGTAAATCAGTCCCATTACAGGCCTGGAGTGGCCCAGATGGTTCCAGGAAGTTAAGGTACCCAGACTACATGACAACGGCACAGGGTGGTGGTAAGGTTGTCAATCCTACGCACCGGCCGCCTTTACCCCAAGAAATGCTCCAGGTACTCATTTCTGTTAGAGGCTGAGTCGACCCCAGGGCCATAGTGCAATCGGAAGGATTATGTCAATGAAAAATTCCTATGACACCATCTGGAATAGAAATAGCGGCCTTCCGATTTTTAGCACAGTACCTTAACCACTGTGCCACCGCGGTCCCCTAAAGGGGTCTCTGTAAACTGCTTGATTTGCGTGTAAAATTTCCATGGAAGACGTTCGCATTCTACAAAATATTAAGAACCTAAAAATGTTCCTCACATCAGAACAGCTGTCATAATTTCAATTACTTTATTTTTGGTTAATTCCATATACGCACAGACCGACACGGATAAAGTCCTTTTTAGAAGACGACAGCCGCTCATTGGCTCAGAAAATTTTCGACCTGTATGCAACTCGAATTTTCAATTTTGTGTTAAAAAAAATTCACTACTGATACCTGTTATAAGTCAGAAGAAACCGGTCCATTTGAAAGGAGTTAACAATATACAGCGTATTCTCGGTGGTCGTGTTTGAATGAGACCCATAAAACCGACACAAATGGAATCACAAAACTCGGAAAATATCTCCAACATAAAACACCAATTTGATTCCAAGTACTTAGGACTAGAGATAAATAATGCATAAAATAACCTCAAAAGTACGTCAAGAATGAAAATTTACTCTCAGTAAACCGGGCATTATTTTGAAAGAATGAAAGGCATTAAGTGATTTAATGAGTGCCTCGTTTCTTGAAGCACGAAAGCATTCTATCTTACTTGCAGGGTGGAGAGTGACTTGGCAAAAACAGGGGACGGAGAAAACCGACTGGCCAGCCACGTTTTCTCATCCCAGTACATCGAAACCACACACAAAAGGTCGAAACAGTACCAAAAAGGGCGATCATGACAGCTCGAAATCCCTCATATCCAGGTTCAGAAAAACATCGAGACTCTACTCTTCACCTCTTCAGTGTAGGGATTTTAGTCTTGTTTACTGCTATATCGTGGAAAAATATTTAAAATTTGAAGGCATTTTTTCTGTGGAAGTTTAATATAACTGGACGTCTTTTAATTGTGCCAATGTGACTGAAACCGACAGATTACTGGTCTCAGGGTCATTTAGGATTCTGCAGGCCGAAAACTGTTAATTAGCGTCGATTCCACCTAACATATTTTTCTCAATCCCACTACGTACCGAAACCTAAGAGACGCTAAGCAAAGAGCGAGCATACAATTTTGATATCTTCTTAACCCACCAGCTTACTGTGACGATTGTGGGGCGTACACCCATTTTTAAGGCGTTAACTGCTTTTACGGCTGTGAATTTTCCATTTACGCGAGCTGTAATGGCTTACTGATAGACTAGAGAAAAGAGTGCATATATATATATATATATATATATATACTGGTAAATTCAGTTAGACCGATAGTGTAAAAATTTAAGTAGTACAAAGAGTCAAGGAAGAAAGGAATATCCTACATAAAATAAAAAGAAGGAAGACTAACTGGATTTGTTACATCTACCGTAGGAACTAACTTATAACACGCGTAATTTAATCAAAGGTCGAAGAAGAGTTACAATGGACGAAAAGACGAGGCAGAAGACTTAGGCAGCTACTTGTTAACCTTAAGTAAAAGATAAAATACTGGAACCTGAAAGAGGACGCACTGACCCGCCTTTACTAAAGAACTCGCTTTGGAAGAGGCTATGAACCTATCACCAAGACCCATTTCGCAACGAATGGATATACATACAGAGGCTTTGGGAACTCAAGTCCACTTTAACATATCAGTCTAAATTTCATACTTATATAAAGAAAAGGTAAATTAGTTTACACTTTACTCTATATGCTTATGGTAATACGACTATTTTACGAACCAAACTGTACCTGTGTTTGCACAAAAGCACAACAGTCTGTGTCAGAAGCTGATTCGTGCATAAGAAACGTCGTGTTATTCTGCATTTATAACCGAGGCATAAGCACTTTCCTACATCTTGCACACCCACCCATACACAATCACTTAAGCTTGTTAGCTGAAGACCTGCTCGGCTGGAATTAGAATCCTGTCAGAGGTCACTTACTTCACCATTCCAGAGGTCGCAAGCAACATTTTCCGCATCAAGTACTCGACGTACGTTAAAGTCTGTACCATGGAACTAAAGCTTTCTTTACTTCTTCTGAAATGCGCTATAACATTATTCAGCTTTCGCCAGTCTCTTATATGTTTGATTTTAATTAATTCTGCATTGGAGCAAAACATCAACAATGGGGATTGAAGTGTTCAAAATTGCATTACATGTTATTTTGAGCCTTCGAAGACTGCAACTAACGTACATTACATAAGAAGATACAGTTCGTACCTCACAGGAAATATTGTTAAGTTACTATTAGAACGGTCACTTAATGCAGTACGAGGAAATAATCATTTTTTGTTGTAACAACCGTGCGGAGCACATACTGAGGGCCAAAACACAGAGCTTGTAGTGTTAAATCTGATTTACGTACACTACGCACCAAAATCGAAAGTTTAATTAACCATTACGGTGTGGAAAACAGCATCATCTTCCTGTTGTGACACAAATAATGCCATCTATACCTGCCGACTCCGATGGCCACTTGGTCTAAGGCGTGGGTCTGTGGCCGCTCGCTTGCTGGCATTGCGGGTTCGAATTCGGCCGGGCGCATGGATGTCTCTTTTTGTGAGTCTTGTAGTCAGATACAGGTGTCTGCGACGGGCTGATTAGTCGTCCAGAGGAGTCCTACCGAAGGCACTGTTTCTGAGTGTGATCGTGAAGCCTCGACAATGTGGAGACCCTGGTACACTAGAATCTGTCCAGCCATAATAACCCCTCATGAATACCCTCCACATTCCCTCGGAGGTTACTACATATCCTCTAACAGACACTGTACTAGACGGTCTTGTTAGAATTTCCTATAAAACCATGCAACGGGAAGTCCTTTGTGCATTTGCTGCAGAGTCCTAATTCTCTGGCTATTATTAAGCATGAGGCTAAATGGCAAATTAAGCAACAAATCTCACACAGCAAGTACGTCCTCATTTCACTCAGCACTATAAAATTTAAAAAATGCGTCGTTCGGGGGGCCGATGGGTCTGAATTTAAGATTCCAATGATGTACGTATAATAACTGTCGCATATTGGAGTACTTAATATAAGCCTACATAACCAAAACATAGGACACGCAATACATTGTTTATAGGCTTGCCAATCCAATTCCTATGTAGAGTTTTATGAAGACCAGGATTTCTCTATTGAAATCACAAAAATTAAGACGTGTAATTTTATGAATTAAAAAAAATGGGACAACAAGCCGTCAGATAACAAAGAAACTGCAATAATATTTTTACACACGATGGACAACAGAGGAATCCTTCATTCACAACAAACAGAATATTAAATGATCAGTTGAATCAGCAGAATAACTAAATCAGATTTAAATGCTACAGAACACGTCTTTTCGGGAACTAGTGCTTCACTGATGCCGCTGTTGTATAAGCAATACGGCTTGCCTTAGTTAATATGCTCCCATCAATCAAGACGGCTGTGACATTTTACAACTGCCATGCAGTTGTAAATTATTAAACAAGAGAAAAACAAAATAGATTCATGCAGAAAGTGGTCATGTCTTTCTTACCTGTCAGCAATCTGATGGTCGCAGCAAGTGACAGGAATCCGGTCAGGCCAAACTCCATCTGCAGTGGGATAACAGACACATTGAAACACATAAATATGTTGTACATGACACGGATCCAAACAATGCTACTTCAACCCGGACATCGACGCCACAGCTAAATTAAGTCACATAACGCCTGGTACAGCTACCTTGCAAAGAATGATAGGTACAATGAAAGAGGGAGAGAGCACAAATTGAAAAGATCAAAGGAAAAAAGAAATAACGAAAGAGAATGAAAGAATGAGCGAACGAATAAACAGACGAACGAAAGAGAGGAAAAAAGAGGGTTGTAAGGTAATTATACGAAGAAGAGTAAAAAAAAGGAACAAAACAAGGAAAGAAGAAAAACAAATCGAATGAAAGTTTTGACGAAATGAAAACAGAAATAAGGACGGACTAAAGAAATGAACACAATAAAAGAAGAAAAAGACAGTTTCAAAAAAGTAGTTTCCTTCGCAGGTAATTAGATGGACAGACATTATGAAAGATCTTATGCATTTTTCTCTTTGTTTCTATTACGTTCTGCCGCTACTGCTCATATATTCGAAAAAATTCCGTTCTCGAACACACTCATACTACAAGTTTCATACGTTATACGTTGTACATAAGTATTTCAGTGGACAAGGTTTCCAACGTCCAGTGATAAATGGACTCTGCTGGAGTTCTACTCTCAAGACGACGCTATACTACATATTTAACTAAATTTCCCAAGGAAACCCTAGGAATTATTGTAGTATGCTTGTTTATCTGAGATAGGGATCAAGTCTGTAAACGAGAGGCACAGTTGACTTGTACCTGCACATATCTGCTGTAACCTATCATGGAAAAATTACGTAAAGGAATGTAAATGAACAAGCATAACACGAAATAAACCACGGAAAAACATCAGTTTCCTTTGCCTGTGGTCTCGCTGTCATGCACAGGGGTAGCAAAGGTAAAGTTACCCGTTACAGACCGCCAGGGTCTTAAGGCTCCAGGTAGTTGAGGCTCCCACAATTTCTAGACATTCAGTATATGAAGATGACAAGGTTGTCAGCCCTAAGCACCGGCCGCCTTCACTCATTTCCGTCAGAGGCTGAATAGACCCCAGGGCAATTGTGTGTCTGGAAGGATTATGTCAATGACTGTAACGGGAATCGAACCCGCGACCTTCCGGCTTGTAGCGCAGTGCCTCATCCAGCTGCAACACCGCGTACCGTGATCTTCTCTTTGTTACCGTGCATTAAGTCCCGCCCTATTAGTGACAAGAGACAAAGTACGATTTGGATGAATATAAACTTGCTTTACTTCGGCAGCAGCCATACGTATGACTTACATGTGTGTACGGAAGTACGCATGCACGCATGTATATATGTGTGTGTGTGTGTGTGTGTGTCTGTACGTACATGTGTATATAAGCATGTATTTACGAACGTATGTGCGTATGTATGTGTACGCATATACGAATATTTATATGCGTATGTACACGCGTGTTTGAATTATGCAGCATATGTACGTATGTCCGTATGGACGATGTACGTATATAAGTCTATGTAAGGGTATGTGCTTGTGTGTGCGTGCGTGCGCGCTCGCTTCTGTCCTAATTTTTTCCATTGCACTTCGGTTTGAAATAAGTCCAATTCACACTTCCTCACTCAGAGCAACTTATTTCTTACTTCATTTAACGACGCTTTTCAAGTAAATATATTATGTACGTGCAATACATGACTAGATATACGGATTAAGATGACAAACCAGAAACATGTGAAAGAGAGCAGTCGTGACTGATTGTAGAATGGGCGTATAAAATCGGCATTTACTTAAATAGTCTGGCAAGAATGGCTGCTGTTCAACAGTCGAAAACAAGCCGTCTCACAAACGATGTTACACCCTGCATGCAGTTTCTACGATATTAACCCGTTTCACCAATTCAATAGCACAGGGTACTCCGTGAGCCTATTTACGTTTTTGGTAAAAGAATTCGACTATCGCAATACCCGTATGTTCCATCACTGTGCTCACTATAATCCTGCTGGGCCTTCATCTCATTCGAGGTCAAAACATGAGGTTGTCAAGATACAGTGCACAGTGCAGGGTATAATTAACAGATACAGTGCACAGTGGAGGGTACGATTAACAGATACAGTGCACAGTGCAGGGTATGATTAACAGATACAGTGCACAGTGGAGGGTACGATTAACAGATACAGTGCACAGTGCCTGTAATACTTCCAGTTGCAAATGAATGTCCGTAGTTTACGGAACGTGAAATCCCATCATCCCTCTTCTCAAAACTCGGCCAGTTAAATTCACATTGTATGTATGATTAACAGATACAGTGCACAGTGGAGGGTATTATTAACAGATACAGTGCACAGTGGAGGGTATGATTAACAGAGTTCAGGCCTGTAATGCTTCCAGTTGTAAATGAATGTCCATAGTTTACGGAACGTGAAATCCCATCATCCCTCTTCTCAAAATTCGGCCAGTTAAATTCACATTGTTGCCGTAATCCACACATTCAGGCCAAGTTGCCCTCAGATCCACTTTAACGTCATCTTTACATCTAAGTATGTCTTAAAAGTGGCTTCCTGACTTCACGTTTTCTGAACACAGTTCTCATTGATTTCTCATAACCCACTTCTCACGAATATTTCACCCTCCTTAATTTTATCACCCTGATAATATATGGTAAAATGTAAAGGTAAATCAGTCCCATTACAGGCCTGAACAGGCCCAGATGGTTCCAGGAAGTTAAGGTTCCCAGATTTCGTGACAACGGCACAGGATGGTGGTAGGTTGTCACCTTACGCACCGGCCGCCTTTACCCCAGGAAATACTCCTAGTACTCATTTCTGTTAGAGGCTGCGATCGGAAGGATCTTATGTCAATGAAAAATCCACTGACACCAGCTGGGATCGAATCAGCGATCTTCCGATTTGTAGCACAGCACCTTAACCACTGTGCTGCCGTGGTCCCCGATAATATATGGTACACTTCTTTTTCCGTTCTTCCGTCGCTTCGTCTCGTTTAGCTTCATATACACTTGTTATCCCTTTGTTCTTAAACATCCCCAAGTACTGTAACTATAACACGACAGACAAAGTTTCTTACTCAAAAAAGTAACAAAATTGTAGTTTTGTATATTTAAGAATTTAATTTTTAGATAGGACAAAAAATTAATCCGCTCTTAATTTATTTATGCGCACAAGATGTTGACCTAGAGTCCTTAAATAATGTTTCACTGTTCGTTAGCTAACACAGAATCCCTAGGACACCACCAACCGTATGTCAAAACGAAGTGATTTCAAAACAAGCGAGCCGTAGGTTGCATATATATAACCAGACCACATCGGCGGACTCTAAAGGGAAACATTCACCATTAGCACCTTTTAACTAAGTAAAGCGATTTACGGACGTGCCGACATAGGAGACAGCTGTATAAAAAAGAACTTGCTGCAATTTGAAGACGCCGCTTTTTGCTCTACCACAGATCCTGAACCGACACTAGCGGATGTATCACAATTCGTGCATCATACGAAATAAAAATATAATTTCATGCACAGTACTTTATTTTTTAAAAAGTGACTTAAGACACAGAGCAAGAAGCTTTTTAGTCATGGTGACGTATTTTGAAAACCTCCATTACCCTGCTGTGAAAAGAAGCTCACTTAATAATATTAAAATTTGAAAAGAGAAAGGTCACTGCAGTTGATTTTAACAGCGTCACTGTTACTTTTTATCATTCGTAGTTCCAGTTGTTTTCAGTTCCGACCATTAACCCATTGAAAATTAAATCAGTCTGCTTCATGTTTGAAGACACACTTCGTACCTCAGGACGAACAGAGTTTAATTCCGTAAGAAACAGCAGAGGGTGACTTCTGCATGTAACGAAACAAGTTCATTGTGAGATTCATGCCAAACACATGAACACACAGTCTGGACAAAATGCTGTGTTGTAATCTTTAAGTTGGTGGTTCCTACAAATAATAAGACATGCAATGTGCGTATAACATAACATTGAAGAGCGTTAGCGTAACCATTGATGCCGTGGAAGAGCAACGTATTACATTTTCTGAGTGTGTCCGTAGCCTAAGTTATCCAACATGCAAAGTGCATGCGCCGTAGTATATTGTCATCTGTGACCTATCTGACTCCACCATATTTTTTCCCACATTATCTTATAAACGGCAAGATTTTCAGAAAAAAAGTTACTGACATAAAAATGTATGTTTTTATATTCTCTACAAATTTTGATCAAAATATTCCCCATTCTAAGAAGAATTTAGCGAGACATGATCATAAATGCGCATTGGTCTGCATGTAAATTACGTTATTCTTTTTTTTTTTTTTTTGACTTTTTGCTTACCGTGCCTTTCATTTTATTTTTTTCATTAATTAAACACCTTGTTGCACAAAATTTTCCCATGTTTCTCGAAACATGTAGGGGTATGAAATAAACTTACTGTAAAACAAAAGTTTTGTACATCAAGTTAGTTAATTACTGAGATAAAAATACGTTGTTCTTGTCATATATTAATGAAACTTAGTAATCAAATACAGATTTTCGAAAAATACTCTAACCAAATTTCGTGCAAATCCATCCATCGGAGCCGAGTTGTTCGATGCGGACGGACGGACAGACGGGTTGACAGACAGACACGACGAACCTAATAGGTGAATTTCGCAATTTTGCGAACACGTCTAAAAAAACTACTACATTTGAAAGGGTTAACCCAAATGTAAATGAAAATTTCCCCCTGTTAACTTATACTGTACGTTGTATAACAAGAATACATATCTGGAATATATGCCTGTTACTATACAAAATTTAAATACTCTACATAAAATGGCGTAGAACTGTAACAATCATCTTAGAGTTTCGAACTACAGTCATGTTGTCATTATCAATGACAAGGAATTTAATACGAAAATGTGGTAGTCTCCAGTGGCGTGATGCTAAACTAAGTTTAATAAAAGTCCGTCATTTAGTTTGAAATTTATTGAGGACACATGATGGTTTCATCAGCCTATCTGCATCCACTTCTTGGGCATGACAAACGTTGCTTGTTGAGTCGCCGTAGTGAGGCGCGCCTCTGGATGCGAACACTTGGGCTTCGTGACTTACAGTACAAGATGCGTACATAATGTATGGTGCTAGCCGCGTTCGTGCGGGACACAGTACATATGAACGTGCGTGTTATAGATCCAGCATCAAGTAACCTCCCTTACAACGTGAGGTTACGTGTGAGAGACATTGCTCCTGCCGACGATTCCAACACCGTCTCGCTTTCCATCGTTCTGCAACTTTTCGTCCACATTGAATGTGTCCACAAAAAAGTTTCTGTGATTCTGTAACCCAAATTCGCAACGATGCTCGTAAATAGGCGAGTTCGGAACATTGATAAAAGCGGCTATTAGCTTCGTCATGCCTGTCAGTCTGTCACTCCACCTTTACCTACGTCCGTCCGTCCGTCCATCCGTCGGTCCTCATGGAACGACTCGGCTCGCAATGGACGGATATTCATGAAATTTGGTATTTGAATATTTTTCGAAAATCTGCCGAGAAAATTCAAGTTTCATTAAAGTCTGACAAGAATACCGTGTACTTTTCATGCAGACCTGTACATATTTATGAGAGTACTTCACTGAATTCTTCGTAAAATGAGAAATGTCTGAGACAAAAGTTGTGGAGAAAGTCAGAACAATATTTCATGTTAAACACCATTTTCTCGAAAATCTGTCATTTGTGAGACAAAGTGGAAAAATAGGAGCCAGACAGGACACAGATGAAAATATTTTATGACGCATGCGTCGCTTTGTATGCTGCATAACTAAGACTACAGACACACTCAAAATATGTAACACTTATTGCTTTTCTGCTGCAACAATATGTACAAGAACGCGCCTCAATGTTACGTTATATGTAGAGTGCCTGTCTTGTTTATTTACAAATTTATCTGTTGCAACATGAATTGTGCAGTACGCCGCATGATGTTCTCAGATCGTTCTTGGCGTCGCTAAATATTCGTCAGATTCTAACTCATCGGAAATAGAAGTTGTAAATAGAAGAAGTGACCGTCATGTCAAATTAATATTCGTTAAACTAGTTAATAAATTCCCCACTTTTAAACACAAAATTTCAAATTCATGCCGCTGGTCCACATCTTGAACAAGTTGAACCCAGTCCATATCCTACTAATTTATTTCTTCAGGATCCACTTTAATATTACCCTTCCATCCAAGCCTTGATCTCCCTGGTGGGTCCTTCCTTTCGGCCATGTCAACCATGACTCGTTACGCATTTCCGACATCCGTCCACATGACCGCGTCACATCACGCCCCAATTATAACTGGAGAAGAATACAACTTACGAATCTCTCCATTTTGCATTTGATCCCATTCTGTTGTCTCTCTCTCTCTCTCTCTCTCTTGGATCCACATATTCTTCTAAGCATGAACTTCACATAAATCATCACTAACATGCCACATCGTAATGCACAATGAACTGATTTCATATTCCTTGTAGGTTTCACCCGTCTAGGTTACAGATTGCCAACGAGGATGTAAAACACAGAGCATCGATCACGCTTGCGAAGGGGCATCTTTAACTGGCTAAAGGCAGACAGACGAACGCTCCGAGCTGTTAAAAACCATTATGTGACTTTTATTCTCAAGTGTGGTGGTCGAATTATGAAGGTCCAGTAATGGAGGCCCTGCCAGGTGAACCAACAGAAAGGAGGTCCTGAGAGCCAAACAAAAAGATAGGAAGTCCTGATCGATAAACTAACTGAAAACTGGTCACGGCACCTACACTACATGAAAAAAAAGAAGGTCCTGGTAGCTAAACTAACTGAAACCTAATCCTGAGGCTTATGCTAAAAGAAAGAAGGGCTTCACCGCTAAACTGAAACTGGCCCTGGCATCTACAACGAATGAAAGGAGGTCCTGGCAGCTCACGAAATAAAAACTGACTCTAGCGTCTACACTAAGTGAAGGGAAGTCCTGGCAGCTGAACTAACCGGCACTGCAACAAGTTCAGCTGTACGACACACACAGCAATTAAGAGTCAGTTTAATCCATTCCGTATAACACGTCATATATCGTAACAGTCCACTGTTACCTTACGTCTATTTTTATTCTGCAAGAAGATGATTATATGATAGCTAATTACACAATTAACAATGATTTAGCTGCGCCAAGATATTCCAAGTTACGCAATCCCTAGAATCATCACCGTGATCCCCACATCCTATTGTTGCAAACTGTTCTAGACCAGCTGAAACGCAATGACCTATTCAAAACTCCTATCCTGCAACAGTCGATTTAATCACTTCAATTTATCAATCAACGAATGCACATACAATTTCACATAAAACAATTTTAAAAAATTTTAAAACATTCCGACATGTTTCGATCTTGTCAGATCATCATCAGGGAGCTTTGTTCCTTGCTAAAGTTATGTTACAGTATTCACAATTCAATTCCTATTTGCAAACGAGGTGTTGTGGCAGCATGTCATGTTGTGTAGGAATGTGTTGTGGAGCAGTGCTGAAGCACACCGAGCCACTGCTCCACAACACATTCCTATACAACATGACATGCTGCCACAACACGTCGTTTGCAAATACGAATTGAATTGTGAGTACTGTAACATAACTTTAGCAAGGAACAAAGCTCCCTGACGATGATCTGACAAGATCGAAACATGTCGGAGTGTTTTAAAATTTTTTTTAATGTTTTATGTGAAATTGTATGTGCATTCGTTGGTTGATAAATTGAAGTGATTCAACAAAAAATGCACGGTGCTACAATAAGATTTGTAGTCGATTTAATATTAACTTCCCATGCATGTTTACGTCCCTAAGTAGCATCCTACCGTAAGAATTTCATATTAAAATGTATAAATTTTTAAGTTCACATCCTGCTGTCTACATGTCCATTCCTTCTCATTCATTTCTCTTCAATTTCCACAATAATTTTAGTTATTTATTTTTTAAGGCTCACGTACATAACTAAAGGCGCTGTTACAGTTGACACCAGTTGAGTAATGAGAAGTATATATGACAAAAACAAAAGACGTACACTGCGCTACTTTCTTCGCAAAGGAATCTAAACGCAACGTAATGCAACTCAATTATGCAAAAACTGCTTGTCTTAACATCCACTTCCACATGAAGGTTAAAAGTCAGAACGGGCCTCCTAACTAGTATCATCGCAATGAGGTTTTTCCAGGGTAACTCTATATGTATTTTGTATTTCGATCTTGCTTTTGATTATAATTTCGCACTTTGTTCTTCCATGTTACTTGTCTGTTCCACTCTTCCTGACTTAACACTCACAGAGATTTACTGTAAATCAACGTGACGAAACACATTAACTTGTAATTTGAACACTTTTTTGGCCACCTATTCTTTTTAACATGATACATTCTCCTCAGAAATTTCTTCTCAAATATTCGTCCTTTACCAATTTCCCACAAGGCTGATATACAAGTTTCGACACCCACACAACACAACACGCAAAATTAAGAAGGTAAAATATTCTGAACTGAGCGACATGATACATTTACAGGAAACAACGTGGTCTTAACTTCATCCTAAACGTGATTCAGATTGTATCGGGCTTAGCATAACGTCCGGTGGCTGACTCTTGTAAACAGTGGAACAGAACTTCGTTTCGATAAAAGGTGGGGAATTTCTCGACCGGCTGGGCAACTCTTACTTCCACACTACGAAATGTACTGCTTGGTGTGGCCAAGCACGTTGGTTAGATAAGAAGGTTCTTTCTAACGAAAAAATTCCATACAATGGACTTACTTGAGAAGTTAAGAGTCCTCAATCTTCGAAGCATTTTCCGCGCTTTATAAAATGTGTTCAAAAGAGTTCACTGTTCCACTTAGACGGCACAAACCACTCGAATAGCACTGTGTCTAAAATATAATTGGTTATATATTATCATTATCACTGCTAGTCCTGTTCTTATTATATTATTATTGGCACTGTACTTATTATTATTAATATTTTATGTTACTATTGTTACATGTGCCTTTTCTTTCCTATTCTGTCTGTCGTGTTTGTGTATTTGTGTTATTTTTGGTCTTTCTTGTGTTATCTTTCTGGCTTTGGAACTGGGACTTGTGCTGTTGAGCCAGCACATTGATAAGTATTATTATTATTATGTTCATCATCATCATCATCAGTAGCAGTAGTTGTAGAGGCAGCAGTAGCAGAAACAGCAGCAGGAATAGCTGTAACAATATCAGTCACTAGCTTTACTGATGGGCCATTTTAAACACGATGATAAATTCTCGAGTTTAATTTTGATGACAGGCAAACATCTCCGATCGCTAGCATGCCCTACCGGATCTGGAGCTCATCAAACCTTCTGTATACCGGGGAACTCTATACCAAGATTAGCACAACAGATAGAGCGTGAGGCTCACTATTCAGCATTAAGAAGTAACAATTAGGAATTACAAGTTACAAATATTACGACGGGTTGAAAATTTGAGTTTGTCCCATATATTTAACAAACACAGTCACAGGAGACATATCATATTAAGTTCTGCTAAGACATATGAAACACCTAATAACAGTTATTAAATTCTATAACACATGCACAACTGTGAAGGACAAAAACTGTGTAAACACTGGATTAAAGGATATGACCATGTGCGAAGGGTTCAGAATGCAAACAAATGCAAACAAATTCATGTGACTTTTTACGTACATTTGCTGTCCTATCACTGGTCTATATTTCTCCACGTGAAAACGCTTGAACCTGCAAATACTGTACATATGAAAAATGACTGTAGTACCAGTCAGATGCGGATTGTTGCGAAGTACCTTTGCGACGTGATGAATGCTTTCTGTCTGTGAAAGGAGAGACATACAGACCTGCAGGCGATACATATGTCAGCTATCTCTTAAAAAATTATTCTAAGTCTTGCAATTCTTCCACGCTCCAGTAGGCATTTTATTTGTTTTTCTTAATTGCTGTTTAATTTTTTTTTGTATTCAGACAACTGCAGAGTTAAGTTACAACCTTTCTCATGAAATATTACGATTTCGTATATCAGAAAGTGTGCACTGCCCTGACTACCAGGCAAGTTCCTTGTACTCTTTCAAATTACAAACACAACCGCGATTATGCGAGTATATACAAGCCCATGGACGTGCATCCTTCATGGTATTAGTCGCCTGTCTGGTAAAAAATATCACGTCTGCTAGGGAAACCAAATTTTCACAAAATCGTGCCATTTGACCCTATCCCGAACTTCAGTCCATACAGTCAGCGCCCTTTGACACATTTTAGTACCCTACGGATTAGGTTATCACAGTAACATATTTCTTTCAGATCTTCAAACTACAATTTAGTGTGCGTTTCCCCATTTTCTTCACGCGCTACTTTATTGTGTGCCCCCATGCTTCATCGTCCTTGGCTTAATGGGGTATAGGCCGATACACTATACGTTAATGGGGTATGATGGTCTAAACATGAAGTCGAAAAACAGTTTCAAATAAATCCTGGTCACAGACAAATTACGAAACGCAAAAATATGTCACTCATACAACACTATTTTTTATCTCAGTATTTAACCAACTTGATGCACAAAATTTGTTTCGCAATAAGTTTTATTTCATGCCTCTACATGTTTCGAGCACATGTGCTCATCATCACACCTAGGTGTGATGATACCAGAGGCTGTGTAATACAATTTTGACCTCCTGATGATGAGCACATGTGCTCATCATCACACCTAGGTGTGATGATACCAGAGGCTGTTTAATACAATTTTGACCTCCTGATGATGAGCACTGTGCTCGAAACATGTAGAGGCATGAAATAAAACTTATTGTGAAACAAATTTTTTGCATCAAGTTGGTTAAATACTGAGATAAATATGCTGAGATGTACGGTCAATAAAACGTCAAAATCACACAAAACTGTTCAATCCTTTGCATTTGCACCCAGAATACCACCAACCGCCAACAAAACATTCCGTCCACTTCAATTCACCTTAAATTTCCCTCGCGCCCCTTATTAATTTTCCCTACCACTGACAACATACTTTCGAATTTCGATAGCTCTGGAGTAATAAAAGTCACAAAAACACCAGAAAATATAAAAATAGACTCATGGTGTATTTTTCGCCGGCTGATAAAGATTCCTTCAACATTTCGCAAATTTACAATCTTCTAGCATCCTGTGGTACATATACGTATGTGTTAGCCCTCTTTGGAAATGTGTGCACCTGCATCTTGTTTTTTTTATCTCGGTGTATCGAATATACGTTGCAACAAAACGCTGCAGTGAGTGACTACACTAATGGAAAATATGTCAATGGCACCATCGTCTGAAGACGAAATACAATGATACTAATTCGTGATCATAAACTTCATAGATACGGGGCCCTGAAGTTTGGAGTATGGGTACCAACGCTCCGATTAACCCAAATTTTAAATCCTGAACGGCAGTTTTAGAGTAAAATGTGAAATTAGCTCCAGAATATGGCCGACTGGAAATCAAAATGACACAGAAAAGAAAAGCTTTTTAAAGTTAACAGCACGAGGGACTGAAGAATCAAAAAAACCAAATAGATGCCACTTATTATTTTATTGTACTTCTTATAGGCTCAACACGTTTCGAGCATTACTATGCCCATCATCAGGAGCTCGCAACTATGATGTTGATTACCACATTTGTCGTATCGTTCTTGATTTGCTGTGTGTTGGAGGTGAGGTGTTATTAGGCTGCAGCCCGGACACTACTCAAGCCTAATAACACCTCACCTCCAACACACAGCAAATCAAGAACGATACGACAAATGTGGTAATCAACATCATAGTCGCGAGCTCCTGATGATGGGCATAGTAATGCTCGAAACGTGTTGAGGCTATAAGAAGTACAATAAAATATCAAGTGGCATCTAGTTGGTTTTTTTTTGTTTTGTTTTGTTTTTTATTCTTCAGTTATCACAATGATGCACGATCCAATAAATATCAGAAGCGCAAAGGACATTCACATAAACTAACCCGCCTCCATCTTACATCTTGCCCTCAGAAGCAATATCTTTAAACGCTGTAAATTTTCATGCGATCTGCATACTGACCATACGTCAAGAGCAGAAACATTTACGATGTTCAAGAGCAATGACTTGTACCTTGCATTGGGCAGTGTCGCTTTCATCTCAATGCCTGATGTCGTATGGCTCACATGAGCAAATGATTACTCGAGTAAATATACTCGAGTAAATATTTACAAGTTCCAGGAAGCTGTGTCTCATGTTTCAGAATGCAGCATATTTACACTTTCGATGCAAATATTGTGATCATTGTAAAGTTTATTTATCTACCCGTTTTTACTTATTTGCATATTTCTTCGTCAATCCATTGTTTACACTGTATATTTTTATCACTGGAATATTTAACAAGTCCGTCTTGACTGCAAAAATTACATACGGTGGATACATACGAGAAAGTAGAGAAGTTCTCAGCAGCTTGGAATGAATAGTGGTCTGTGACTTCAAAAAAAAATCCAGAAATGTCGTCCGGGAAGAGTGTGATAATGTACAGAAACTTTATTGAAGACAAACAATAAATCGCCAATGTTCTGAGCTAGGAACCTCTGGACTATGACTCCAAATCGCCTCCGCCTTCACTAATCTGAATTATGAAATGCGAAGAGGACTACATTCAGGGAATACCTATTACTAGAACATTCAATTCAAAAATCTGTTGTTATATAATTTATTTCGCAAAACACCAAAGGCGAATGTGTGTGTGTGTGTGTATATATATATATATATATATATATATGTGTGTGTGTGTGTGTGTGTGTGTTATAAAAACAATACTCAGCAATTGGTGCCAATTCTTCTTGGACATTTTAGACCCTTAAAGTTGAGACCATTTGATTGTATCGAAACGTCGGGTACATATCACCTAGCGAAGCCGCGCCACATCCCAGAAGAAAGCAGACATCGGATAAATCGTTGCAAGAGCCAAAAACTTAAAATAATGTTAATAGTTGTTCTGAATGAGTGTGGAACTTCACTGCTTGTATCAAAAGTGGAATATAAATTACGAGTGATTTCAAACAAAATGCTCAGCAATATTTTGGCTCCAAAGAGTGTAAAATAAGCGAGAAATTTAGAATATTACACAACAAGACACTCGTAATTCACAGACGTCGCCCACAAATGTTAGGATAATAAACTGTGGGTGGTTATTTTAGAGTTTAATGTTGCTCTGACGGGACAGAATACATGTGCACCTAATTCTAGTGGGGAAAATTTTGGAAGTAGGAAACTTTGAAGACAAATGATGAGACAACGTTGGGGATAATATTAAAATGAATCTCAAATAAACAAATTAATTCATTCATTCATTCATTCCGTTGTCTTACGAAAGGTTCACAGCCTTTTCCAAAGCGACTTCTCCACAGAGTACAATATAGTACTTCCGCTTTCAATTTACAGTATCCTCTCCTTTCTTTAAGGTCATTCAGTAGCTGCTTATGTCTTCTTCCTCTTCTTCACGTCACTTCTGTCCTTGTCTCTACCTCTCCTTCAAAAGGAACACGGATATAACTGATTGTAGGACCATGTGCAATGGTGGAATTTGGAATCAGCGGTTTTGAACCTTCGTGTTGTAACACATTCGGTAGTTACGTGCTCTTCAGGGGAAAATATTTCGTCTCACATTACCTATGATTGAGCTGGTATATTATTAAAGCATTACAAACTTTCTTAATTCCTTTAAAGGGCACAGTCTGGTCACCATACAAATAATTGTCCAATTTTAGTGCATCATGCGTGGCATAAAATAATATGGCTCTAACTTAAACAGGACCTAATACATCCCCTTCTTTAAGCATTAATTTTCACAGACTAGCAACTGAATCCTCACAAATGTACCCCCTCCTGCTTATCTGCCAGTGTAAGATCAATACTTCCTGTGAACACACGTTTATGTCATTGTAGTTGGGTTTCCGGGGGTAAAAAGGAAGGTCGGAAAATTAAATAGAAACCACGAACAAATTAGAAAACCGGCGCACTACACACAATGTCAATCAAGTTGCACGATCGTGTCAAATAATTCAGCACACATCAGCAAGAGCATCTAACCGTTTAATAGTTAACTACCATCAAAATGTCAATGGGAAGTTGCATGCCGAAAATCTACCTAGGGTGCATTAATTATTTGTGGAAGGAACTTAAAAACATAACCACAAAACAGTGGCGACGTAGGGGGTTTATTGCAGCTTCCTGAAAAGTTATAAAAGTATGATGCATTCTATCTCTTTTACATTGCACACCTCTCATCGCGTGTGTTATATCAAAATTTCATTATAACTCAGTCAAACTGGGGAAGTTAAAAATATGTACAAGTCAAGCTGTCTGCCAAACAAAGACTTGTTACGTAATTGCCTATCACAGCCAGATAACAGTGTGAATTATGTACAAGTTCAATTTAAAATTAACTGGAACAATAGACTGTAGGAGAAAATGCGTAATTCATTTGAATAAAATCTGAATCAGGGAATATTCTGATGTACATAGCAAGTAGTCTATCAAACTTGTTATTCTGAATTGCCTTTTTTAGTTTCTCTAAATATGCTATTTCAAACTGCGGAGCCTGTAGGCTTTTAGTTTAGATTAATACTGGAAATTGTGGGCCGGGTAGCGTAGTTGGTATAGTGACTAGCTACGGGCTGGACGGTCCGGGGATCGAATCCCAGTGGGGCGAGATTTTCCGCACCTGTCCAGACCGGCCCTGGGGTCCACCCAGTCTCTTGTACAATGGGTCTTTCCCAGGGCTAAAGAGCGGCCGGGGCGTGACGCTAACCCCTCTAGCGCCGTGGCCAAGAAAGAGTAGAACTATACCTCTACTCTACTGCCAGTACAAGAGTGCACTTCACCTTTTTTTAATACAGGAATATGACAACGAATGTTGTGATCTAGACCTATTTCAACTCTCTACTGCCTATTTCATGTGTTCTTCGCACCAAAGAGAATAAAATACACGGAGGGTGGCGAGAGGAATATTTAGGCTAGGGGACAGAAAGTAAGGAAACACTGAACAAAATTACGTAAGAATGAGGAAGCTTCCAAATTTGTACACTTCACAACATATTAGTACGGTGACGACTTCAGGGATTATGAGATAGGCATAACGTGTAACATACAACGGAAAGATAATGAATGGTGAGAGTAAATTCACTGCTAATGCCTTGCTCTTTCCGGAGTGAACGCCTTCGCGAACGGTTATTGACATGTCAGCAGTCACAAACACACAGGCTGTTAGTTATTAATTACTACACTACAACTCTTGACATCTTCAAAATGAACACTGAAATAAGTTGAAAGAAAACGGTCTTACCTTCTTCGCCTAATATTTTTCTGTTGCTGTTGACCGATTAAAAGTGTTGATCTATTAACAATTAACCTGAACGAAATAAGCAACTCATATATGTTAAAATTGATCCTTATTAGACGCTGTCTTAAAGTGTTTGTATGTATTTTATGAGACATTTTGAGTAAAAAACGCCGTATCAACATATGTCCGATTATGAACCGTTACGTCGCTACAAGCATTTGTAATGTACGATTATGGCCGTAACCAAAAATGTTAAAAATACACGTGTTTTATCACACACTACACACAAACAAAGTCAACTTCGTGTCAGGCACCATCACAAAATAAAGATATCCATTGATTTTGACTTAATGCACATGTGTCCGGTGACACTGCAAAACAAGGCAGCAGTTAAATCTTGCCCTAGCACATGTACAACATCAAAAGGATAGTATGTGTCCGGTAATACCACAAAAGAAAGACGTCAGTTTTGATATTGTTACCAACTTGTGTTAGTTTACATAAGTTCCATTTCAACAAGGATTAATTAGATAATATAAGGTCCGTTTTCAGTTACGGTAAACCGATTGCTTTCGAAATAACCTACACCCTTCAGCGTGCATAATTCCGCGCGTCTCAAAGAGAATTTGTTTCCTTTCTGGCAAATTCGTATAATTTCCTCTCGTGCAGTCAGTGGATTCCACGATTCGCCGCAATATTTCTTCTTGTCTGCGATTTTTGTCAGTAAACTATGTCCTCTGTGTGTCGCCACAAGGAGCAAAGGGACACAAGATTGATGACCTCGTAATTATGTACTAGGTCAGCAATACAGTTTATTAAGTTTCTCAAGGTACACTTTTCTCCGTTTTCTGACCACTTCCTCCCTTTCCTCAGCATTTCGCGAAAGCCCGCTGTTGTGGAAGAACACGCGTATTAAAACACACCCGAGTCCAGAAAACACTTCTGCCATCTATTGCAATGAAACAACAATACCCGCTTCATAAGTACTCGAGCTGCCATCTACGCAGCCATAACGAGAACCAGTTTACCCACCATTATGCCGTCATAGATGACGTCATAAGTCCGGCCATTCCATGCACCAGCAACGGCAACAGGTTGAAATAATGTTAATATTCACTAAGATTAAACAGTATTACCGTTTCTAATAATGCATGTTAATATTTTCCGACTACATGATTCAGCATCTTGTACAGAATTTCTGCACTTCATAACATAAAACTCATAAAGGTATAAGAAACGAGAACAAATTTCTTCAAATTGCTGAAAAACAGAGATAATTAAGTAATTAACTAACCACGCGTTTTATAAAACTCGTGTTTCTGGCTCCTGGAGTTACGGTGTGGTAAACCAACAGTAAAGGCTGCGTTCCTGTTTATCGTGTTTACTGATGGTCAATCAAAAGCATTTTGTTATATTAACATATCAACTTCACTGTTAACATAGGCCTATATTAAGTACATTTTATCCAGTGTCCCGTATGTAACAAGGACTTCCAAAAAATATAGATCTAACCTCTGGCTAGGAATCTGGAGAATACTCTCACATTCTTAGTCTACTGCCTCTCCTCCAAATAAAGAAAAAAGCCTTATGAAATCACCATACTGTGTCATTTAACTAGCACACCAACTAATGCACATAAAAAATTTTTACATTAAAACGTTTAAAATCGCTCCAACATGTTTCGATCCTAAGATCATCTTCAGGGAGCTACACTGTTCCTTGCTAAAGTCACATTTTTAAAAACACTCACTGATTAATTTCTATATTTTAATAACTTTAGCTTGGTATTCTTGTAGTTGTTGTTAAGTTTTGCCTGTTGGGCATTAACTATCTTTATCGTCGCACCGTGCAATTCGTAGACTCTACGAAACGCACGGTGCAACGGTAAAGACACCATACTGTGTGCGTTGTATAAGCGGGCATTTCAACTTCTGGCCTCGCGGACTGTTACAAAACAGAGTACGGACGTGATGCCACCTGGAGGCCACCCAAACGCCTTACGTTAAAATTTCCTATAAATCAGTAACAACAACATGGCGGCCACGCAAAGCTGTGGCGGGGGCGATATTAGCTCCATTTCCAGTAGTGCCTTTAAATAACGCATGATAACGAATCTTGGCAAGACATGCAGCTTTCATTTGGGTAATATTTCTCTGCAACATAGGGTAACAACATGGAGAGCGTGCAAAAATTATTCTCCACTTTTTGGTTTCATGATGATGCCTAATGAACCTTTGAAACTAGGCATATGACGTTTGTCTATTATGTATGACGTTTTACATGAATAAATACAAATACGGCCAATGTAAGAACCCCTGGTTTATATCCGACAAACCTAATGTATACTAACAAGGTATCGTATCGCAACGACTTGAATCTGCAGCTTAATACTTTACGAAATACACTATAAATACAATGAATTTTTTGGTAAAAGGCAAAGGCGTAGAGATTTTTAAAAGTCAAGTGGAAATGAGGATGGCGTGGTGGAAAAGTTTAGGAACGGGTGAATTCACATATTCATATAAACTGAACACTGGGGTATGTGGTATCACGAAAATATTATCATCCAGATAAAACATTTCTATTACCCACAATCACGGGAAGACTCAGGAGGAGTCTGAATTATGTTACACTTTCATGAATCCTTCACCGTGTCATTCGATGCGAGTTAAGTGGTCAGCTCCACACTTCAGAAAGCTATACCCGTAGGCACATATCCCTCGACAATCCACTTAATGTGAAGGTGAACCAATTCCATATCCAATGCAGAGAAGGTGAAGAAGAAAATCCCCAACCCTAAAAATCAGTACTTAAAAAAATGTTGTATCAGTGACTACACCAGCGCAGGTTACACATTATACAAATATTTTATATTTGTGAACTCTTTGGTCTTACTAATCTCTTCATCTTACAGGAAGTGAAATTCTTGAACTGTTTTGTTATGATTTAAAGACCGAGTTCAAGGCTTAAGTTCACAGCGTTAAACAGAATGACTGGCAGCTGTGTTGGGAAGCGGGGGGAGTGTACGGTAGGAATCTCCACATATTAAAATTAAGTAATAAAGTGAAATGCCAGCTTGATGCGAGTATGTAATTTTATTGATGTATTCTTAGCTTGACATGTTTCGGGTACATACGCCCATCATCAGGAGCATGAGATGTTGAACTGCAGCATATGGTTTTCTGCACCGAGTTTTTGGATGGGTGGTGGTCTTGAGAACCGCTGCAGCTGCTCTCAAGACCACCACCCATCCAAAAACTCGGTGCAGCAAACCATATGCTGCAACTCAATATCTAATGCTCCTGATGATGGACGTATGTACCCGAAACATGTCGAGCTAAGATTACATCAATAAAATTACCTAGTTACATCAAGTTGGCATTTCACTTTATTTCATGAGAAAGATGCACGGTCAAACAACTCTCAAGTTTAAAATTAAGTGCTGGCCCAACATTTGTCCCGGGGCGCTGGAGTCCTCATTCCGTAGACCTGGTTTACGGATTCGGAACCTACCCAATACAACTCAATTTTAAGACTATGAAACATCAGTATCATCACATCCTATGACCAGAAGATAAAAGTTGGTAAACCGCTGGTACGCCACTGGTGTGCATATTTTCATCTGAAACGTATATTCAGTCTAGAAATAAAAATGTTCCGGCCACACGTGATAAATCACTTCCCTAATTTATGTTCTGTTCACAGTTTGCAAATTATGCATGCAACCGGCGCGAATAGCAAGCAGTTACAACTGTAATCTAATAAATGTCGTCCAAAATAGACGTTGTGTAATTAAGTGCAGTGTACAGTCCACACTCATGCAGCATTTCCCCACCGTCACAAACGATTAACACTCAGCGGTTTTTTTTTAAAAAAAAAGTACGTAAATAAACATAAAAGCGTTTCACACGACTGCATTGTTTCTGACCTAGCGTGCCAAGGTCAGGGTCGTGAAACAGCCTTGGTGGGAAATGGTTTCCCCAACCAATGAGAAGACAAAGATTTGTATTGCAGTATGGGTTCGTGACGTCATGAAATATCCCCGCGCCTCCCCTTCATGCTACATCAATGGCGTCACTACTTTATGACGTCAATAACTCCCGTGACATCACTGCATTGTCAAGGTCACTGCGCAGTGAACAGAAAACGCAACTGGCGGTAGGGTGGGTGGATGACAACTGAACAATAGGGACCGTCTCCTTACGTTCTGGGCAACACCAGACAGACAAGACAGGAAATGCGCGTGTCACGTAACCATGATGAGCGTTTGTATTATAGTACATCCTGGACAGTGCTCAATCATACCATGTAAATCCACCGCGGCCATACTTCCTGTTGCTGTTCACAATTGTACACGTATTAGAGTCTGTAATCCCCCTTGATAAGGTCTGTCACTATATTTTTGTGAAGAACTTCAATGCGTACGTCGATTTTACCTGTATTCGGTTTAACGTTAATATATAATCTAAAATGTTCACCCCATCGAAATATATCGTAATTTCTGGTTTCAAAACAATATTCGTCCAAAATTTTAATGTACGTATACACATAGCCTATATACGCCTCAACCCAAAACCAAATATTAAATATTATGGTCACACGTTTTTATTTCCCTGATTTATGCAACGTGTAAATCGCACGTAGAAACAAAGCAGATGAATATCGACTGTTACAGATTACTACCGAAGGCAACTATGGCACTTTAAATGGATTCCATCCCTTTGTGCTATGACATATTGATAATGGCGTATACAATACTGTCAAACACATCAAACTTTTAATAATATCATCAATAAATGCGATATGTTTCGGTCACATTTACTGATATTATTATTAAAAGTTTGTTGTGTTTGACGGTAATATACAGGGTTATTCAAAATGATTGTCGGGGTTTTAACAACTTGTCATACACAATACACTTGAGATAGGAGTATATGTTTTCTTTTATTTAATAGAAGAATACTCCAAGTTTTTGTTACATACCTTACAGGCACTCTATATGTGCACCCTTTGTGATTCTATAAACATCAACACGATAATGAAATGCGTGCACACGAAAGGTCTTCTCACTGCCGTTCGCCGCCATCTTAGTTAACTGCGCTCCAAGCGGATAAATGCATAACTTACTGCGCACCGCACATTGTAAAAGAAAACTTTGAGAATTTCTAGATCCATCGGTGCAAAGACATACTCCTATCTCAAGTGCATTGTGTGTGACAAATTGTTAAAACCCCGACAATCATTTCGAATAGCCCTGTATAAGCCAATAATAACACAACCATGGCAACTTTTGTAACCAAAGTAGTCATAAAGGTACGAAGGTCTTCAAGTAAAGAACCTGTTATTTTTGCCTGCGTTTAAGCAAACTTACTGTTCTTGACACAGCTTAATAAAACCCCTATTACAAAATTTCACGAAAATCCGTCCACTTTCAGTCGAACTGTTTCATGCAGACGGACATGCGGGCAGACACGACGAAGCTAACAGTCGCTTTTCGGAAGTTGCCAAGGCACCAAAAAGTGGAAGATATTTTTATGCTCTTTTCCCACTATTTCTGTTCTACGTACTGAGCACACCTGCTGCTAATATTGCAATGAAATTACGATCACTATGTTCTGTATTCCTGCTGTACCAATAAATCTCAACCTACTGATTGGGAAAGACATACCGATAACTAGCAAACCTCTTGGAAGAAATAGTCTACTATAAATCTTTATAAAGTTTCTGAAAGGTGAGTTGAAATGTCACCGCTCTTACTAAGTAACTGCCATAGGCTTAGCACTAGCCCTTCCATTCTTGTTATATAGCAGCGAAACTTGGACTACTAAAGCAAATGACGCCAGAAGAATAACAGCAGCAGAGATGAAACACATGAGAAGAACAGCAGGATACACTTGGACAGATTACAAAACAAATGCACAAATTGCAAAGGAGTTAAAAATAACACCAATTTTGGACAAATTACTGGAATACAAGAGAAGCTGGATACAACATGTAAATAGAATGCCTC
>Ga0123354_10002151_pt1 | contig 25549 bp, 16 predicted proteins | sample TergutLab28metaG_2_FD_97872 | JGI IMG/M metagenome (GOLD analysis project Ga0123354, IMG submission 97872) | Labiotermes labralis P4 segment gut microbial communities from Petit-Saut dam, French Guiana - Lab288 P4 | ecosystem: Host-associated > Arthropoda: Insects > Digestive system > Gut ...
AAGATCATGGACTGATAAATATTTGTATGTGAAACTTTCGGGGATTTTTACAGCGGTGTGGTTGAGGATGGGTTTCTTCTAGCATACGATGCTGCATCATTGGTAACTGGTTGCCATGTTTTTATCAAAATGTTGGGAACCAATTACCCTGCAACACAACATCATGTCCCAGAAGAGTAGATGCCTCATGTCTATGTATCCAACTAATGACCAATGTTATTTCTCTCTTCGATGCTTTCACACTGCCGCATAAAATTTTCTGACAATTTTTTTCTGTTTTCGAAAGCTGGGATGCACAGAAAATTTAAAAGGAACAAGAAATACCGAACTTCACAAGATGTTGTGGGTAAAAAGTAAGCCACCACAGAATGAAGCAGGCCATGACGTATCAGGCATGGGTTAGACATTGAGAAGGTGTGTTACAATACAAGAAACTTTTAAAACATTGTGCAGAAGGGCTTAACAGTGAACAAGCAAATCATAACTATGGAGGAATGGCTGTTATTTGTGTGGGCCAGGTGACTGGTAAGTGCTCTCTCTGCTTATCAATTTACCAGATACTTCTTTTCAGGTTGTTCCTTTCAACAGAACAAAGTTCAAAGACACAACTCAGTCCTGAAGTCAGTGAAAAAGTCCCTAAAATGCAATTACGTCATGGAAGACTGAAGATGAGTATTTTGTTTTACATTTGACAAATAATATAACTAACATTGACATCCTTAGCATCAGATTCTTTCATTCATTCAACTGTACTGTTTCACTTACATCCTCAGTCAGATGCTGTATGGTAACATGCCAACTGGGGCTCTTTCCAACATAGGAGGTTTATTTCAACCAGGATGGTGAATACCTATGAAGAGTGGGCCAACAAATAATGAAATAATTCCACGCACTCTAGAATGTCATTTGTTTAAGAAGGTTCTTTCCAGCTACTACCTCTACTACTACTTCTAGTACTACTACTACTTCTACTACTACTACTACGATGATCATGATGATGATGATGATGATGATGACAAAGATGAAGGACTTCCTGTTACTGTGGCAGATATATCATATATGACCCCACCTTCATTTTTATTCATGCTAGGTCCGTCCTTTCACAAGAACAAAACAAAATGTAAGGCTTCTGAAGGCCACACACTGGGAAATATAAAATTCTGTCATCACCCACAAAAGCACAGGTATATTCAAAGTCATCAGAAAGTTTATGTTCTCTAATTACAGAAACTAAACATGCAATTTTCAAACACTGCATTCTGCAAAATAGAAGCCATCTTTCAAATACATTAAATAGTTAGTAATTACTCCACATTACTGCAATAAAAAAAATAAATTTATGAAACCGTTTCCAAAAACTGTTTGCAGCTTTGAACAGAAATTCCATATGATTATGTATGGTGGCATTACCATTGCCTCTGACTGAAGGAAATACTATTACCAAGTTCAAATTAGAACAGTTTTAAGTTTGGTCTATATTTATAGACTGATTCTTTACAAAGCTACTGCAGTTCAGATGACCAATCAAATAGAAGCATATAAAATTGAAATTTGAAGATGACGTATTAAATTCAATAGAATGATCTTGGGAGGCCATTATATCACCTCCTTTCTTTGCAACCAACACTGCACCTCAGGACACACTGATTTGGCTGTCAGCAAAGGCAAAAATTCCTTTCAAAAGGGAAAAACTGGGATAGAGGCACATATGTCCCAGTGTTCAAGTACAAGAGATACTTTACCAGCACCAACACACAGAAATGACACCTTACAGCCCAAATGAAGAACTATTTCATACATAATTTTGGGTTTTTAGCATTGTTTATAAAGATTAAAGTCTTCTGGGACATGACACAATGCCAATTGGTAACTCTTGATTGTTGGTACAAATTAGAAATAGACACATCATACCCCAGATTACTTTAATCTTGAAGAACTGTTTTATCTGCACCAATCCAAACACATGCTTAGGTATTCAAAAATGAGCATAAAGAATAGGTTGTTCTGTAACAGATTTTGCACAGACTTTTTACAGTATGTAAGATAAGGGAACCATTAGTATCACTTTAAGTGCCATACAAACCCAAAAATCACAGAAGTACTTACTGACATCACTGAAGAGCCATTACATTGTACCAGTTAGCACTCCTGAGAGCAAATTAATGCTTTAGTTTCTGGGTGTTTCACACAGTCTAAAATGTTACGGAGAAAGAGGTAAGTTTCAGTACTGAAGTTCTCTCATTGTCACCATTCTCACATTTACTTTCCATATGAATATTCAGGACTGAACAATATTTTACATCCTGTTGGATTTACATCAGACTCAATTTTATGAATAAAACTGCTCAATACCAATACACTCATACTTCAGCAAAATTACATCTGCACACAGTGTATGAGAGGAAACATCTACATCAAGCGCTGAAATACCAAAACTCTCCCCTTAAACCTAGCATTAAAGGCAAGTCACACCTCTGCGAAACAAACCAGCAACAAATGGAAGACAAGGAGCAACACTCATAACAATTATGTCTTTCACACCTTTCAGAACTCTTATAATGTAAATTACTTTAACAAGGGAAGTAGGAAGTGGCAATTTTAAAATACAAACAAGAGCAAAATATCAACATTTGAACTGTCATGTATTAAAACAAAAACTGTGTCAAGAGCACATACAGCAACTATAATGCACCGGATTCACTGCCAATTTTCCATTCACTCAGAATGCAGTAACCGGAGGTTTTTAATAAGATGCAATCCCGAGGTCTAATTATAATCAGACTTGCCTATCCAAATTACCAAAATAGTATTTAGTTGTATTTAGTTTAATCACAAGTGCTTCATACTATTATCTCAAAACCGCTGAGCATATGAGTAAAAGGACAAAACATAACAGCCACAACATAAAATAAAATTCTTATGAAAAGGTAACTGTATGACCTAATGTTGATAAATGCAAAAACTGGCTACACAGTTAGAATGCAATAACACAAGCAAAATTTGGAAAAATGAATGCAACACACACTGCAAAAAATATAAATATTAAAGAAGCAGTTCATCAAATAATATTTCTGTGCATATGATACTTGTGCATATTCGTTTCTAAATAATTCACCAATAAGAAAACAGATGGTCTACAAACTCAAAACCAGCTCTGTTGACAGTTATCCCACATGTCTTAACAAAATTGTCATCTGTGAAGGAAAATGTGCCAAACTCTAAAGATAAAACACAGCGTACCAAGCAAAGTTCTCACCTCATAATTTAAAAGTCACAATCTTCCCCATGGTAGAGTGATCATACAACAATATTCTGACTCATATAAAAGCTACAATTTTGCAAAATGAAATACAAGTCTGTGATATAAATGGTATACCACAAAACACAGTGCAAGTTAAGTTTGTTTTCCATACTATGCACATTTCACTTTGGCTACCTTTGTGTCTTGTGTGCAAACACTTCAGTTCTGCATATCAGGTACTTTCAACCAGTACAAATTCAACAAACCCTCTTGGATTATGAACAAAACATACAAAGCACTGATAAAATCTGTAACATGGAAGCTATTGAACACTGTATGTCCCCATGACTTGGGTGGCAAGTTAAGATTTTTGCTTGAAGAAACACCCCAGTTTACAACATAACAGGACAGAAACTACTGAGCAAAATGACAAAGGTACAAAAGGGACTTCGACAAAAATACCAGCAATGTGTTGCCAATCCAAAAAACTCAGTTGTGAAAGCAGAAAGCTGAGAGCCATCTGCCCAAAATATCATTTTTAAGACAATGGCAGTTTCCACTTCTGACATTTGTCCCTTGGGAAATCTGTTGGGGTGAGGCGAAGGAAATTATACTGTATTGACCTCAGCCTATATTCCCAGATTACAATTCCATAAATAACTGCCTGCTTAAATCAAAACTTTTATCTTGTCCCATCATGAAACACCTGTAGATTCAAAAAATAGTTTTTTGCAATGTCCGCACCTCATGACTATTTTTAATCTTCCCTCCCTTCCTATGTACTGACCCCACACTGCTTTTTCCTAGAGGTACACAATTACATAAGTCAAGAAGGTTAAAACAACATTAAAGAAAACTAATCAAGTTCCAAATTTCAAATTCAAAATCTAGATCAAAAATATGCATCACACCACATCCTAGAATAAAACAGCAATGACTATTTTTGTACAATGTTTGAAAAGTAACAATGCTTAGCAAATGCTGGCAGAATTGGAGGGTCGTGGCTGTGTGTCATGCAAATACAAGGTTCCAGTAGAGTGAAAGTTTATTCTCGTCTAAATAACATTATTATTTGAAACTGTGTATTAAGTGGTAGGTACATGAACATCTTTCATACAAATAAAAATATGTAACAAAAAGACTGTGCCTATAACAACTTCTTTACTCATTTTTGCAATCAACATACTGGCACCTGACTCTTAGTCAAAACCAACTAATTCCACATGTCTTCCCCCCAAAAATATGAAAATGTGTTGTGTTTCAAACATTTTGGGACACCTTTAACTTAAACTCCATATTATCAAATCTTGAAAGAATCAAAGAATCTGTTAAACAACTGAGTGGTCTATTTTCCCAGAAATATTTAAATTGTACCTTCATTTGCTAATAAAAGATGATCCCCTATTAACCCTTTAAACGTCGAATTAAGTCCCATCAGCCATTTGTTGGCATTATTAGGAGCTCACCATATTCTACACGTTAGCAGGATAAGGGTTAAACATAAAAATACAAGTGCAATAACCTGGTGTTACAGTCAGCTGAATACAGTGTTTATACAGCCTTCTAGTTCCCTTACACTGGATACAAATAAACCATAATATGACTATTGAAAGAAAACTATGTCTTATGATTAATGCAAAGTACCATGTATAAAAATGAATACAGAACTGCAAAATGTTTTACCCGACTGAATAGCAACATCACTGCAGAATATTATCTGAAATCAGTCCAAAAGTAGTATTAGGTTTAAGAAACCTGTTTTGAAGCTAGTACACTGGGCAGGGCTGCCAATATGATTTTTGGATACTGGTACGTAAGACAGGGTAACACACTCCCTGAGGCGACTTGCTGCAGGTTGGAAAACTGTTTTTCATGACTGGCAGAAGCAGACATTTTCTTTCACTAATACATACGGATCATCTCTGAGGCCCATCCAGTCTTCTGTCCAATGGGCATTAGAGGACTCTCTCTCAAAACAAAGAAGCCAGAGCATGAAGCTGACCACTAACCTCCACTCCCCTCACACACCTTCATGGTGCAGTACTTAAGGACAATGACAATTTTTGTCTTTCTTATATCTACTACAGGTACCTACACAGAGCAGTTGCATATTCCAAATACATCCTTTGTTTACGATCAACAGAATGTAATACAATGACAGTTCCTATACTGTAGGTAATGTTCAATCACCAACATCTTAGCAACAAACCACAGCATACAGGATATTTTATAAGATTATGTAACACACAACAAGAAGTATGGGTTATTTCACACAATAAAATAAATATATTCATTAAAAAATGTTACAATTTGGCTCTTAACAAGGGATCTTTTTCTAAATTGTGCTTTGACAAAGGAAAACTTGACACTTCTAACAAACCAATTTGACTAGGCTTTAACTGTCAGAGTCTCTCTGTAACAATTTCAATTCTTGGCCACAAGGCGAATGCTCACGTGTATTCATTAAAATCCAAAGACATTACACATGCATACAGGTGCACAAGAAGTGACTTTACCCTCACATAGGTGGTGGTCGCTTCTGCAACCTATACTGGAACATTATCATCCCTTGCTGCAATATCTGGCCGGCATGCGGTCTTTTATGGACTAGACACTTGCAACTAAGCATGCCTTGACCAAATAATGACTTGTACCTGCCATTTTGTAAGAATGCAAGCTAATGAATCACTCACAATTAAAACAGACTTGCTTGCCTGCATTTGATATATTGTTCATTTTTGACAGTCATTTATTTCACAGCATCAACAGCACATGAAGATATCACCAGACAGCATTTAAAATGTCTGCAAGTAATGTCATGAAAATAATATATCCAATTATACACGTGGGTATGGTGACTTCTTGCACCTCATGAACACGAATATGGTAGAGATACACCAAAATGAAAATCAGTGCCACAGAGATGCAACCTCTGGGGCTCTTCATTATCATTTGATAAGCATTAAAGCCAAATCTGGGCTCCCACCCAGCTACCTATGGAATGGGTACTAACAACTTTACCCCGGGGATACAGCACCTGGGGCACAAAGCTGACCATTCACCTCCATTTAGTATTAAAGCTAAGGCTGCATAGAGCCTACCTCAACTCTGCCATATTCTCTTCTGGAATGGTGCTTAATTACAGAGACAACTTAACCATTGCCTTCACCTCTTTCTCTTAATATTCCATAAGCAGCAGAAATCAAGGAGGATCTTAGTTCTTAATGAGAATAAAAGATACTTTTAACCCAAACTTTTCAAATTAGTTTACACAAATCATTATCAAGGAGGACAGCAGATATATTCTTTGGTCATTTGTAAAAATATCTTAACAGCTTAGTAGTGAAGTCACATAAAAATCTAGATACAGTTTTCAACAAAGTGAATATTAAGGGTTTAATTCTGTTAAACTAACAAGTTATCAACAATTTGGCACAGAGTTCAACATTCACCCTTTCTCAAGTAAACATGCTGTTATATTTTACATCTATACAATTGTAACCATGACATCTTTTACAGTCAGTGTAAAACTACATTAGAGTATTGAAGTAACAGATTAACGTAACACATTCTGCTATTGCTGTTTACTTTTAGAATTACGCTCTCCAATTCAAGCATCACACAAATGTTGTGCCACTGCACACTCTATTCATGATCATGGAAGCATTAGACAGTTGTTCTTTTCCTGGCCTCAGATATATCTGTGCAGCCAACACTTGGCATCTCATGGGTCTCCACATGTAGCTCACATATAGCACGTAATAAGCAGAGCGCCATTTATCTGGTGGTCACTGTCCAAGGTCTGACAGTAAATTTTATTCTTTTACATGCCATTTTACACTTTGTTATCTTAAGCAAAGAGGCTTGTTTGGGACATTACTTTGCAAAACACCTGCTTACATAACTCAATTTATTTAAAAAGTTCTGAGGTGTAATCAACAAAAGTCTTGTGTCATTAATTGGATATACTTTGGATTCAGTGATCTTGGCATGACAAATGTGAACTGGAGACAATGTATCTTAACTATCTCATATCTTTTAAATTGCTACTGGACAGAACAAACTCCTGTGTTTCTTATCTAAAGACATAGGGTTCATTCTACACCCCTCTGAAGGCAAAAAATATTACCTCATTTCATATTTTTTATCGTATAACACCACTTTAGAATAACATGCCTGACAACCTAGGAACAGTTCATTCTTCACAGTTTTTCAACCAGGAGTGTAACAGGTTCAGTGGATTACAGTAACTGGCAACTTATTCCTCTTTTGCTTTCTCACTTTATACACCATTTGTTCTTTCCACAAGTAGTAAACATGCAACTACCACACTAATAAACTGTAACAAACTGTAACAAAGAAGGCAGTGATTAGAAGGTACCATTTCTGGAACTGGGTAGCTTACATGAAATATGGACATGCAGAACAGAATGCTACCCTTGGTGTCTCATGGTTTATCCAGCAGTCTACAGCTCACACTATAGTGTTGAATGGTACAACCAATAATGATTAATGACATAGGAAAGAAGTGGAGGATGCTGCTATAGTCTGTGTCAAAGGACAATCCTTGAATTTGCCTGGAGGGACAGAGGAAAACCACAAAAAACCTCACTCAGGGTAACCAGTGTTCTGGCTGAGATATGAATTTAATACTTCATGAATAAAGTCAGCAGCAATACTGCCTAAGCCAGCTACTTGGTTGTCTGCTCTTGGGGTCATCAAATTCCTCTTTGACAGTGGCATACTGTCATGAGAGGCAGTAATTAGTAACCAACTTGGTGCATTATAAATAATACTTCACAGTTTCTAGACATTAACTTCTGGCAATTTTTCCATCTACACATATGTGAGCATGGAACTTGTGAATGAACAGAGACAAAATTCAAACATGGGGCTCTGACACAAGAATTTCAAAAGTCATAGGATGTAGAACCATATGGACAGTGACACAAATCAGAAGAACATATAAATAAAGTCTGTATATCTGTATAATATTTTTTAAAGGGCAAGGCAAAGATATCATGATACTTGTACCATATCACAACAAAACTCTTCCATTAGGCAAAGTATGACCATAAGAAGACACTACCTATGGCACAATGAATTACATCAATTTCATATTATTCTTTCCAATACAAGAAAATTGTACATTCACTGACCTTAAACAGGTTGCTAAATTTTACTTTCCAACAAGGAGTGAACACAAGAAATGAATATAAACAGTTAGTAACTACTGCTTCATACAGTACAGGAGTAAAAAGCAAACCTCATGTGCAGCATGTGAAAACAAACCAAACTACCTCCCCCCCCCCCCCCCCAAAAAAAAAAACTCATGCACATATGTGCATACACACGCACATGTGCATACACACACACACACACACACACACACACACACAAACGTAATACAGTTTATGTACAGAACAGGGAATATTCAATCACTAGGGCAAATCTCAACCACCGATCTTCTTCATGAACTTCTTTCTAGATGGCAGTAACATGCAAAATTATTTTAGTATATGAAGCACAGAATTTTGACAATATAAGTACATATAACATGCTAAAAATGAATTAAATTATCTCTTGGCAGTATACACAGAGCTGCAAAAGTAGAAGTTATTTCATGAACTATTAACTGCACTGCCACAACAGTTCCCATAAAAACAAAAGACAAATTGTAACTGGCAAACCTGGCACCTGCCCTCAGTGCATCTCACCAGCCTTTTCAAGAGCTCAAATGTGCAGAATACATAATGTAGCCGTGATTTTTTGAATGGGAGACTTGTGATAAACTCAAAAGAATAATATCTCATTACTATGCATGCCAATGGGGGAAAATGGCTAATTCAAAATGCCTACTTTATTTGGCAGTAATTTGTGTAACTGGTGATTGCCATCACAAATGACCCAGCATAAGCATGAGCAGTGGATGAAAGAAAATCTGATTGCAAAATCTTCCTGCCACACACTGCCGAAAACGCTAAGACTCTACACTACAACATGAACTGCCAAATTCAAACGCCACACAAAAACACAACCAAAAGAATGGTCACAGCCAGATACAGTTCACTTCCATGACAATATTCTCAAACCAGAACTATATGCCCTTCTACAACATACCAAGCCCAACAAAGTGCAATATTGTGCCAATTTGTTTCTGGAACACAGCCAACACATCATATGTACTACCACATAAACCAGACTTCATTGATATTGGCTTCATATGGGCTATAGTGAAGGAGTGTGTTGGATCACACAGCATTCCCAGTTAAGACCAGAAGATGCCAGTCAGCTACACTAGGAACAGCTTTACAGTACGACAACAGAGGAGCAGCAGTCGGTGCATGTGACCATGTAAATTTGGCAAAGAAGTAAACTGAGAGGGAAGGAGTCTTTGACAACATAACTGAAGAAAGAGTCAGCAATTACTGAATGTGTGGAAACTGAAAACACAAATATCAGTGAGCACAGCTGCAGCAGTGGAGGTGAAGAAATATAAGACTGCATGAAGAGTGTTGTGCCACTTCAAAATAAGATAGCATGCCATGTGAAGTACTCAGTGTTTATAACCTGAGCTTTCATTGCCATATCTTGCTTACAAACTCTGTCTTTGAGTGACATTATACAGACTTAGAACAGAGTACAGTATGGTGACTTATGCATTGATGTCTCAAAGCTTTTGAGTGTAGGAATGAAGAACAGCATACAGCAAAAGGTGGCATATTGAAAAAGTACACATTTGACACATTTCATTGGCTGCCATACTGTGAGATTTTATATTTTCATGGTAGTTAGTATGAACACACCTGTCTTCTGGGATGTGCTGCCTCCACCATCTACCTCATGGTTGATGGAGGCAGCACATTCCTGGTGAATCAGCACACTTCTATCAGACTGCATGATGTCACATCTCAGAAGAGAGTGGATATACCACATGTTCTTGTGAATGTGTCAATGAACTTCCAGGTTCTGTGAACGGTAAAAAATGAATTCACTTTCATTTACTTGGTTATGAAACAGTATGTCACTAGTACTGCTCATGCCACTATTGTGATCACTTGTACATGTGATTTCCAGGTGGTCATGTTTCCAAATATGCACACACCTGCTTGTACACACACACACACACACTCACACACAATAGTTGTTGATTGTATTAGGAAGAGCTTGCTTATCGCTGAAGAGGTAATGAAAAAATATACATGTTTGAAATATATACTGTACATATACTTCACATATATATATATATATTACTATTTTCATGTGCTTCATTATATCTACAAATATGTATAATTCATACAAGAGTATTAGAAAAAGCATCTCACTCCTGCAACCAACAGTCATTAGATGAAATAATCAATTTCATCTGGCAAGAACAGGGGCTCATCACACAGAACTCACTTCTAAAGGTAAGAGACAAGTTCTGGGACAGATTGCTCTACACAGTGACTGAGCCACCTTAAATCACCACCCAGGCTGGTATTGCAGCCCTCTGCTGTCACCACATTCAACATGCCATTTATTCTGACTGCAAAGAAACCACCTGAATGATAGAAATAATATTGTGCCGTTCTTCCAAGCTCAATTCTAAACGGCCCACAAGCCATCACTTTCATATCTTTTAACAGTAAAATCAGGTCACTGAAGTAAAGGGGTAAGCTGAATATTTGAATATATAACAGCATACACACAATGAGGCAGTTCCAAAACTTCAGTAAAGTGCCTCCACCAAGGTGGGCTTACACAGCAGAGAGTTCAACACCAACACTCTTGGTGACATGTAGTTCCATCAAGACAGAAGCCAATTACTACTCTCAAGAAAATATTAGTTATCTTGAATATCTTTTGTGCTCCAACCATCTGAACTGCAATTTACTGAAGTATATTTTACATTTCCTTTTCAATCATAATTCCACTTCTGCTTGCAAAACAAAACTGAATTATAAACTTGCAATTAAAATAATTTGGAAAATGCCATGTCTACATCAGGGTCCATATGAAGATACATAGAAAAGTGTAAAATATAAGCAAGAAAATATGAATGGATGTTAACTTCTTATGCATTAATTCAAATATATACAGAATTGGTCTTTGGCACAAGGTAATTAAATTACCTGAATCTTTCCCCAGTAGCATGTGAAGATACAGGATCTGGCAACTGTTAGAATATCGTACAGTTCCAAACTTTGTGCGCACTCGGTTCAGTTGAAAGTTTAAAATGTTCATTCTTTCAGTTTACATTTCTTTTGGCTAAACATCTTTTCACGAAATCTAACATCAGTAGCCCCTTAGTAACATCTGCTGGCATTATTAATGTGTACTAAGCTGCCAATACACCAGAACCCAATCATACGAAATTACAGAAATTACACTTAAAACTAACCCAGGCTACCTTCCACAAGGGTCTACCTCTGAACCTCACAAAATTATCATTCTATCAAGAAAGATTAATTTTCATAAACACTGGATTTCCTCAAATCTTGATTCAGAAAACATGTTGGTAAGGCCTATTTACTACTTACTGTTAATGTAATATTGGGATTTGTCATCAAAATGCACAACAAAAACTATAATTTGGAATGTAATGTCTAATCAGGACTGTAAATTGACTCAAAGAGTAAATTTTATTTGTAACAACTGCAAGAACTGCATTCTGCTGTATGGCAGATCTAGTATTCAGTTTATGGGGCTTCATAATCCAAACATTCATGTACTCCATTAATCTTGTTTAAACTGAACAAATTTTCTGTTGAAATATGCAGACCTTTGCAAGACAAATATGTTACAGGCCTTTCTGACATAAAAACAATAGTACCATAAAGGAGCACAGTGACAATACTTTATTGATTCCTATCAAATATTTAATTTGCAGTATGTGACAAGAGAACACACTTCTAAGTTTTTAAAGTCCAGCAATCTAAATAGGGGATATTTCAAAGCCAAATTTATGACACAAATTCTAGTTTGGAAATGCATTTAATATTTTAAATTCTACTCTAATATGACATGTTATTGGACAGGATTTGCTTGTCTACGCTGCTGTAGTATTTTTCACACCCTTACACTGTGCTATACTACTGAATATAAATTTAGTACTCTCCTGGGTGCTTCTCAATTCTAGTGGATGTATTTAAAACTTCCATCAACATTTCCTTACCCATGCTGCCACACTGCTGTCAACATTCTGAGGAGCTCTTTTGCAGCTGAAGGCTAAGCAATAACCACACCTTAATAACATACAAAAGAAACAACAGTTCTCCACTCATCACAAAACTGGTATCTGGCTTCAGTCTTGATAGTTTAAACATAAACTGTGGAAATGAAAATTCAGCCCTAAAATGTACAATCTCCTTCATAAACAAGAGTCTAAAAGACAACAAGAAATAATACACATACATACAATCATGAAATTGTGTGTGTGCAATCTTGGTGTTACGGCAGTTTAACCCAATATCATTAGACAATTTTTTCACACTTATTACAGTGTACCTTGAAGGCAACATTCTATAAAAAAGGGCAACTGTGTGATGAATACGTAAGGAACAATAACAAACATCTGTTGGATTTTAGTACATTCCACACCCTTGCTGTAGGATTATTTGCTGTGGTAAACAATACACACAGAAATAAACAGTACTAGTGGCCTAAATATCATTCTGAAAATCTGGCAGCAACGTAAAAGAAAAAAACACTTTGTTTTAGTACCTAACTGAATTAACATTTATCAGGACAACAATCATCAGGTTACTTTGGGAAGAAAGCTGAAACCTATTAACATCCTTGAGGTCTATACAAGCAGAGTAAAGAGAAATCAGTCATTGGTGGAAGGCAGTACATGATATTTATCAATGTCAATCTGAAAATTTGGGTGCATTTTTCTCCAATTGAAGGGAAGCCAACCATCACAATACTGTGGCAAAAAAAAACCAGGTCCTTGCCAAAAAACCAAAGCAAAAAATCTCACATTTCCTTTTGTTATTTTACACTGTTGTTCTTAACTGATCTGCATTTAGGTTTGCATAAACTGGCTTGCAAGGAACACAGCACCAACTGGGAAGTCTCTTGCAGTAAATGAAGAACAGTCAGAGTATGTTTCATTTGGCTCTAGCAACCCCAACTCCTGTAGTGAAGACAATAGGATACCATTAACTGTGAAAAATGAAGTTTGTTTAAAATAGGAGATGGCTGAAGGTGATTTTACAATACTATTCTCAACTATTTACACAATTCAAGAAACTTAAAATCTTCACAGTATCAGAAGTGGTACAAAATATAGTAAGAACATTCCTTTCAACAATCTCTAGCATGCTATCCTAAGAATTAAAAAAATCTTCCATTTTAATTTACTTTTTCTCGCACGTGTACTGCACGAGAGTTGATGCAGCCCATTTCCAACAGCAATATGTCACTTCCACATTTAATTAGGAATTACATCAATCTCTTTTTGGGACCAACAGATTGTTTAAGCCGTCAGAAGAGGCTGGAAAACACTGACACTGTGTAACAATTGCCCAATAGTAATGAGATAAGTCACTCTGCTGGGACATTACACAGCACAGATTGGCAGTTTGTAACAAACAACCAATCTACAGTCAGTTACCCAACTACTAATCAATGCTGCATAACACCAGAGAAGATCAGAGATCTCATTTTCTCCACGGCAGAACACTGAAGTCATGCATGCTTATGTGCAAATATATGTATATATATATACACACACACATATACACTCTGCACAAGGGAGAGGGAGGGGTATAATCATTATTACAATATTCCTTGGAATTGGTTTGCCACAGCATGTACAAGGGCATTCCCAGTGAAGTTCCCACTAATGCATTTCCATAGCAGACTGATTGCTTCGCTACCCCAATGCACAGCCAGCCTTACTGTAATCATATACAGGTGGTAAAGACTAGGATAGAATTGGTCATGTCTTCACATCTTCACATGAAACAGAGGTACATATGGTAATCCAGAACTGTTGTGCTAGAAAGAGTTATGACACTGATCCAGAATTTATGTACTGTACATTACAAAAAACTGTGATAACTTGACCAATCAAAACATTTGGGGGGAGGGGGGGGAATCATTGCCTTGTCCTGTTACAACAGAAGTACATATAAAAAGTTAAAATAAATCTAACTTTCTCTTTTCTGAAAGAGTGGAGTTGTTAAGTTACAGAAATCAAGTAGCAGCATAAAATGAGAAACTGTACAAGGAAGGCAAGTGGTTTACATACCTTAAGTTTAACTGGTGAAAGTGCACTGCCTTTGCAGACAAAAACTGCACAATTTCAGAGTCTACATGAGTTGCAACATTTTACATGGGGCACCTATCCCACACAAATTGAACACCATCAAACAATATAACCTCTCTGTACTCCCACACTTCATATAACAGCTGCGTATTTCTCAGCTTACCAACTAGAAAGGACTGGAAGAACACACAAACGCTTCAAAATGTCCATTAGAGAGATAACACAGTATATACATTTTGTCACTGGCCACAAAAACTGGATAGAAAAATAAAGACTGCATATGCTACAACCAGAATATCCTGGTGAAACAGCCTGCATTAGTCCAGGCATGGTGGTCAAAGAGTCCAGATTTCAGACTCATTATGTACGCAGGTTCAACTGTCAAACACCAACATTACAATCTTATTGCTTTAGTTACACTAAAGATACATTACAACTCTGCAAATATTCAAAATATGAACACCATGCATGTGTCAATTTGTGTACTTACAGTTCAGTAATGGATATTTGTATAACATGTTCCAGAGTGAAAATGCCAGTTGTATCAAATGTAACATACCCCTTTCCACTTTACAACCATGTCACAGAGGCAATATATTTTAGGAAGTAAGACCTCATTTTAGACCTGAAGCACAAGTTAAAATTTTTCTGCTAACAATAACAGAAATGATGTCAGTAGGAGTCCATTTCAAAGACCCATGTAATGCTGATATAAGAAATAACAAAATCTACACCTACCAAGGTACAGCCATCACCTGTAGATAAGGTTGTACTACAACTGTATCTCACAAGCATGTGAAATATTTCTGAACTTATCCTTGAATATTATCCAAAATATCTGCCCAACAAGTTCTTATTACATTCCCTGCTGTGTGGCTTGGTGAGGTACTAATCATATCATTAGTCCAGAAGACAACTGTCACAACTGAAAAAATGTAATTTATGAGATCTGTAAAGAAGCAGGCTGCCAAAACTGCCAAAAGTTACTTGTTTTAACAGGAGAAGGTCCACAAATAATACCAGACTCTTCACCATGAGGAGGCACTAGCGTCACTGTTCTCCCAAGCAGAATAATGACCATGTAACTGAAGAACTGTGTCACATGTTCAGTTGTGGCACTTTTCATCTGGACTAACAATATGGACTAGCAAGTTCACGGAAAAGTCACTTTCTGAATAACAGCCACAGTGGTGACCAATATTTTCAGCACTTGCCTTCCATTTACTGGTAAAATGACACAAATAGGCAAGTCTCCACACCAGGCAACACAACAAATATGCAAGTTTTTTACACTCTCATGGTGGTACAGTTGAGGTTTTCATTCTTCTGGGATGTTGTGTCATGTCACTGTGTATATGGTGCCTGAAGTTCTGAGAAAACACGGGGTATCAAAACACTGGTCATCAGTCACTCAGTGATGTAGCACCACATCCCAGGAGAACAGAGACCTCAGCAGGATAAATAACCACACCATGATGTCAATTCAGAACTCCAGAGGAAAAAATACTGAAGGAATACCATCCACATTTTTCTCAGTGATTCTCAGTCCCATGCAGGCAGAAGGAAAGCATGCCGTTAACTGTTATTTCCACTATCAATGAATGCACATTAATGCATATTGTACGTGTGACATACGTCACTGTGTGTGCAATTTCTTCAGTACTGACCCATTAGTTATATTACCTTCACACTGTTAATCCTTCGGTACCGGAATTAAATTTGTGGATTTGAGGGGTGGTACGGGAAAATTCTGATCAACAAAAATCATCACACTTGAGAACAGCTGCATATATCAAAGCACTATATGTCCATTGAGGGCTGTACAAGAACATGCTATAATTGACCCATTCAGGGCAATGACTTCAGTCGCGCTTCGGTTTTTTGACCATTGCACTGTGCAACAGCTATAGTCATCATTTGGTGCAAACAGGTTAATAGAAGCTTGTTCTCATTCCCCAAATAAATTTCAGTTTCCTCAATTTTACAATTCAGGTTTTTTTTAAAACACAAAAACAAAATAGGGGTTTCTCACAAAGACAGCCTACCTTAAAAAGTTCGCACACGTGCCACACCAACAAACTTCCTGGAATACAAAACTGTTTCAAAGACACATTTTGATAAAATAGACAAGAACCAAATCACTAACAAAATGGTAATATATTTTAACAAACTTGTCACGCTCTGTTTTAAAAAAATAATAAAAACAAAAACTGGGATACACAGCCAACTAAGAATGACACTTGTGATGGTACACAGTTTATTCATTACGAAGATGGTAACACCACTGATTCCAAACACCATGTTAACTTGAAGGCTACCTGAACAGTAGGACAAGTTAGTTGTTCACAACTAACTTGTCTTACCCTTCAGATAGCCACATGCACTCACAGTACTGAATGTAGCAGCAAATGTTAATCCACAATAATGTTCACACATTCTGCTCAACACAAGTGTTAAACATGTGCTTTTACCATTTTTCACAAATAAAAAAAATGTAAAACTTCAAATTGTAGAAAAATTGCCATCTTGCTGCCAGTGGAAGGTAAACTTTGGTTTCTGAAATGGCAGAAAAGTTCTATGAATATGTTAGTAAGAAGTAACAGTTCTGGTGCGCGGTGCCAGCCAAGATGAATGGTGGTCACCTGGGCAACAAGAAATTGTTCATCAAACATAAAAGTCCCAGCGACAGGACACAAGATTCTGGAGAATATGCCATTGTAGAAGAACTAAATGAAGAATATGTTCAGATTTCAAGGCATGATCTATTACATATACTTGTAACAGACACACATACTTTAGAATTTCAATACATTCACTTAAACTTTTTTTGAATTTCTCAACTTTTAAGACTGGAATATAAAATTTTTCCAGCAAATACAGTAATTATATAAAAGTATATATATGGGGGTGAGATAAAATTTATCCTTTGTATTTGCTTATAAAGTTTTGGCACATGGCCTTTTATAGGTCTGCCAACCATGCTTGATACACTCATACCTAGAACAAATCATGTCTCACAGACACATAGCTATTAAAATAACATTATTTTTTAATGCGGTTCATGAGCCAAGAATTCATATGAATTCTCAGAGAGAAACTCGTTATACTTCCAAGACAATGGTTACTACCTAGCTACAAACATTAGACTGTAGCACTGAATTTATTTACAGTGTGGTGAGGTTGACGACTGCTTGGCAGATTTGAATAATTCAAGGATTAGTTCAAACTATGCCACAATTTGTGTTCTCATAAAAATAAATAATGCACTGAACAATGCCATAATCTACAGACTTGGGGAGAAGAAAAATCACACTGAAGTCTGCTAGGAATTGTTACACGTCTAATGTTCTGCCCTACCTCTTAATCTTCTCTGCATTTCCATCTTGGTTCAATTCATTTTCATTGGTGTTACCATAAAGTGGCATTCGAGGTGATGTTCTTTGCAGCTTCACATTGCTTCCTGGTGTCACAGCAATGTTGTTATTGTTGCTGCTGCTGTTATTGTTTATCAACGTTTGTGATTTCCGACGCTGCTGATGAATAACTTCTTCTGGTTTTTTTTTTATGTTCGGGCGGATTGAACGCAGGAGGCGGGGCCGATAGGGTGCTTTCCTTCTCCCTCTTGTAGTCACTCGTTTCCCAGGAGCTGCAAGTCAACAGAATTTATTAATTAAATTCTAAGACTGTTATTACATGAAGCATTAGTTACTCCTTTACCTGCCAATTACATTCTTCCTTTTCTTAAACTGGTTCTGATGGATGACTGACCATATTCAACTCATTTCTCTTCATACTGCAAAACCTGACTACCAGTAATAGCTACTTTCACTGACACGTGTAATCTCACTTTCTTAATGCTGTACAAACTTTTACCAATATGATATGGCATTTCAAGTAAGTATTATACATATACTCCTTTAATCCTATTCTATTTACTTGTTTCCATCTATTTAGAATTTGTTTTCACTTTCTAACAGCCACTGATAAAATCAAGGTAATCAAAAAAATTATATCAGCACCAGTAGATACAGGGTGCAAAAGGTAAGGAAAGAAACAAACTTCAAACTTTATAAATAAATTAAACTTCCAACAACCTTTCAGGCAAATTCAGCAGTAGTTTAAAAGGAACAAATATGGTTAAACTTGAACAGATACTGTGATAAGTAAGATAATGTCTGCTGCAGCAATACAGACAAATAACAGCGCAGCTGCCACCAAGCCATACGGACTAAAAACCTCTTAATATATATACTTCTGCCTCCTTTTGTATAAATTGCCATATTTTAATATTTTTTAAGATACAGCACTGCAACAAAAGCAATTTCCAGTCTGAAGAACACAAAATTTACTTGCATAAACCCACCAATTTTATGCGTGCTCCACAATTTTAATATGTAACAGAAAATTTTAAACTTAAAAAAACTGCAAAAACTTTAAAAAATAAATTAATTATTTAATTATGCAACACATTCCGTCTCACACCTACAGAAGTCAGAAGACACACACGACTAACAATGCCAAAATTATGAACCTGCATACACACACAACTAAAAATGCCCAAATTATGAACCTGCATACACACACAACTAAAAATGCCCAAATTATGAACCTGCACACACACACACACAAAACTAACAATGCCCAAATTATGAACCTGCACACACACACACAAAACTAACAATGCCCAAATTATGAACCTGCACACACACACACACACAACTAACAACACCCAAATTATGAACCTGCACACACACACACACACACACTCACAACAATGCCCAAATTATGAACCTGCACACACACACTCACAACAATGCCCAAATTATGAACCTGCACACACACACACTCACAACAATGCCCAAATTATGAACCTGCACACACACACACAACAATGCCCAAATTATGAACCTGCACACACACACACACAACTAACAACGGCCAAATTATGAACCTGCACACACACACAACTAACAATGCCCAAATTATGAACCTACACACACACACAAAACTAACAACGCCCAAATTATGAACCTGCACACACACACACACAACTAACAATGCCCAAATTATGAACCTGCACACATATGAATGAAGTCTATCAATAACATTATTTTAATGTTTTTTAAGCCCCAGAACCAACAAAGCTAGACCATATACTTATACCTACAAATAAAAATACATGAATAAAATTAATTAAGTAGGGGATGTATAATTTTATACCACATGTATGGAATATGCTATTGTGTGCCTTTTCTGAAATAAAGAATATGTCAAGCACACTTCTGTTTGCAAGCATATGAATCTAACACCCTTCCACAGGCCTTATGAGAAACACTGCTCCAAGTTACAGGCAGATTCTTGAGATTCAAGTCAGTGATAAGCAAAGGAAAAATTGCATTCATAAGATACAAGGGTTGGATAAAAAGTAGTGGCAACTTCTCTATAATTTTGAAATGACTTTATTACTTGAGGTAAACACATTTACATTCTTTCAATATAATATCCCCCCCATGTGTACCACCTTCTGCCAAATTTGTGGAAGGCATCGTACACCATCAGCGCGTCCACTTCTGTTGATGTCCAGCAGTGACTGCCCTACAGCACAAATAATCGCCTCTCTTGTGTTGTAACGTATCCCTCACAGTGGTTCTTTCATTTTGGCGAAAAGATCATAATTGCATGGACTCATATCGGGTGAGTATGGTGGTTGTTCCAGTATCTCCCATCACCAGCGGCGAAGGAGATCCGTGACAACATTGGCAGTATGAGCCCTTGCATTTTCATGAAGGATGATGGGATTCATTGCCAACAAGTGCTGTCGCTTTCTCCTGAGTGCTGGACGAAGATGATTACGGAGGAAATTGCAGTAGTAGGCAGTGTTTACTGTCTGTCTTTGAGGGACAGTGTGGTGCAGTATCAGTCAATGTCATATGCCACAATAAACATCGCCTTCACATTACTCTGTGTAGGGCGCAATTTCTTCGGACAAGGGGAGCCAGGATGCTTCCATTCATTTGATTGTTGCTTCAAACATGGTTCGTACGAGCGAGCCTAAGTTTCGTCCAGAGTGACGATCCTTCCAAGGAAGTCATCACCTTCCCTCTGGTACCGATTCAACAAGTCCTGTGCAATTGCATACCGATGCCATTGTTGCACCTCGGACAGTGTACGGGGTACCAAATGTGCTGCAATTTTGCGGTAGCCAAGAATGTCGTGCAGAATGTGGAGCACGGTTTTGTGGCATACAGCTACCTCAGCAGCTAACTCCCATGCAGTCCATCAGCGTTCGACATCCAGCAAAGAAGCAAGGAGCTCAATTGTGTGGTTGTCAACACGGGGTCATCCTGAATGACGGCTGTCCTGAATGGAATCCCTCCCTTCACGGAACAATTTCACCCATTGTGCCACTGTGCGATATGGCAAAGCAGCATCACCACATGCTTCTCGCAGTCCTTGAAAACAGGTTTGTGTACTACGACCTCGTGCAACTTCAATTTTTATCCAGGAGTGTTGGTCTTTCATAAACGTGTTGTTAGGGCGCTTGAACTGGGCTTCTACACTTCAAGACGATGCACAATGCAACTCAATCAAACATAACCATCACCACTCACTGTACTACTTCAATTGAACTTCTGCTATCAGGTACAGACAACAGTAGTGTCACCCTATGCACATCCTTCAAGTTACAGCAGTGTTGTCACTACTTTGTATCCAACCCTTGTACATTGTTTCCATGGTCCAGTAAGCTCCAAGTCAGTCACTGCAACAATGATGCCACCATTTAACATTTGATCCTGGCCCCCCTTTATGGTCCATTTGTCTTTCAATTTTTTTCCTACTTCTGTTTCTATTAGTCCACACCTCCCACTTCATCTTGATGATGCAGATATTATAAGATCTCTGAACCACGAACAATACAGTCCACTTCTACATGATACTGTCACTCAAAAACAGGACCAAAGCATCATAAAAGCCTGAAATCATCTACAACAATAAAGATATGGCCCATATGTTTTTTTCTGTTGTGCTCTGAATGTTTTAAAAATTGATACATGTGGAATATTGGTCCTTTAGTCCAGACGCAACCTCATAAGAACTCAGTACAACTACCATGCAACACACAAATTAAATTCCAGTAGTTTCCTGAAAGCCAAAAAACGACAAATTTCTTTAAATTTACCTGGTGGATAAAGGGCCGTAGACTGCATACGTTTACGAGTAGAGATCCCTGCTAGATTGAGTAGGGCATCTGCTCCTTCTGCGATCTTCCGCTGCTCTTCAGAATCTGATGGAGGCACAGCAGAAACCTGCCGAACCTGAGAATCCTCCATCGCCATACTCTTATAGTGATACACAACATGAGAGCTGCAATGTGTATTCCAAATACATATAAAAAGACTATGCATGGGAAACATTCACATAGAGGTTAAAACAATGGTAGGATTTTGGTTTTTTATGCCATATAGTAAGCTTACAAAAAAGGGTGTAAAAGATCAGTTGGACTGATCATGTGAGAAATGAAGAAGTATTACTTAGAGTCAAGGAGCATAGGATTATCCTACATGCAATAAGTAAACGGAAGACTAACTGGATTGGTCACATTTTGCGTAGGAACTGCCTTCTACAACGGGTTACTGAAGGAAAGATAAAGGGGCAATAGAAGTGACAGGAAGATGAGGAAGAAGATGTAGGAACCTACTGGATGACCTTAAGGAAGGGAGAGGATACTCCCATTTGAATGAGGAAGCTCTAGATCGCACTATGTGGACAGCTTGCTTTGGAAGAGGCTTTGGACCTGTTGTAAGACAGACTGCTAAATGAACGAATAGTAAGCTTTGTTTGTTACAACTTTCAAAAGAAAGATGGAAAGAAAAATCAGAAAAAACAAGGCTCAAAAGGTCACTACAATGTGTAAAAACCACCTGAACAACTGCAACAACAAGCACAGGTTTCTGTAACACTTTCTACTTTCGTGAACATTTTTCAAACAAACTGCATTCTTGTGTGGTTTCTTTGACCTTTCTAATGCCAATGTCCAAAGCAAAATTAAAAACCACTTTCGCATCAGCAGCAACAAAATTACTGCACATTTTTGCCATCTTTATTCACATTTTCCCTTGGCATACAGTATTAACATTATTCTGCAAGCAACAGGCAGGGTACCATGAACATTAACACACATTTGTAATCGTGGTTTCAGAACACATGAAGCTCTCACCTGTCATCTGATTCTGAGCCCTCTTCAAATGCCTCATCTGGAGATGAAGAGGGCAACTCTGGGTGAACAATTCCTTGTGCAACAGCTACAGTGGGGCCTGCACTGTATGTGTGGTCCTCACTAGGAGAAGTTGTGATTACTGGTATCATCTGTTCCTTTCTTCCAATGTCCTGCAACAGTTTCTTCCAATGCAGTGTAGCATTGTACATTAACCCTAACAGTTAATATGATTTCTGAAAGAGAAACAACAGTTGGAATAGGCCTCAAAATAATACCCACACATACTATTTAATTCAATCAACTCAAAATATTCATAAAAATTTAGAACTGTGAAAGTAATTAACATTAAGTTCTATCAAAAAACATCTGTATTGGTATTTTACTTGTTGTCCAGTCAGAAAACTATTCTTACTTACTTCCAGTGACTTTTCAGAACCAAAAATGTAACCAATAATACCCTGCCTGCAGATTGACTGTCATTAAATATACCACTCGATTAACAGCTTAACAAACAAACAAATTAGCAAACTCATATATTTCATTAAGCCGAGTCACTATTGAGAGACACCAATAGTTGTTAATGTGGTGAGGAAATTTCTTGTCTCTTGCAAAATACAAAGGTTCATTAGCAACTCTGCTTATTACAGCCAATGTCGACAACAGCAGCAATCAGTTAAGTTCTTAACTTTTCAACTGTTTGCATGCAAGACAGTATGAAACTAACTAACAGAGTCTGTTAAAGTAAAGGTACGTTACCCTTCCCTCTGCAAAATGCCATCAGGATATAAAAAGGAAAAGTAAGAAAATGCTGATTATAAGGAAAGTACTACAATCTAAAATAGAATGTTTCTTTGGTAGGGACACCCCATGATTATTTGGGCTTCCTTAAAAAAAAAATCCTTTCCCCTGCCAAAACTCTGAATTCGTTAAATGATCAACACTGCAGATGTTACATATTTTGATTTAAGGATAAATGATAAACCAGTTTACATAGGCACATAGTAGAACATTGTATGCATGTTCACATGTATGAACTCTCAAACTACTGCCAGCAATAAAGTACAAGGCACTTCACATTTTCTCTAGACTACAAATATTTGGACAGTGATAAGAACACACAAAAAAAAAAGGCTTAAATTTAAAATACAGAACAGACAGCATTAAACCTGTATATATATGTGTAGAAGAACAAAAATTACTTCAGGATTTTACAATATCAAACATCATAGACACAAAAAAAAAATTGTGTAACCCAACCATACAACCTGCCTGTCAGATCCAAAAGTCAAGTACAAAGAATGTTTAGGTGTATAAATTGAAACACTGTCATACACAGTATTCAACAGAAGAGTAATCTAAACTCTTTATCACAATTTCAAACAGCCACTATCCAGTGTGATTCCATAAATTCAGCATACCTGAGTGCTTTTGGAAGCCCTGTTCTTCTTACGAGGGTTTCGTATGTCTGTGACACACGTTTGGCCAACCCCATCATTTATTTGGGGTCGTTTATAACAGTCAACTGCACAGAAAATAACAAATTCTCCATTAATAAGAAGGAATTCAACAATCTCTAATTATTCTGGACTAATCAGTTGTACTATTAATGTAGTTAAGCAAGACAGTAAGCACAATGTCCTTATATGTCAAGGGACCATGGCAAGACAAAGCATACTTCTTTGCTACACAGCACATACTTATGCAAGTGAGTATAATCTGTAAAATATTCTGCATTTTTTACTCAGTTTCATGGATTCTTATATAATGACAGGAAACACAAACCTTTGTTTGGAGTGAGCACACGTGGACCATGCTTCAGGGTTAGCATCACAGCAGCTGCGTCCACATCATCCAATGAGTCTGCATCATCTGTTGTGGTCGTATCACTGTCAGCTGCAACATCCCTACTTCTCAAGCCTTCCACTCCTGATGCAGCCAGGCGACGACTAAGGTATGGGAATAAGTCAGGGTTTGGAAGGCGACTACTTGACTTAATCACCACAAACTCATTGCGGCCAATCGGACCTGATGGGCTGAAAGGAATACGTCACACTCTAAAATCCTTTCTCCAAAATGTATCTTTTTACAAAGCAAGATATAGTCATAAAGACTGTCTGTAGAAAGTAAAAGTCTAAAATTTCTCAAATTAATGAGACAGTAATAGGAAATTCTTCAATAAAGGAGAGTAAAATCACTCTGCACTTGGTAACAGATCCAACAAACTATTTTCTTAGAGTATGTGTCTAGCCTACTGCTGCAATTACATTGCTTCAATTAAATATGACAGAAAACATTCACTTCTGTCATCCCAGCACACTCCCTATACCTGAAACAGATGCTATCTGTAACCACAACATGCACAACAACCATAATCACTGAGAAGCTGCGTGTCTGCCCACTGTAACTAATCTGCAATTTCCACACTTGAATAATTCATAAACATCTATTATTCAAAACAACTATATTTATTTTGCACACATAATTTGTGTACATACCAGTCAATGTATAAATGCAAGTTTTGAGCTTCCAAAAACTGTCTATAACAACATAAAATAGGAATGTTGTTTTATAACACACTCTGTCTATAGTTTTGTTAAAACTAACATTATGGTATATCAGGTATATCACGTTAAATTTGGAATATACATACTTTTTGGAAATGTTCATACCAATATACATCTCAGATCTTGCAATAAAACCATACACACACACCAACTAGATGCACTAATTTCTCAAATTTATTTTTGGAATAAGACTCTACATGTTTCAGACAGTTCCTCTGTCCATCATCAGGAGTTTTTCACTGTACACACAGCAATGGTATATGTCATAT
>Ga0123354_10002152_pt1 | contig 25531 bp, 9 predicted proteins | sample TergutLab28metaG_2_FD_97872 | JGI IMG/M metagenome (GOLD analysis project Ga0123354, IMG submission 97872) | Labiotermes labralis P4 segment gut microbial communities from Petit-Saut dam, French Guiana - Lab288 P4 | ecosystem: Host-associated > Arthropoda: Insects > Digestive system > Gut ...
CACATGTGCTCGAAACATGTAGAGGCATGAAATAAACTTATTGTAAAACAAAAATTTTGTGCATCAAGTTGGTTAATTACTAAGATAAATATACTGAGATGCACGGTCAGCAAAACGTCAAAATATAAGAATATGTTTCATATTTCAAATTTGCAAGTATTTAAGTTAAAATCAATAATTTTTTAATTGCAGAAATTTTTATTTTTTATGTAAAATTTCGTTATATTATGAAACAATATTAATATATTCACTGAACAAATTTTTGTGCCTCTTTTTATGTGGACGTGCTATTCTCGCTCAGAACGAGTGTGTACGTTTATATTAGGTAAGACCAGCAATATTGACTAGTTCGACTGTCTCCCAATAGCCAACTATTTATATACTTATATACTCGTAAAGAACAAGTAAGTAAACTTTTATCAGTATTTTACGTCACATATTATTATTCTTCACCAACATGCTTAGGTCACTCTCGTGACCATAATCAGGGTGTCAAAAAAGAAGCATGCAATTAATATAGTATGTCAGAGTATATATATATATATATATTCGAGTATAAAATTTATATAAATACGTGAACACCGCTAATGAAATTTTATTTAAATGACAGCCGGAAGTCATAATTTTAGGTCTTTGGCATCATAATTAATTAGGTTATCATCCGACTTTATTTTATTCTGTAATTACTCTCCGTATGGGAATACGACGAAGCAGTGCGTCAGCTCTTTCTAGACTTCAAGGAAGCGTATGATTCAGTTAGGTGGGAGGTCTTGTATAATATTGTCATTAAGTTTGGTATCTCCATGAAATGGTAAGGCTAATAAAAATGTGTCTTCATGACACATATAGAACAGTCCGGGTAGTAAAGAATTTGTCTGTACTGTTTCCTATTAGGAATGGTTTGAAACAAGGAGATGCTCTATCGCCATTGCTTCTCAGCTTTGCTTTAGAGTACGCAGTTAGGAACGTTCAGGTAAACCAGAATGGCTTGAAATTAAATGGTACACATCAGCTTCTGGTTTATGAAGACGATGTTAATATAATGGAAAGGAGCGTATGTACTATAAAGAAAAATGCAAAAGCTTTAGTAGTTGCTAGTAAGGAGACTGGACTAGAAGTAAGTGCTGATAAAACTAAGTACATGGTTATGTGTCGAGATCAGAATGCAGGAAGAAGTCACAGTATAAAGATTGATATTAGTTTCTTTGAAAGGGTGGAAGAGTTCAAATATTTGGGAACAACCTCAACAGATCAAAATTCTATTCAGAAAGATATTGAGAGCAGATTGAAGTCAAGGAATGTTTGCTATCATTCGGTGCAGTATCTATTGTCTTCTAGTTTGCTATACAAAAGTTTAAAGATTAAGATATAGAGAAATATAATTTTGCCTGTTGTTCTGTATGGGTGTGAATCTTGATCGCTTACACTGAGGGAGGAACGTAGACTGAGGGTGTCTGAGAATAGGGCGTTGAGGAGAATATTTGGTCCTAGGAGGGACGAGGTAACAGGAGAGTGGAGAAAATTACATAATGAGTGGCTTAATCATATGTAATCCTCACCCCATATTTTTCGGGTAATAAAACTGAGAATAATGAGATGGGTGGAACGTGTAGAGCGTTAGGGGGAGAGGAGAGGCATACACAGGATTTTGGTGGGGAAAATCGAAGGAAAGAGACCACTTGGGAAACCCAGGTGTAGATAGGAGGATAATTTTAAGACGGATCTTCAGGAAGTGGGATTTGGGGTCAGGGTATGGATCGATGTGGCTCAGTACAGGGACAGGTGACGGACTCTCGAGGATGCAGTAATGAACCTTCGGGTTCCATAAAATGCGGGTAATTTCTTGACTACCTGAAAACCGGCAAACTTCTCAAAAAAAATTCTGCTCCATGGAATGAGTAAGTAACTAGGTAAGTAAGTACTCTTTGTATTTTTCAGTTTCTTCTTGTACAAATTTCTTATTTCTAACGCAAAGAATCTACTATTTCACCACTACTTGTGAAGAACTGTCTTAAAGTCAATATGTACAGATTACATTCAACAAAACAGCCTTTATATATATATATATATATATATACATATATATATATGTATATATATAATATTTATTTGGCTGGATCCAAACCCGATGTCTTCCTATTGGAACAGAAACAGAAACAGGCTTAACATGAACACTGAGATAGCTTTTATTAAGGTATTAATTACTAATTTTACCCAGTTTTATATGAGTTGGAAAATATTCTAATAATAATATAGACCTAACGGCAAGGCCAACCGGAACCGCTTAATAATGTCAGCAGAGAGTAAAACCTACATTTGGCGCTGCACTCCATAATGCCTCTTAACAATCACAACGTTACGTATAAACATTTTATGATATTTTTAAAGCTAGATGTCTGCGCTTTGATGTGATTATGTTGACTATGAAGGGTAAAATTGAATTAGAAATGGCGAAGAGCCAAATCGCAGTGTTAAAAAAGGTTTCTTTTTACCACTTTTGTTTCTCCAGTACCAATCCAATTTGTCCTATTCTAGCAAATAAAAAAAAAATTAATTAAATTAACTTCAGTGAAGAAGCGAATTATTATTTCCTTACATTCAGCGGAGCTTCTCGCTAAATGCTCTTCATTTTGAACATTTATTCCAATAAAAATAAAAAGGTTTACAAATTTTCTTCCTCGCGTGCTTCGTATAATGCTCTGATGTCACGCGTAATTTTGTTTTTTCAATCTTTTCTTCATATTTTACACTTCTCTCTAGTTTCTTTAAGAACACGCTCTGGAAACACTGCCTATAAACTTGTATCCATTTATGTTTAAATCACACACACACACACACACATATATATATAGAGAGAGAGAGAGAGAGGGAGAGAGACAGCGTGAAAAAGAGAGAGCGCTTAAAAATCTTGAAACTTTAAAGACACTGGCGCAGATGAAATAATCTAATAAACGTTTGGGTACCAAAAAAAGAAAAACCGAGGAGTTACGTATTCAAAAGATATCACTTCTTGTAGTAAGCACACTTATCCTGAAACAGCTCCTGTATGCTTCCTAGGGATATGAGCATAGCCGCATATATTTGGTGCTATTTTGGGTAAATTGTGTGGTGTTAGTGTTAGAACAACACACAAAACTTACTCGTAAATTGCGGAAAGATAACTCCTTAAATCGTTCACCAGATCGGTAACCGTGCACATTTTAAAACATTAATCTCTTCAGAGCTACACAACAATCACGTCTAAACTACATCTTCCATGTAATAACCTGAGTATTTGGTAAGCGGTTTGCACCGCTAGAAGTGGGAAATCTCTTGCGGTGTGCAGCGCTAGCTTGACGCGATCGCCCGGAGCGCACATTTGCCTCTCCGCCTCCTTTCCGCCCACCAGCCAGAGACACATTAGAGCCCATACATCTCGGAAGCCTTCAGCTCCAAACCCTCCCTTTATACCTTGTTTACGATGAACATACAGCTTATGCATTTCACATTACAGGAGAGTAGGCATGTATTGCACGTATCCCCGTATTTCTGGGCAGTGTAATTTCAGCATTTGTTTACTTATTGCTTAATTACTGTGGTTCTGTTTTTGCCTCTATGTCCTTCCTTTTATTGTTCCCTTCGTTATTCATGTCCACATTTTCTTTTAATTTTCTTTTATTATTCTCTTACCCTCTTATCTCTATTTATGTTCTTCTTCCTTATTTACACCTCTTCATCTTCTTCCACTGTTGGCCGCGTAGCTCAGTCGGTATAGCGACTGACTACGGGAATCGAGATTTTCCGCGCATCCGGATAGCTTCCTGTAAAATGGGTACCGGGTTTTTTCTGGGGGTAAAGTGCGGCCGGAGCGTGCTGCTGACAACTCACCCCCTTCTAGTACCGCTGTCATGGAAGAGTAGAGCTATACCTCTACCCACCCTCTGGGCCACACCGGGCCTGTAACGGGATCACCTTACCTTTTACCACCTTCTTCCATTATTTAAATTATCTCTCAAATTCTGCTTCTTTCTATGCCTTGTTTCTTCAACACATTTCTGTTACGGCCAGAACTGAAGACTGAGACAGCACTAACAGTAGTGTTAAGATTGGTTAATTTTCAGTGAATAATATTTCGACGCTATCGATGACCAAAAGTACACATTAAAAAACAAAGGGTGAATTTTGTAGATATGAAATATATATAATTAATTGCATCAAATAATTTTGTGGCAAAGGTGTTGAATTTTCGAGTTTAGTGACATAAACATTTCTTGCACAGTTCGGTACGAACCCACTAAGAAGTGTCTGTACTTAAAGAAAGTTTCGGGCCAGTGGGTATTCATTTTTAGATAACGAAGGAAAAATCTTTTATGGTGTCGTATGGACAGGGTAGGCCCGACTAGGGGTCTAGCAAATTCTTGTTAAGAAAAATCCGTGTTCCTGGCAGGGATCAAAAACCGATTGCTCGGGCGCCACCTGTAGTCTACGTACCCTGTTTCCTAAAGTACTCAGGTTCTGCAACCTGTATAGTTATGAATCATGCATTTTTCAACAGATTTCCTCGATTCAGCAAGAACGGCAGAGATGTGTATTTTTCTATTGCTTAAAAGGCCATCGCGATAAGCTACCGAACTTCACATGCTAGGAAATAAAGGCGGAAATCGTTCTGACACGTAGGAACCCTGTAAGTGACACGCTTAGCACCGTGATTTATGAGCGTGTCTCCTAACAATATACTGAAATTATTTCTAATCTTTCAGCGTGATGTCAGTCAACCGTCTGGCACTTGGCGACAGACTGCAGACGATTGAGCACTGTATTGCGTGCACCTGCCATCCTGGAACACATTCTGGCCTATTGTGTTTCACCACTTCTTCGCTTTATCATTCGTATTCATCCATACGTTTATACTTCCTGCCATTCCTTCTCTCTGCAATTTTGTTTTCTACTTTGATTACATCAATTTCTCTCGTGCTTTGCCCTTGCACAGGTGACCATTTGTTTTCACCTATGTTCTTATCATTATGTGGATATTTTTCTGTCTCTTGTGATTGGAGATGTGCAGAACTTCATCTTTGGGGCCGGGATAGCGCAGTCGGTGTAGCAACTAGCTACGAACTGGAAGGTCCGAGGATCGAATCCTGGTGGGGACGAGATTTTACGCACCCGTCCAGACTGGCTCTGGGGTACACCCAGCCCCCTATACAGAGGGTACCGGGTCTCTTTCCCGGGGGTAAAGCTGCCGGGGCTTGGAGCTGACCACCCACCCCCTCTAGCGCCGAGGTTAAAGAAAGAGTAGAGCTATACCTCTACTCCTTCTATGGGGCTTCGTGGCCTGTTCTAGGGTGAACTTTACTTTTACCTTTAGAACTTCATCCTTGGATATTACCATTTTCTGAGATGTAACGCAGTGTTGGTTAGTAAAATTTATGGCCGCTACGTACAAGTTTCCTGCCCATCTTTACGGCAGTCCACAAAAATTAGGTGCTGATTCTTGAATATCTTGAAGATGGAACAGTCCATATCAAGCTACAATCAACATAAGACATGCTCCAAAATCATTTTGAGGACATTTCTATTTTGGAACATGACGCTACGTCATCTTGAAATCGGTTCCCGACGTTTTGAAACAACTTAGTATCTTGATTATCCCGCTGTCTAGGGGTCCTTGAAGAATCTGTATATAAGCAATTCCTCCTACATTTTTTGGTAATGTCCTCTGCCTTGCCCACTGAAGGTCTGTTATAAGTCTGAATTGTGCTACTTCCGTTTTAATTTTTTTGTCTCATGTCTTTTCTCCTTTGCTTATCTCTTCTAATTCTCGATTCGTCCGACTTTTCCATTCCCCGTTTTTATATTTAGGACCTTATATTCTTCTAAATATTTCCTTTTCAAAAATTACGTATATATGCTAAGGCAAAATTATTACATTCGCTTAAGGCACGGCCCACTGTCTATGTGCGTCATTCTAACAATGGAACACGGGAATCTTGTGTTCTAAACCCACTCAGGATGATGTTTCTTCTGACTGTCTGTTTCTCTGTGAAGAGAAGAATTTTATGACAGGATAATCTATCACTCATGGAATCTTGTGAAGTGTCTGCAAGCAAGATTAAAAAAACACGGAAAAGGGGAATCACCGGACTATATTTGTCTCTAACAGCTTAGAGATAGGCGGCTCTTAACATTTACCTCTAAAAGTCGAAATTAAATGTTGCAGTCATTCAACAAGTACCCAGCCTCCGGACAGAAATTCGAATTCGGGGCACCTCCATATGAAAGAGGATAATAATTTCTCGGTAATGATATTCTTCATTCCGTGTATTATTCTTATAACCAATCACATTTACCAATATATTCAAATAATAGGAATACATAAGTTTAAATAAATCCTACATGTTTCGGCGCCTCCATCCTTAGGGAGTTAGATTCTTCTGCATTTGAAAATTTATGAGGAAGGCGTCTTGGCGCCAAAATATGTTGGAGTTTTAAATTTGTTTACTGTTTGTAATGTCATAATGTGAATTTGTTGGTAAATATGATTGATTAATCAGTAATGATTTTACCCATTTTGAAATTATCGCATATTTGCTCCTTAGCTACTTTCTGCTGCAGATATGTGGTATCGCTCCAGTTCCTATCACGCTATTAGCCTGTACAGTTATGGCGGTACCTGGATCTCTGCTGCCAGGCGAATTGCCTATTTCTTCCAGTTGTGTGTTGACTCCCCTCTGCTGTATACATCCCTTGTGTAATGTTAAACCACTTCATTCAATACGGAGCAAGATACGACTTCTCTCCTAATACAGCTATTGCATTTGTAGAAGTGGAAGTGTTTAGAGGTCGGGGAAGTTCCTAATCAAATCTACAGAAATCTGTCTGCTGATTTTGCCATGTCGGTCCATCCATCCATCTGGCGCAATAACTCGAGAAATGCTGAAGATATATTTAAGAAATTTTGGGCCACGGAGTTTTAATAAAATCTGTCTAAAAACTTTACAATTCTGGTTAAAATTAGATATCTATAATGGCAACGTAATTACACACGTGTTGTTCTATGCAACTCGATCGTGATTTTTTAAATATTGATCAATGCTGTTGCAATATAAGTAGCATAACGCATAATTAAAAATAGTATATACGGTAACGGAAAACTTTTCACCACAATTTCGAACAAAAATTAAACTCCCGAGTTCTAATTTCCATGTCACAAAGTGTATAATCGTCATGAGTTTCTTGACAATTCAAGCAAGTCCGAAACTTATGTTTGCCATCTAATAACTCCAAAATTGATTGACTACTTGTGATGCTACTGTTCTCTTTTTACGTCACATATTAGAAAGATTCAACAGCACTGAAAAAATCTATGGATTGTTACACATCCCAAGCGCCAACATTACTACACGCTGTAACTTTTCCTTTCGAATTAACCAATTGTCAACATTTAGAATTAGCCATAGCTAAGGGGTTTCCTTCACTCCTTTATACATTCGGACCTGTCTGTGACAAAATAATCGCATAGATCATAATATAAAATTGCTGAAACACAGAAAAGCTGAATATTAATTAGAAGCAAACTTACTGTTGCCCTTCTTACATAAATTACCAGCTGGAAATTATGAATTGTGGCCATTTGGAACATTCGCTACTAACATAAATCAAGCAGTGAAATTTATCATCTAAACTTTTCAGGCTTACATTAGAAGTCCCTAAGAGAAGGGCCGTTCATAACATCATCTCATATATTGGTCATAATTAGCAACATCGAATGTAATTATAATGATTAAATTATGCGGTATACGAGTCAGTTTGACAAATGATGTTAAAACAGCAAACTTTGTAGAAAACTGGGTTACAGAGAACCGTACTAGGAAGAAGAGAGAGGAAATTCAGAGGGAGGTCTTGTTACGACCAACACCACAGAATACTTAAAGTTAGGAATGAAACTTCCTTGCATAAAACTAATCCTAGCCACAGTCTTTATCATTCCGTGCTTTAGAACATGGGTGCAGTTTTAGTCACTGCAATGAAAGTCCTTACGCGTGTGACTTAAGGCATGAACAGCTTCGCAGAAGCCAGTAGAAGTACGTATAATAATTGCACAGCGTCTACAGTATATGTTCTGTATAAAGGAAAAGCAAATGATTAGTTTTAAAAAGGAAAAGACTAGCACAAACTAAAAAATTATTGTCACACTTACAAGAAAATTAATAGAAAATATATTGCATGCAAATAGTAGGCAAATGGTCAGAAACATGTAGCAGATGGATATACGTATGAAATGGCAGATGAATGTAAAACACGTATTTAAATTATTTAATTCACTAAGACTTGGAACACGTGAAATTACAGAAGCACAGTACACCTAAAGCCGTAAATTTAATCTTAGAACATTAATTATAATTGGCTTGGGATAAAATTAAGGAAAACTAAAGGTACAATATTTATCTTAGTTGTAGTAAATAAAAATCTGCTTTAATTTAAGTTGTCTTTCAACAACTCAAGAAAAGCGCTGTAAAGTTTGATGAAAAAGAATGTTGAATCATGCATAAAGATAGTCGTTCTTTTACTCAACTTGTGACGCATGTAATTGACGTGAGTTAAGGTGTAAATGCTGTACGTCAATAGAGCAGTATGGTGGTCTGGTTGCCTCCCTGAAAACGCTGATCGCGTGTGTTACAACATACTGTATATCGTGTTGTCGGTTGCGTTTTCTGTATTAAACCGAGCAACCTGTTTGATAAGACACAGGGTAACACACTAGCCACAACCACAAACCTCAATATCCCCACTCTTCCTGCTTCTGCAACGAAAAAAAAAAAACGAGCGTGAGTAGGGAAATTTTGACACGACAGAAATCAATTTAGAGAACACCAACCCTTCTATTTTGAAACATGCAGGATCAATTAGGACCTGGAAGGAAGGAAGAATTGTAGGACAAGGATGGAAAAAAGGGAAAATATAGAGAGAAAAGCGATAATCTGGTGTATACAAATTCGAGACTTTAGAGGCTCCCTCAGACTCACAAAATTCACGTCTGTAGATGGTCTATAAAAATCATATACTGAGGGTCATTTTGAAGGCATATATATATATATATATATATATATATATATATATATATAATGTGTATATAGCCGTATTTAGACGTTTTATTATGTATATATTTACATACGTAGGGTAGTTTGGGTGGCATATATATTGTCATATTATATATATTATATATACCTGTTATAAGTGGGACCCTCCCTGCCACCACGGCATGGCGCGTCTTCAGATGGCGAATGGAGGAACGGCAGTGCCAGATGGAAGCCGAAATACAGACGAAAAATGCTTCGTCCAAATAGAAAATCACCCTTATTTATTGACGATAACGGCTTAAATTGTTTCTTTTGTAGCGCATGGTGGTAATTATAAGGTGTGAATTTTCAGGAAAATCCCTCCAATGGAAGCCGAGATTGTGACTTAAAGGTACACGTTTCTTCTAGTTAAGTATCCTTCAGTATTGACCGATTGCAAATAAACTTCCATTGTTTGTAGCGAATGCGTGGGAAATGCGAGGCATGAAGTATCTGGATAATCCCTTGAATAGAAGCCGAGATACAGAAGATGAGGAAATTCTTTCTCCTTGTAAAGCCCCGTCACTACTGTCGGATCAAGAAAGCCGTACATAATTTTTTGCGCATGCACAGGAGTTCCTAGGAATGAAGTAAAGAAGTAACAGGGTTTGTAGCGCAAACGACGAAATTTAGACGGGTGAAATTTCGGGGGATTTTCTCGCATGGAGCTGATATAAGGGAAAAAGTTGCTGTGTTCTCGTATTGAAGAGCCTTTTTTTAATTATTGAACTATCGTAACCAACACCACACGGTTTGTTGCGCATGCGTGGGAATTGCGTAGTGTGAAACTTCAAGACAATCCCCCGAAAGGAAGCCGGTTCTCAGGGGAAATGTCATTCCGCAAGTAAGTGTCCGCTGTTATGGACCGATCGCAAACAAATTTACAACGGTTCTAGCGAATACTGGGATATGCGTGCGACGTCACTCAATCCCTCGAATGGCAGACGAGATAACGATAAGTGACCTTACCCTTTGAGTAAACGCGACCAAGCTTACAGCATTTTTTCCCCATGCGGTGGGGGGGGGGGAGGGTGTTCTGAGGTGTGAGGCTACAGATTATCCCTTGAATACTAGTAACGATAGGGATGGTAAATAAATCCATCCCCAAGTGAAGTGTCCCTTGACCGAATGAGACAAAAATAAAAGCTTGTATAATATGCAAGGGAATTTCGAGGGGTGAAGATACGTGACAAACCCTCGAATTGGAGCTAAGACACAGAGAATATATACGTCGGTTCCCTGGTTAAGTTCCCTTCACATTTTACACACCGCAACCAAACCTACACCTTCCAAAGCACGTATGACTTACATGCAAAAACGACGGTACATAAGACCTTCATTCAATGATGCTGAAAGAACGTGAATTGCTTCAAAAAAGGGTGCGGAGTTAGCTTAACATTATTTATGGACCCATAGGTTTTTAGAATTATACACTCTCCTTTACGAACTATTTTGAAAAACAAAATATGAGATCTTCATTCGTTTCGTTAAAATCGGAGCAGAAAAAATTACTTTATAAGTACGGTCACTTACGTTTTTGTCCCTATGCCCCCCCCCCCATTTGACCCACGATTGAGACAAAATTCGGCTCGTGGGGGTCTACATTCCATGGCGATGAAAGGACGCGATTTTTTTTAGTCAGTACAATGGAAATACACTATATTTAAGACTACGTAAGATATTGACTTGATGCCTTCCATTTTACACCTGATTTCCACAAAATTCCACACATGAATTTTTCATTCAATAGTGATGAACAAACGTTACTTGCATTAAGATCGGTGCAAAGAGAGCTATACATTATCCATGGTTCCTTTAACATTTTTTTTGTCCTTATGCCCTCCATTTCTCGCCCGTTTTCGATAAAATTCAGTACACGAGACCTTCATTCAACGTTGCTCAACGAACGTAATTTTCATTAAAATCGATGCAGTGGAATGTATACAATATCTCGGGTTCCCTATGTTTTCTTGTCTTAATGCGCACCATTTCTGGCTCTAATTCAACAAACTTGGGTAGACGAGACCTTCACTAAATGGTGTTGAACAGACGTGAGTTTCATTAAAACGGTGCAGTGGAAGCCATAATTTATCTATGTTCCAGAAAGATTTTTGTCCTTATGTCCTCCATTTCTCGCCCGATTTCAATAAAATTCAGTACATGAGACCTTCATTCAATGGCGTTGAAGAGAAGTGAGTTTTGCTAAAATCGGTTCAGTAGAAGCCATAGTTTATCTTGTGCCCCCTAAGTTTCTTTATCTAATGGCCCCCATTTCTCAACCGATTTCGACAAAATTCGGTACAATGATGTAGAATGGACGCGAGTTTCGTTAAAATAGGTGTAGTGGAAGCCATAACATATGTACGGTGCCTTTAAGGTTTTGTCCTTGTGTCCTCCATTTCTCGCCGAATTTAGACAAAATTCAGCACATGAGACCTTCATTCAATGCTGTTGACAGGATGTGTGTTTCGTTAAAATCGGGTCATTGGAAACTTTACTGTATGTACGGTCGAGTAAGTATTTTTGTATTTATAACCTCAATTTCCGGCCCAATTTCAACAGAATTAGGCACACGAGACCTCCATTCACTTGTGTTCAATGGCAGTGAGTTTCGGTAACATTTGTGCTGTGAAAGCTATAATTTAGTAGTGGTCAAATAATATTTTTGTCTCTATGTCCTCCATTTCTGTCCCGATGCCGACAAAATTTTATACATATTATCTTCACTGAATGGCGTTGAATGAACGCGAGTTTTTTTTTTTAATATCGATGTAGTGGAAGGTAAACTTTATCTATGATCACGAAGTTATTTTGTCTTTATGCCCTCAATTTCTTTCCCAAATTGGACAAAATTCGATACATGATACCTTTATTCAATAGTGCTGAATGGACTTGAGGTTAATTAAAATCAGTGCTGTGGAAGCTACATTCCATTTATTGTCCCCTAAATTGTTTCATCATCATCACCTCCATATCTCGCTCAATGCATGCAGATCACAAAAGAATTTGATTGAAATAAGGAGAGAAATGGAGAAATAAGGACATAAAAACCTTATAGGACCACTGGCTAATTATAGCTGCCACAGCATCAGTTCGAACAGAACTCGAGTCTTCGCTACAATATATAGTGCAGTCATTAGCTAACCAACTTCGATAAAACTGGGCGAAAATGTAGAAAATAAGGAAAAACACTTGAAGACTACACGTAAAGTGTAGCTTCCACTCTGCCGATAGTGATGAAACTCACGTCCCTTCAGCAATATAGCATGTAGACCTCATGAACTGAATTACGTTGAAATCGGTCGAGAAGTGGAGGAAGCAAGGACGAAAACTTACATGACCAAAGGTGAAGTATAACTTCCACTGCACAGATTTTAACGAAACTCAAGACTCCACTACATTATTTCATATCGATCTCATGTACCTAATTTTATTGAAATCGGAGGAAAAATGGCGAAAATAAGGAAACATTTAGAGGGCTATAGGTAAATAAAGTTTCCACTCCACCGACAGTAATCAAAATCACGTCCGCTCAGCATTATCGCATGTAAGGCTCGTGTTCCGAATTTTGTTGACATCGGGTGAGAAATGGAGAGAATAGTTACGGAAAACAATATAAGAAATTAGGATACTATAGCTTCCTCTGCACCGATACCAGTAAAACCATGTCCGTTCAGATCTACTACATGTAGACTTTGCGTAAATAATTTTGTCGAAATCGTGCAGAAATGGAAAGAATAAGGACCTTAAATATTATAAGACTGTAGGTAATGTGCAGCTTCCACCGCACCGGCGAATGTGCGGTGTAAGTAGCATATGCTTTTTCAAATCGCTATAATTACAGCCGATGTACGAAAGAAAAAGCAATTTCGTTCTTAAGTAAAGTGACCTTACATCTCGACTGATAGCTACAAAAATGACTCTGTGTGTGTATGGATGAGTCTCTTGGGTGGGATATGTGTTCCAAAGAGTATAGTCGTAATGCGAGCAAAGTTACGGCCGAAAAAGCAATTCGGTCTTCACGTAAAGTGATGTTATTTGTGATGCGACGTTAAAGATCTTTAGAGCATGCGTGTCGGGTGTACGTTAATAGACAGATACGCATGTTAAAGAAAATCCGTATAATGAGAGCCGAGTTACGGCCGAAAAACTAATTTGGTTTTCACGTAAAGTGGTTTTATTTTGGGTCGACGTTAGCGATATTCAGAGAACGTGTGTCGAATGTACGTTAAGAAAAACATAGCCATTTTCAAGGAAATCCGTATAATGAGAGCCAAGTTATGGCCGAAAAAGTAATTCGGTCTTCACGTAAAGTGATGTTATTTTTGGGTGGACATAACAGATATTAAAAGCATATGTGTGTGTGTCGAATGCATTTTAGAAGAAGGGTACAAGTCATAGAGCTATTCCCTTCAATTCGAGCACAGCTACGGCAGAAAAAGTAATTCGTTTTTCATGTGAAGTGGTGTTATTTTGGGTCGAATTTAGCGATATTTAGAGCACTTGTGTCGAATGTACGTCTAGAGATAGATACACATTTTCAAGGAAACCTGTAAAGTGGAATTCGAGTTACGGCCGAAAAAGTAATTTGCTCTCCATGTAAAGTGGTGTTATTTTTCTTGTGTCGAATGTACGTTAAGAGATGGATTACACATTTTCAAAGAAATCCGTACAATGGGAGCCGAATTGTGGCCGCGAAGGTAATTCGGTCTTTGTGCAGAGTGACGTTATTTTTTGGGCAGCATTTACTGGTATTTAGAGCCTGCGTGTCGAATATACGTTAAGAGATTGATAAGCATTTTCAAGGAATTCCGTGTAATGGCATCCTATTTACGGCCGAAAAAGTAATTCGATCTTCATGTAAAGTGTGGCCATTTCTGTGGAGAGCATACTGAAACACAGAACATGTGTATGTAATGAGTGTTGTGCGTAGTATATGAATTTCTAAATGCATTTCTTCATTGGGAGCCGAGATACGAGAGAGAAAGTACTATGTTTTTCATACAAAATACACATATTCCTTGATCGACCACTAAGAATCTAAGAGTATGCGTATCCACTGTGCGTTGTGGGTACGATATTAATTTCGAATGGCACCGATGTAATGGGAGGGGAGACGGGGCGAAAATTTACTTGTTTTCATATAAAGTATTTATATTTTTGGGTCGAAATTAGCGAGAATCAGGGGACGTTTGTAGAATAAAAGTTCAGGGACAGATAGGCATTTTGAAGGAAACAAGTTCAAAGAGAATCGAAGTACGTCGACAAAGTACTTCGGCCTTCATGTAAAGTGCCCTTATTTCTTGACCAATCCTATCGAAACAGGAAGTATCTGGATCGAATGCACGTCTTGGAACAGAATGGAATTTGGAGCGAAGTCTCTAGATTGGGAAAATTGACGAAGGCGAAAAAAGTGTTTCGTTCTTCATGTAAAATGCACTTTAACGTGGAACAATCTGTGCGAAGCATAGATCATGTATAAATAACGCGCGTTTACTGAGATATGCATTTTTAAAGAATTCGCTGTGTTTGCAACCGAGATACGGGCGAAAAAGTGTTTCGTTTCAGATATAAACAGATTCCCATTCTCACGCTAATCCGTGTAAAGCGTCAAGATATACACCTGGAAAACTACTTCGTTTTTCATGTGTTTTGTTTTTATTTTTGCGTCAAAAACAGTGAAAATCAGATCACGTATATTTAATGACCATTCAGGAAAATCCCTCCAATGGAAGCTGAAATACAGCCGAAACTACCAAACCTATCTTCTGGTCACATTCACTTCTATCCTTCGTGGACAACATACGTTGAGTTTTGCCCTTACAGCTTACATCATAGCAGCTCACTTACCTGTTTTCTGTCATTAGGTGCGTTGATATGGAAGGAAGTTCGTCTGAGGAAACTTTGTCGTCTGCCTCCCTTTATCCAGTTCGTGGTGTCCTGCAAGTCGGCTGTTGCACTACAATCTAATTTATCGTCTGTAATTTGTCACAGACAACATCGTCGCGATTCCTGTCTGTAATATTTTTTTACAATCTAAGTCGCGCCCTTTATAGATACAAGTATTTTAAATACAAAGTTATGAAATGCAATGCAAGCATCCTCGTATACTTAAATTAAAAATGTCTCAAGTTGAGTCTGATTCCAAAGTACGCGTTCGAGAATTAGTGAGACCTCACTAAAGGTTAGTGCAAAGAGTTCGAAGAACTGATGTGTTTTTAAAGGTTTTGTGCGAACTCCTGATTACGATCCAATGTGAATCGAAACATGCAGCAATATTAAGTGACATTCGTTTTGAAATAGAGCTGTGTTTGATGGATGCGCTTTGTTTTAAATTAGCAACAACGCTGAACACAACAGGATGGCTCAAAATAAGCTACGTCATTAATTTCGGCTTTAACTGCAGTTGTAGACAATTTTACATGCAATTACAATGCACTAGCTAAACAGTAAGCAAATAAACAGTATGAAAACGTTTCTAGTTTCTGTTAAATTTGTACTCTCCGATATGATGGATTATGAAAACTGGAAAATTAGTAATTAGTGATTTCGAAGCGGAGTTCAGGTTTATTGTGCCAGACATAATGTTAATTAAATTGACTGTGTAACATTAAATTGTGTGACTTTATATCAGAATGAATTCCATTCTCTTCGAAACTAGAGAGCGGAATGAATCGCGCGTGCCAACAGCACTTCGATGTCAAAGTGTTTTCGCGATTGGCTGGTAATCCGAATCTGAAATGAAACTTGTCCTGGGTTCCGTGACCTGTCACATTTTACAGAGTATTTAACAAACACTAAGAAATTAGAAATTTTGATGTCTCCACTACCTTTTTTTGTCAAATAAAATGGGCCGTATTTCTATAGTGAAACCAACCAGATGCACTAATGTCTCAAATTTATTTTATTTTGGAATAACACTTTACATGTTTCGGACGGTCTTTCCCTCCATCATCAGGAGTTCAAGACTGTACATACAGCAACAGGCATATGTCAAACAGATACTGCTGACTGCTTGCTATGTAAGTCTTTAACTCCCGATGATGGACGGAAAGACCGTCCGAAACGTGTAGAGTGTCATTCCAAAATAAAGTAAATTACATTGGTGCACCTAGTTGGTTTTATTATAGAAATATATTACGATGCACCGCCCTATGAATGTCAAAAAAATGGGCTGTGTTTTTAAGTTTGTAGATACCTGTAACACACGATCAACAAGCCCGGGAAGTGGCACGCTTCAAATATTATCCAAATAGAGGTGTGGTAAGGCACATCTAAATCACAAAATCTTAGTTGTGACATTAAGAATCCAGTAGAAACTGGAGCTTGGCTTTTCAGTACCAAGTTTCAGTGTGCATCTGAAATGAAAGAAGAAAGTAAGGAGGGATATTTATAAGACATATGCCGCTTATATCAAAAGGTTTTATTTCATTTATAACATAATTCAAACTACTACTAATTATATTTACATAAGAATTTACACCCCACTCACAAATAAAATAGCTACCGGAGCAAATCTTTATGTATCGATGAGGAAAATATACGATTTTAAGTTACGGTTTGCAAAACAAATAATTACGCTTTATTAATTTAAAATTTGTATTTACAGTTTTTTCCTCAATAGTATGCCAACAGTGATTTCATTACATGCATTACTTTTATGCAGAAACAGATGTACCAACCAATACATTGCAATTAACACGACACTTACTCTCCAGTATAGGTAACAGTAATGATGATAAAAATTAATTAGTGGATTTTAATTCTAGAAAAGCGCCTTAAGGGTTAACAATTTCTTATTTTCAATCATACTTTTAAGCCCAAAGAAATCATTTTTTAACATTTCCAAACCATTGATTCATATTTATTTATTGTGTGATCTGAGGTGTAACACCCTTGATGGTTGGTAACTAGTTACCGATACTTCAGAGGAGAATAATGAATCTATCTTCAGGGTACTTCAGAGAAAATGGAAGGAGCGTACCACATTTATCTTTGGCTCTTATATGGATGGACTATGAGCCTTCCATCCTTATTTTTTAACTATGAGAGTAAAGAGAAGCAAACCGTTCTGAAGCGTCGGCTAACTAAGTACCCATCAACATGGCGTCGTATCCTAAGCCTGACATCTTCGTTCATTTACTTATTTAATAACTGCATTAGTAAATAACTGTGGACAGAATATGAAACTGTGGCTAACATGTTGTGTGTAGTGGGGGGTGAACATCAAACACATAATTTTTAACAATAAGATGTGTGTTTATTCTGCAGGTGTTTTGTACACAGTCACAATTAAACCATAAAATTACACCGAACGTTCCAGTGCAGTCCGGAGTCTGGAAATAAAACGCGATGTTCGGTCAGAAAGTAAGTTTTTATGACACAGACGTTTGCAGCAATCCTGGCGGCCACATATTTAAGAATGGGGTCAAACAGGTGTGGTACGGTACCTGGTAACACAGACCACGGCCATCTAAAAAGAGGGAATAAAAGAAATTTCCCTGCGGTTTTATACAAGCCTCAGATATGGTGGGGATTATTTGGAAAAGTTATGTGGCAGAAGCATATGCAAATCCGATAGGTTCATTCTAAAGACCAAAACACAGAACCTAGAATGCTTAAGTTATAAACTTCCTGACCGAACCTCGGGTCTCGGGCGAAGCTATCCCCATACAGATATGTGAATCTCTATACATGTTCTGCTTCAGATAATTAAAGCCAGTGGGTGCTGGAATAAACGTCACAATATGCAAGTTCATTTTAACATTGCTATGAGGTGTGAACTTTAAAAACGGAGTATTATGACTACTGTAAAGTAAACATAATTTTTGTGCATGGAACAGGAGGGGCGGCGAAGGGAAATATTTTCATGTAACACGACAGACAGAAATTTACTGTTCCACATTATTGCTTGTGAGGGAGCTACCAAAGAATAGGTTTTGAGTGCTTCAGTGTTAATTTCACATACAAAAATACTGTAGTCGAATATAGCAGTTCGAATGTATAAGAACGCTGTTTTCGATTTCGGAACAAATGGAACAACCAATTAAAAAAAACTTAAAAAGTTAGAATACTAGTTGGCTTAAACCTAGAAGATTTTATCGCTATCAACAATTTCTAGAAAATATAAAACCACATATATTGTACAGTTCGTTTGCATTTAACATAGCCAATTGCTTTTCTGTTTTCTTCTCGAGAAAATATTTATTTTAAATTTCGTTAATATCTACGCAGTTCACGCACCAACAAATGCACTGTTTATTAACTTGGCTAAAAGTTTTAAATTTACATTAAAATACACAATAATATCTATCCTCCATTATTTCGGTCTTTAATGACCATCAACAGGGAGCTTTATCTGTACCTAACTAAAGTTATATTTACGTTAAAACACTCGGTAAAATTACGTCGTTATATAAATTAGGTGATGTGGCAGCATGCTGTCAATAAAGACCGAAACATATAGCAGCGATTTTATTTTTGTATTTTGATGTAAATTTAAAACTTTTAACCAAATTAAAAATAGTACATTTGTTGGTGGGTGAACTACATAGATATCAAAATGCACGGTGTAACGATAAATGAGTTTGTTAATATTTGTTAAGGGTTATGTAATTTTGAGTACGTGAACTAAGATTACGTCCGTAAGATTCACAAAATGATACGAATTCTGCATGTTTTATGATGCTGTCACTGATTCATCTGTATCTGCTGAACAAATTCAGAAAATTGGAACATTCAAATGCGCAAGTTTCCCTCGGTGTCATGGTGGAAATGCACGCAAAAAAGAAGGAAAAAAATTATTTGTTTATACTTTTAAATTTGTACTTAATTATAAACCGCAATGTTGAATTAGTTTAACAGCATAAGCTGAAAATTACTAATTTAAATCTTCTTTTGAGCATCCCATCAATTTTGGTATCACCCAAACATTTGCCCGAAGTATATTTTTAGTTACATAATCCGCAATCGGGTGACATTCACTTCCGCCAATTTTGTAACAAATTTAGACGCACCGCATGGAATTGATTACTTGACAGTTTAATTTCTAGGAACATGCAAATGTACAAATTATTCACTTAAGAATATTCGAAACCGTAAACTTGAATGTAGTTCTGGCGAATGCATTTCTACTTCGCCAAAGTAGCTGAAAAAAATTCTTGGCGTCTTTCTGAAAACTGTATGCTAAATATTTCGACAGTTTTAACGCCTTTAAAAAAGGAACTTATGATTTCTTGTGTTAGTCATAGAAACAGGTGACGGACATGTATGGGAATCGATGTTCCGGACACCAAGACTATTTGCCAAATAATTTCGCTATCAATAAAATTTCGATTTCAAACATTATAATTAGTGAAATACTCCTGAGAAAAATTTGAGTACCAGGAATTTGCACACCAATGTGCCCACATTCTGCATTGTAGTAAAATACCGAAGCATCAAGTCGAATTCATTTAAACCCTCCACAATACTTCGCCCATGTAATATACACACCTTAACGTATACTAGGGTGCATGAGTTACTGCCGAAAGACAGGTGGTGCTCTTTACAGGTTCCCGCAGTTTGTTGTGGTTTGTTCAAGAGTAAAGTAATCTTGAAAACAAATAACAGTGACTAAATGACATGTACTTATATCTCTGAACACAAGTGTGTATAAATATACAGTACATTTCTGACAATTCAAGGTAAGGCAATCCATTTACAGGCCTGGACAGGCCCTGAGGGTTCCAGGAGATTTAGGATCCCCTGATTTCAAGAGAATTGACACATGAAGATAGTAAGATCGTCAGCCCTACGCACTGGCTGCCTTGACCCCAAGTAAATATTCCTAGTATTCATTTCTGCTCGATGCTGAGTCGAACCCAGGACCATACTGCGACCGGAAGAATTATGTCAATGAAAAGTTCCAGCGACACCATCGGGAATCGAACCCGCGACCTTCGGGCTTTTAGCGAAGTGCCTCAACCAGTTGCACCACTGCGTGCACTTAATGGGTTCTATGTCAGATTTAACGACATAACAGCTAAAGCATTAAGTGTTCCGATATATTTCAACTTCATTTACTAAGCTACATTTCCTTTTTTTAACTTGGCTTTCTGAATGACTAGGTTTAGATTCCCACCAATCTTACCAATTTACGGCCTTTCTTACCACACTGCGACCAACTATCTTGCCCATTGAAGCCTATCGAAGGTACAAAGTGGATATACGCGACCGGAACGAGAATTTAACCTTTAATATGCATCTTGTGCTGAGATCAGATATTGGAGACAATTTAACCACATATCTTGTGTAAGCCTAAACTTTACAGATTTTATACAAATGCGGTGAAGTTTTGGGTAATACACCTTCCTAAGAGTCTGTGCGAGGGAATGAATTCACCTTGTTTTTCCAATATATTTCGACACAATTATATTTTAAATACCATAGATTTGAAAGTTATACATAAAGTTTCGTGAATAATTCTGCGTAAAATTATACACTTTATGTAAATTTTATTTGTTCTTTTGGTAGCATTCTGGAATTTGTCAACGACGTGAATGCAACCATTTCTCGTCGATAATCTATCATTCCTGTAATAGAAAGTTTGATGAACAAGGTACATGTCTTACACTAACTTCGTAGCTCATGCCCCCTTTATTTAGACATAAAGCCACTCAAATGTACGCTCATTGCGGTCTTTGGCATTGGAAACGTAAAGAAACGGGTTTCATTTGTGATGTTTCATACATACATGTTGTTTCAACTTTCACGTTCAACGTGAAGACGGAGGCAGTTCTTTCTTCCGACGTGGCAGCAACAACAGTACTAGCACATGGTACCAACACCCAAGAACAGGATTAACGTAAAATATTAAACCACCATGACAGCCTTAAGTCACTAAATATATTAGAAGGCTAAGAAATGTGGGAAAGTGACATTAAGCTGCTTAGAAACTCGTCAGTCTCTGTAACAAAGTAATAGTTGTCACAGGTGATGGAATTTTGCTTACCTGCTACGTTTATATACATTTTTGGTAGCAGGAACTATTTTTTTAAATCAAAAAAACCTTTAAATAAATAAAGCTAATGTAACAATAAAAATATTTGTCGTTAATTAAAGTAATTTAAACCTTACAGGAATAAAAACTTGTAGAAGATCAAAAAATATTATTTTGGAACTACTTGAAACACTAATGCAAAGAATTTCTTTTGAAGAATGAATTTCAGTAACGTCGAGAACTTTCGGAATTCCCACAATGTTCAGGCTTTTCTTTTTTTTAAGCACTAAAACAAACCAGGAATTCATAGATACGCTATTATTTACATTTTATTGATTTTACCAGTAAAAAACCTGCAAAACTGTAATCATGCCATTGATTTATACATGCTACTGCTATCACAGGAAGATCTTTAAAATTTAGAAATACCACTGTGCAAATAAGAGATATTTTTATATTTGTTATAAACTAAGACAACATATACCATAATTTCTACACATATTACTGGGTTATGAAAACTATTTACTTCGACCAAATTAGTTTCTTCCCGCTCAAGGTTATCATAAGCAATGTGCATAAATTCTTCGGAGAGGACATTTAAATTTTGAGAATGACTACCGCGTTGAGTGGGGGAAGGCATGGGGGTACATGACTTTAGTTAATTACAGTAATAGCAGATTTGAACATAATGTGTACGTCATAAGAAAAATACAACACTTTTCTTAATGATTTACCTCAATACAGTGAAAAATTATTATATATCGTTGCAACAGTACTTATGTAGTGTTGTCAATTAAGACGTTTCTATTCGAACACTTCCAAGGATTTGAAGGAGGGGTCAGTCGTCTTTCTGGGGACACAAGCTATGGTTAATTACCTTCTTCGCTGTTGTCAGCTTCGTCTTCATTATCTGGTCCATTTTTTGGCATTAACTTGCAATCACAAGAAAAAAAGTTAAATCACACACTTCATTTCGATCCTGTTAACACTGTCATTTGCAGTGTTAAAAAAATAGTTTTCAATAAACACTTTGTTCTTTCCGCCTTTACCTTGTTCTTTCTTATTGTGAAAGCGAAACAAAGATTATCCTAATTCACACTTGATTATAACCTTTGTCACATTCACTCTGCATTGTCACTTCTACAAAAGCCGGCCTATTACTTCCAGGTAAGTCTTTTAGTATCTTCATTGTTTAGTAGACAAGTTGGCTGGTTAAAGTAGGATGGACACAAACTTCAAAGTTAAAAAACAGTACAAGTAGTTCAACCACAATCACTGTATGGTCCACGTGTTTATTTGCTATATCAATCATTCAGAACTCTCTTCTCTACGCGATGTTTCGTTTTGGACAGTAGCGCCAAGTTTCACTGCCAACCAGCGATCTACGTCACACGTTTCTTCTCACATGTCACAGAACTGTCTTAGAGGCACATCTGAAATCAACGACATTTTCTGCCCTTACCCAAGAGGCAAAATTAACATATGTGCAGTTCACAATGCCAATTTTAATAACATTCTAATGTCGTCACAGAAAAGGAATGTGAGTGTGTGGAATGAATTTCACTGCCTCCATATAATGTGCAATCATCAAGGGGCTACTGAAATAATGGATTGGTTAGTAAGCTCACAACAAGAGCAAAACACTTACTTATTAATTCTAAGTGTAAAACATTTAAAACGTTTGGTGCGAAAAAGGACAGGAACTTTAGGAGTTAAAATTCCTTGTCGTAAGGCATATTCCTTTCCCAGACACTACAACTTCAAAACCTACTTTTAATCTACGCCTGTTGAATGATGAATTTATCAGTAACGTAAAATCTTTACGTCAGTCTTAAGGGATAAGTGGGTGCGGGGAGTAATTTCGGTGTGCCGCAACATGACTGGCACATTTTCGAAGACATAGGATAAAATTACTTTTGCGTTAGGAAAGTTTTCATTGTGAATCACAAAGAGAAAATCAGCTGTGACGTCACGCAAGTAGGCAGCTTCGTTTTTGTGCAGACAGTTCTACTTACATTCTATAAATGACAGGACACAGTAAACACTACGATCCACAGTGTTGCCAACAATGTCCGACACGGGAACAATGAAAAGGAATCCGAATTTGCGATGAGTTCCATATCTTCCATTGCGGGCTCTGAAACTAATGATGGATAACCGTAAGTTAGTATTGGATTGACAAACGGATTATTGGTGGATGGACAGATACACAGACGTATGCTTCGAAACACAGAATGGATGGGTTGGTGGATGGAAGGAAGGAAATTTGATCGATTGTTTGGTTTGTCGGTTGGTTGGTTGGATGGTTGTTTGATTAGTTGATGGGTTGGTTGGTTGGATGGTTGGCTTTTTGTTGGTTGGTTGGTCATGGTACATTCATAGACGCACGTAGTGTTGAATGGTGACGAAAAAATAGGATGGCATGGAATAAAATATGGTACTCACATTTCAGACTATTTTTACACAAAACTCAAAAGAAGGCTATATTTAGTGTTCGTATGTAACATTGCTTAAAATGGATTGTTTTTATTAGCTATATTACGGACACCAGTACACTCAACAATTATACACACTGCCGGCTAGAAAAGTCTTAGTCAATTGGGCTTATTGAGTAAGATAATCAACACAGTTCACTTAAGGTCATTATTGCTAAATATAATATTTCTATATGTGGTTCCCAAAATCTAATGGTGATAGCACAAACATTGTAATAATTAATTCACACTGTCAATAAATACACTCTTCTTGAGATCTGCGCTCTTCTGAGATATTACTCAGGGTAGAGTGGTAATTCCGTACCGACCTACTGAAGTACGCCGATATGGAACTACCACCCTACGCTGCGTAATATCCCAGTTGAGGGCAGATCTCGTCTACTTCGTGGAGGAAGCCTGAAATCAATTATGCTGACATTATTGGCAGTTACCATGGTTGTTAACATTGTAGTACCAAATTTCAGCGGCTACTTTTTGCAAGTCATCGACATCAGACTAAAATACCTGATGAGAAGCGTTACGTTTTAATACGGTGTAACAGAATATTATTGCGAGATTGCAGGTCCTTAGAGGGGTGCTGCTCAAACGTCAGGTTTTCAGCAATGTCATACCCTTTAGACTGGGAGGCAGGTACTGACATTTCGGACGATCATACTACCTTCCCTTCAGATCACACGCAGGATCCGGCCATCTACGAAGACAACCGCACCGGCATGTAAGTACTTACGGTGTAAGTACGGGAGACTGGGGTATAAAAATGCTGCCTACAGTAGCAACACCGCAATCACCCATTTCTTATGTAACACACTTATATCATCTGCAGCAGCTACTTACCTTACACTGCTTGACCCCGAAGATGAAGTTAGTTTCGAAACGTCGGTAAGTGTTTATCGGTCACCAAGGTGTAACATTCCATAATTGTTGAATCTTAGATTATTCTTATTCAGTTAAATTCGTTCAACTTTATACTGTACGTCAAATTTATGAAAATTTATAGAAAGAAAATTATGACTTGGCAGAATGTAATATCACCACACTTAAAATGTATTCGGTTTGAGTAATATGACAATAAGCTTTACATTTTAATTTTTATATATTAAATATTAATTCAATCAAGGACCTACCGATTTCAATCCCATCTATAAACTAAAAAATTTTGGAGACAATCCATTATCGTTAATGCAACTAGATTCCTAATTAAAACGTAAATAGAAGTGGTTTGCATGACTAAATACTGTATACCACACCTGAACCGCGGGTGTAGAATTGGTAGAGATCGGACACCTCATTCCAGCCGTATCGGTTTTTAGCTTGGACGATAGCCTCGAACACAGATCCCGGGTCCAGACCTCTGATGTTGTGCGACATAACATGTGTGAACGTTTCGTCGTGGGGAGGTTGCAAGATGAACTCATGCCATTTTTCGGGGTGCTGGTAGGTCTCATTCATCTGCAAGACACATCGTACCCAGGGGTTAAAATAGTCAGTATTCGATGCTGCACATTCAGACTTAACTATAACTTCATTACAAAATTGCAAATGTATCAGTAATACAGTCAACATTGCGTCATAATTCAGGTGGCAAATCTTAAACCAATAAGTTTTTAATTTGCGAAGCACACCATGATGAAGGGTGAAAGGAAGGCTGTTACAACAGGTTGCAGATGCCGCACACAGTAACATTAACTTAGGGTCAGACTTTACAAAATGCACACACACGCACACACACACACACCACACAAACACACACCACACACACACACACCAAACACACCACACACACACACACGCACAAACACACACACACCAAACACACCACACAAACACACACACCACACACACACACACACCACACACACACACCCCACACACACACACACCACACACACACACACGCACAAACACACACACACCAAACACACCACACAAACACACACACCACACACACACACACACCA
>Ga0123354_10002154_pt1 | contig 25525 bp, 14 predicted proteins | sample TergutLab28metaG_2_FD_97872 | JGI IMG/M metagenome (GOLD analysis project Ga0123354, IMG submission 97872) | Labiotermes labralis P4 segment gut microbial communities from Petit-Saut dam, French Guiana - Lab288 P4 | ecosystem: Host-associated > Arthropoda: Insects > Digestive system > Gut ...
AAAAAAATAAATGAAAAAAAAAAAAAAAAAAAAGAAAGGGAAAAAAAAAGAGGGGAGGGGGGGGGGGGGGAGAATTGGAGGTTCAGTGCTGAACAAAATAAAGTATGAAAACATATTTTTTGTAGATGAGGCATGGTATATATTAAGTAGGGATGCAAACATCCAAAACAACACACGCTTGTGTTACAAAAATCCCAAAGAAGTTCACAAGTTTCCTTCACATTACCATCTAGTGCAGTTAGTGCAGTTAGTGTCCTGCCTGTCCAAGAAACAACATCCAGCCACTATATTAAATTAATCCCAGCACATTTAATTATGGGCTAAACTGAAGAAGCAAAAACATATGGCACTCCACTTTCATTGCAAGAACTGAAGGGCAGTTTTTGAAAAGGTACTGTAAGTAATTTCAGGACAGTAGCTATGCACATGTCAAGAAATATTTTCAGAAGACGCAACGCCTGCTTGGAAGCTAGAGGTCAGCACTTTGAGAGTCGGCTATGAAATAAGGAAAGTCCTGCCAGGAAAAAATAGACTCTTACGTTCCCAGCAGAAGCAGATTTTGTACATAACAAGCTCCCATGATGGCTGCTATGCTCAGGGACATGATACCAATACCTGAGTAACTCGTACCTTTACATGCTAGAATTTCTCGCAGTAAATGCCTGAATGGATTGTTTTGCACGAACTGTGGTGGAAAAAGTAGAGTAATACATCGTTCTGATACCCTACGCAAGTAATCTCGTTCTCTGTCTGATGATGTCAGATGTCGAGAGAGGTCAAATTCCACCAGTTTCCCACCTGTCCTGGTATTAAAAAAAAAAAAAAGTTTTACTGGTAATGTTCATGACATAAAAAAGGTGAAATTTTATATGTCTAATGCCTCCAGGTATTGTCTGTCTGACCTTCTGTCTTCTGCCCAACTAGGCAAGGTTGGGAATACCCATAGTATAGTGTGGATTCTTCACATTCTCAAAATGTTATTTCTGGCAGATAAGAAAATTGCACCCATACAGTGTAGTACGTTACTCCATGTTACAGGACAATCACAAGACTGGTAGTAAGCAGAGGGAACCTACAGTGGGGTCCAATTTGTTCAAACTCCCAAAATATTATTTTTGGTAGAAGAGGAAGTTTCAATCTGTGAGCAGATCTGCCCAGGCACTAAACCCAGAACCTTCTGAATGGCGGTCCAGTGTTTTCACCCAAGACCGCCATGTCCCTTACAAGATATAAGTGTGTTACCAGAATAAAATATTTAGAATATGCCTGGTGCATGTTTTTACCAAGTTATGATTACACACCATGCCAGTCTACCTTGAGTGTGTAATTACAATATGTGTCAAAGTTAACAACTGATAAGAGACCAGTACTGTTTACCAGCAAGAAAAATAACATGTGACTGAACAACTCTCTCATGTGTCTGTTTGGCCTTCAACACGCACCAGTGCCTTGCAGCCGTGGAAAGAATAGTTTCATTACATTCTAATTTAGCTCAGTTATATGTAGTTAAGTTCATGCAATCATATACATATACATACTGAGTTAAAATTTTGTCTCCAAACCACCAGATGAGTCATTAAAATATCCAGAAAACCTGAGGATATTTATCAAGAAAACAGACACTGAGCAAAATCTGAGGTCACCTCTTCTGTCTGCATTCTGAACTCCAGGAACAAGCTCAATTCGTTGAACACTATAAAATAACGACTTTCTCCTTTCCTAACATCCTGTTTGATAGATTCTTGTTTTTCTTTACCTGTGACAGTCAACCTGCATATGCTGCATCTAATGTTTGCCAAAGCATTGGAAGAACGTCACATATGGTGCAGCATAAGACCAAAAGTTGGTCTTAAACTTTCCTCAGGCAGAGAAAAAAAAACAGTGTCATATCCATATAACACAATGAGTAATAGGACAGTTAAGCAAATTTTACCTCTATGTTCCTACCTTGGACATGACAAGAAAAGTAATTCTGAATTGAATGACAACAGCTAGTGCCCATATTTATTCCTCTTGTAATTTACTATTGCATATCACTGTGACTAGTTACTAAGAGTCACAAACAATGGAACTAAACCACCAAAACATGGAGACAAACCAAAGAGGACATCAACATTACCTTGCACAGGCTTAAAATAAATAAAAATATATCACTTATAATGCCAAGTACTTTGAAGCAGTCAGAGTCATAACTGTATTGTGTGCAGCTATACAAGGTTAAAATCCCAGCCACTACTTCCAGCAGACCGGTCATCATTAAGTCAAAATCCCAGGCATTTGGGGTCAGTGGACCACTGGCCATGAAGTTGAAACCTGATCTCATACTTACGCTGATGGCTGAGCCAGTCTTATTCGTTCAAAGTGTCGTGTCACTATATTCACCATATCAACTGCAACCAGTCGTACTTGATCTATCTTTGACAGTCTTTCCTGAAGATTCTTGACCACTTGCCACAGATCAATCCTATAAAAAATAATAAGCAGATAATAAAAAAAAGCCATTACACAACTGTTAAACAACATTTTTGCCCAGCACATGCATAGATGAGGCTGAGGATGGTGCTGGGAATGCACAAAAATGTATATGTTATAGTCTATGACACATGTACAGGGTGTACTAGGAGGAATATGCCACACTTCAAAAGAACATCTCTTAGGTTATGTTACATCATCAGTCAAAAATAGCTACAATGGAAGCTGAATGATTATGGAAATGGTACGTTCCAAAGAATGAGATTGTTATACATTTGATTACCAGATACATATTAAAACTGGGTGAATTAATAGTTTCTGTAACCTTAACACTTGTACATAATACCTAATTAATATCCCAGTGATATAAAGACATAAAATAAGCAAGAAAAATTCATGCTAGTTTCATAAGGATCATCATTTGGGGTTTCAAGTATTTTACATAGCACACTTGCCTCCTTATGGCTTGGTGGCTCAAGGATGAACATGTTCAGTGTATAGACAGTATATCATGTTCAACAGATACAGTAAGTGGAACCACAAGAAGACCAAATTTTTACTGCACCATTATCTCCACAACCATTGAATTTTCGGTACAGGAATAATTGGATATATCAATGTAAATTAAGCTAAGAAAGGTTTCCTTGAAGTATGGCAGATTCCTTCTAAAACACCCTGTATATATGTAATAAAAAGCAGCTGGAACTTGTAATAAACTTAGACTTTACAGAGACCCAAATCAAATTGGCAGCATTAGCTACAGTATAAAAATATAAGGTACACAGAACTTCACTAATATCCATTACCTCACACACAAGACAGAAGCATATGAACACCATCAAAATAAAACCACAACCTACAAAATCAGCTAAGGTGATATAACAGTTGATATAATAATAAGGAAGAACAACAGAACACAGAAGACCATAATATATAGAAAGTATAATAAAGAATCTCAATAATAAATGTATCAATACACAATACAAACAAGGGAATGATGCTATAACATTAAGAAGAAATGTATATGAGTAAAATTAAGAGGCACAAAAACCCTAACTTCTACGAATGACACAGATTCGTGACTACTAATGAAAGTGGTCAGTGATATGAAAATTAGGGCACGAATACAAAAGTACAACAATTATATAACAAGGAACACTGGAGATCCATGCAGGGACTGACATAAGATATTTTAAAAGTATTACAATAATTTTAACTATTTTATATTTACATGTTCTTACGTTTAAAAACTGTACATACACATCAGACAGGACCATACAGACACTCGCATGGAACTAATACAAACAATGGTACATGACAGTAAGGATTACATTATGAGGGTCAAAACATGCAATAAAAGCTAGCTGGAGCATTACTGAAACATGTTTTACACCTCACAATACCAGTATTTAAGGCAAGTTGTATCAGAAAGTTCCAAATTTATATTTGTATATTACAGTACAACAGTACGGACTACATGCTTAACCTTTTCCCCTGCTCATGCTTTTATAGTAGATGTGTGCAGAGAATGTCCATATTGCCAAGTGCTACTATGGCAGCATTAATGAACAGCTTTCAAATTACAGAGCTGAGGTGGTGTCCAGAAGATAAAGAACCATGCAATACCACCTATGGGAGCATGAAAAAACTTTTGGAATCACAAATGCCACAAACACAACAAAAAGTGAAGAATAAAGCTAGCAATAGTGGCTGGCATAAAGAAAGGATAAAACTTATCAGAGTTTGAAAAGCAATTCTATAACACAGAATGAGCATGTAGGTAGGCGGCAGTGTCTTATCCGAAAGCTCTGTGTCACTCCCCCATTTAATTCATGGTAGTCCAATTTTGAGGTTTGTGAACATGGCCTAGAAATTTCAAGGTCCAAATAACATCCAGAATAACTTGACAAGCTCAGCAGTTACGAACTTTATATATTTTTATAATTTAAATTATGATGTATAGTTGGTATGTAGGTGCCAACAGTTTGGAGGAATACACAGTCTCTGTATCTTCATGCAACACCATGCACCAAAGAGTTGCCACATGCAGAGACTTACTTCAGGTCTCGAATCAGTTCATCAGACTTGAAGCCTGCTTCACTGCACCAAACACCCACATAATCTCGAAGAATAAGATCCAACAATTGCTGCAATATACCATCAATCATTCGTCCAAATATAACTGGTAGTCGGAGAGGCCTGTCAAGCTTGGGCTCTGATTCCTGTAAGGGCAAAAGTACTATTTAACCTTTAGACGCCTAACGTCAACTATAGTTGATGTACTGCACCGCTAACCTCCAAAGTTGCATTTTATATATTTATTCAACAAATAGAGGTACTGAATATTTTAAACATGGTGTATACTCTCCGTTTTTTTCTCTTCAAAATGCAGTTTGTTTCATAATTCTAACGCATTTGGTTCTGTATTATTCACATTTTATATACAGGGTGTGCTAAAATTAAAAAAAAAAATCCGGCGCCAAAAGGTTAAACAAAGCAGCCCACTACCAAATGCCTCTACCTTCTTTGAAGTCTGAAAATGAAAACATAACATAATTTGTATGGCTTCCAAATCTAATTAACTACAACTTTTCCTTTCCCATGCAAAAATGCATGCACTTCTTATCCTTCTTTCTGTACAGGTACAGAGAAGTACTGTATATATCTAATATATAGAGTCCATTAGATACAGCTTATTTTTAAACATTAACTGCTGTTTCAACCATACCTGAACTAACACAGTAAAAGGTAAAGTGATCCCATTACAGGCCCGGTGTGGCCCAGAGGGTGGGTAGAGGTATAGCTCTACTCTTACATGACCGCGGCACTGGAAGGGAGTGAGTGAACTAACATAGTTAAGTCAACATAAATAACAAGAAGGATTCACAATATAACCCACAATTAGCCTTGGCCTTCTTGCAGAAATAAGACCCCAGTGTTTTTAACCTTTGGCAAAAGATGAAAGTGTATGGTTAATATCATGCCCTTGCTGCTCTCAGCTAGTGTAGCAGCACAAGTGACTGGGTGGGCCTAACCCTTGACCTGAATATGCTGGATAAGACAAAAATCTATGTGATGCTGCACATTAAACTGCAGTTCCTCAGATGTCCATCCCATAGGCTGGGCACTGTACAAAATGAATGCATATAAAAGATGATCATGCTGTCTGTCCATACATTTCATCTCCAAAACTACTAACTGGATTTTAATGGTGGAAAGGATCTGTACTGAAAGTTGTCCAACAAATTTAATATTCATTTGTAGTAGTCCTATAAAGCCCTTGTTTTACATGTTGCTCAATTAGAATTTTATCAAATTCCTGAAAAACTGATTCTTTATTCAAAATACCAGTATGATTTAAAATATAACTCTCTTTAAGAATTGTAAGATATATTTGGAACACTCTTCACTGTGCAGAACACCAGACACACACACATATGCACACACACAACCACATGCAAGGGTACACAAATTTTCCAAAAATCTAGGAGCCACCTAAATATTCTAGGTGCCAGAAGGATGACATTAAGCATGTTCCACACAGAGGACCCACAAATATTATGCCCCGCATGGTACAAACTTCAGTTGCCCAGGTGACTGGGATTTGTACAGCCTTTCACCGACACACAAGCATGTGCACATGCGCACACTTTCACACACAAACACACACACACACACACATACACACAAAATAATGTTCGTGGGGTGTCACTCCTGCTCTGTATTTGAGATGTGCCAAGTTCAAATCTTGGCCTGGAGGCCTGCTATCCTGCCTGAGATTTTCAGTTTCCCTCAGTTCTTCCAACAGAAAACCAGGGCATACCTCATATTAGAACACAACCATTTTCTTTCACATATTTCTATAATCATTCTCCCATTTGCTATTACATGCTCTAACATAATCATACCATCATTCAATAGAACAAACACAAATGCAAAAAACACCAGCACCAAAAAGCTGTGTAACATAACAAACAACACATCTGCCTACTCTTACTGGAATGTATCCCTCCAGTCATCACAATAAAAATGAGAGCTCACCGTAAGATACTTCTGCAAGGCGTGGAGTTCCGGTGTTGGCTTTGTGTATACAGTGGAAGAATTTGATCTTGTTACAAGAGGCACAACAGCAGCAACCACGACTGCAAACCCTAAAGTAAGTGCCAATATTCCACCAATAATAAAGAAAGTTGATAACCATTCTGATTTGTAAACCAGAGCCAAAAGTAGTGCACCCACAGTGGAGACAACAAAAACTGGTTTCATCCTGTGAGTTCTGTAACAGAACGTATTACGATGTTTAGATCATTCTTTTAAACTTAATCCATCATCAAAATTTTAAATAATTCACTATGTTTCCAAGACCAATCTTATTTCTGAGGATTCGGGTCACCTAGGATATTATGGAGTGTTGTTGGGAGAGTGGTTCCTGATGTTTTGGAGAACTGTAGTACCTCTGAAACATCCAAAACAACTCACCCATTGACAAAGCATCATATCCCAGAACACCTGAAGTCTGTGAAATAACACTCAGAAAATCCCCAGGCTTATAGTTTTATTTATTTCATTTGAACGTATTCAAAAGGAACAACTCCACTTGATCCATAGGTAAAGCTATTCTCACACCATAGACCATGCTTATCCTTTCAACACACGAATGAAACACAGCCAGTTTAAAAATGTATTAGTTTATTTATTGAAATACAGGCCAAAGTCCAAAAAAAAAATAGTTTCACTCTCATAAACGAATTTTTAAACTCAGCTTAAAGCATAAAATATCCCAGTAAAAATTGCAGTACTAGTGCACAATACAGACTGGATTCTCCTTATGCTAATTTAGTGCAACCTAACCTAACAAAACCCAAAACAAACGATATCAATTACAATCATTCAGGAATGCTGTGGGATCAGAAAGCACCTAGAACATGGTATAATGGGTGACCCAAACATTTTCAATGCTGGAATTTAAAGTACATAAATAAATAAATGAATCATAAATAAACAGAAATCAAAAATAAACTGACACCAACATTTATTTACTAGTTGATGTGTTCAGTGTTTGTATGTGACTTACAGAAAACAAAAACAGAGTAATGTAAGAATACAAGACCTATGAAGAGCCACACTTCTCTCAGTATTCATGTTATGTAATGTTTGTAAAATCAATACAAATGTAACAACTAAAAACTGTCATAACTTATCTTACAGAAAACTAAATGTCTGAATACTCAAGTCTTCTGGGAAGAATTCTTTTTGCACTCTTTCATGCTGAAGATTATGGAACTGCAATCCTTCCAAATTTTTGGAAATACTCACCAAGTGACACAGCACCATATCTCAGAAAACATGGGAGTCTTCAGCAAAACTACTGCAAGAAACTCAAATCTTGCACAATTCAGACTTTTTGGTTGGAAGAACATAAAAATACCGACAAATACAAAAAAAAACTATTTCAACTTTCATAGCACAACTACAGACATCTTTCCAAAACAGCTTAACTAACTCCAAACATCATGTGAGAATAAAAGACATATATACATAACAATCCTACCATAGAGAAACAGATTTTTATACCACATTTGTGGTCTTCTGGGTAATGACATCACATATTCTTGGAGGTGGATATCAAAATTTCGAAGGAAAATATTGCCATCTTCAGCCAAAGATTCAACTTCACATGAAAAATTTTCATATGTTATTTAAGAAACTTATGGCTTTCAGTAAAAGTGCAGAATATCATGTAAGACACATAAGATAAACTGCATGCAATAAGCTAAACTGAACTATCTTACCTAAGTTCACAAAATCAAATCAGAAATGAGTATTATGGAACCCAAAACTGACCCAATGTGAATAAATGGAGAACTGAAACCACAGTCTGCCTACGTAACTTCTTGTAGCTGGACAGAGATTCCCTTCACTCATACTACAAATAACTTCAGTTTAAAGGAAGTCTATGATACAAAAGCAACTAGCTTCATGGAGCAGAACCATTAAGAAGCTATGATGAAATTTTATCACCATGTTCACATCAGCTTGCTATATGTCCCTGTCCTGGGCAAGATAAGTTCTGTACATGCCCCTCCCATTCTTTTTATTTCAGATCCAAGGGCATTTGAACACTTACAGTTAAGGAAGAACGTAATAACTGGATGGCAGCAACATTATAGGTTGACTATTTTATAGCTCCATAAAAATCCTACTTCAATGTTCTAAATCTCAATAAACAGTAAATACCTGTACAAAAATACTCGTGTCATCTCTCCGTTAAGTTCCCGACAAACACAGTTGTTGTAACTGCGCTATTTTTTATTAACAGTCTCATTTTTTTCATTTTCTGAGAATAAGTCAACAGTTCAGCAGCTGCATGTCCGAAATGAGACCACAGACTTCTTACATAACTAGATCACATGCATGTCACACATCCTTACACATTAAGTAAACATGTATCGACTTTTTATCCAAGAAAACTTACACTGCGTTACAATTAGGTCACTACAACACGAAAGCTGGCTTTGTTAAGACTGAACAGTTGGCGCAATAAAAATTAAATCCATTTTGACAGCTGCCAATCCATCCTGCCTCATCGCACACACTCCATTCTTCAAGATTCATTGACCTACGATGGCCAACTGCAACTGAATATGATCATGTCTAGAATTCTGAAATTATCAGTACAGAAACACATTCCAATAGCATAATTGGCAGACAAATCATTCAGTTAATACAGGATTAATTATACAACACGCAGCACTTACTTTGTACCTAATCGATTTCTTCCTGAGGCACCTGGATGAGTGGTTTATCCTGTAGCCATTCACATTTCGCAGAACAGCTGTTGATGAAAAACTTTTCATCCAAAGTAACGTAGGCGTCACTTGCATTAAGTTTAGCTTTCTCAACAGACAGATGAAAAGTGAGGTATTTCGGTTGACTACGATAATTCACGACGGGTTATTTGTAACTTAACCGATATTTCTGTACAACGGTCACCACTGTCATCGATTACTTTATCCACATTTTTATAGTATCGAAAGTATACATTCTCATAGAAGGGGTAATGGTCTGATTATATCATTGCGTGTTAAAAATGACGATCGTGATTGGCATGTGTGCAGTTCCTTTCCACTGTCGATGAGGAAATTACTAATTTTCAGGCGCGTTGTTTTTCCATTCAACGCTCAAAGAGAACGAGGAGCTTCATTAGACGCGGTTTCCATTACTTGGCATTCCAACTGTAGTAAATGAAATTAGTTCTGTATATTTCCGTATTTATATTTCCAATCAATACTTACTCCCTGGGGCAGAGTTCTTGAGAAGCTAACCAGTTCTCAGCTACTCAAGAAATTCCCCGCATTTAATGGAACCCGAAGGTTCATTACCGCAGTAGCAAGTGCGCGCCACCTGTTCCTATCCTGAGCCAGATCGATCCATTTTATGTACCCACATTCCACTTCCTGAATATCCATCTTAATATTGTTCTCCCATCTACGCTTTGGTCTTCCAAGCAGTCCCTCTCCCTCAGGTTTCCCCACCAAAATCTTGTATACGCCTTTCCTCTCCCCCATACGCGCTACATGCCCCGCCCATCTCATTCTTCTCGATTTTATCACCCAAACAATACTGGGTGAGGAGTACAGATCATTAAGCTCCTCATTATGTAGTTTTTTCCACTCTCCTGTTCCCTTATCCCTCTTAGGCCCAAATATTCTCCTCAACACCCTATTCTCAAACACCCTAAGTCTACATTCCTCCCTCAATGTGAGCGACCAAGTTTCACACTCATACAAAACTACAGGCAAAATTATGGTGCTATCTATCTTATTATTTTCAATAAATACATTTTGTATTTAATATGTTATTTATCGACGCTAAGAGTCGCTCAGTCGCTCCTCAGACGTGCTTGGAATTACGTTCAGTTAAGGGTGGATTTATTTCTGACCACAAACACTCTAAAGGTGTAGTGAAATAATTTGAACACCTAAACTAAAATCAATGCCGTGGAATGCTTCTCTTTGAAAACTTAATAGCCATTCAGATGGTTAAGAAATTTTTCTCCTTTCATGGAACCAAAATGATCATTGGACCATCAAATTCTGTCCTAAGCCAGACAAAATCAGTCTCTATCCATGTATCAGACCTGTTTATTAAGACCCCTTTTCATACTCTGCTGCATCTACACCTAACTATCTTGATGGATTCCACTCATGTTTTCTACAGGTATTTTGTAGGAATTTCTCCTTCTCACAATACATGCTACATTCCCCATCCATCTTATTCTCCTGTTACAATTATTATGTTTCAAATGCGCAGGCAGTGTAGGATAGTATATCAAATCCAGGACAGACTCACATTTTTACTAATCCTGCTAATACTGCACAAATGATGAAGGCTGTTGTCAAGGACAGACATCAGACTCTTCATTACTGGCCAGTGGCTTGAATATTACCTTTGACACTGTGTGCACAGTTAAATGGCATCTTTGGGCACAGTGTTTTATATCATCAAATATTATGACAGTTTTCTGCCTCCCTGTTGTTCCCTCTAGCAAGGTTTCAGTGACAGAAATTAACAAAAAAGGTAAAACTATTGGAAAGGAGATATTACTTCATTTGGATTAAAATTAATTCAGTAAGAAGCAGCAACTTCAGTGGCAGCAGAAACTGCAAAATTTAATTGTAGGTAGGTAATGAGTTTGGTTAAAGGTTAAAGGTTAAAGGTTGAAAATGCCAGTGTTTTTCACCAGCACAGTACAATGTGGTAAAACTTTGTACAGTGTTAGACACTGCTGTGAGCCATATAATATTGATTTATTCCAGTGACAGGGATGTCACAAACCCATGGAATACAATCTTGCTTTGTATTATAGGGTCATAGGTTTGAGTCCTGGCCCTGAGCCTGTTTTCCATTAGTCTTTTGGAAAATGCTAGCATAAACTTAAAGCAAACCACAGTCTCTTTTTGGTTGATATCTTTTGAAATTAATTACTTGTATCTCAGGCTGCTGGTCGCTGGCTTCACAGTGTGGAGGTCCAGGCTCAATCCCAGGGCAGTCCACATGGGATTTTTGGCAGATGAAGTAGCAATGGAATGGATTGAGGTCCTGACACTTCATTTTTACTCTGTTACTACCATTTCACCAATGTTCAATGCATTCATTCATCTGCTGTCAACTGTACTCTCTGAGCAACTGAAAACTCTTCTAAATTAAATACTAAACAAAGGAAACAGTTATCTTCACACATGATGCTATGCATTATCTGTACTGTATTGTATGTTTATGCATTTATGTTGCATTTAATGATGCTGTCTGAAACTCAGATTTTATAGCATCAAGTGGCAGGGCAGTTAGGGAGTAATGAATCTGAAAGGATATGGGAAGAAGTGAACATTGCCAAATGTAACATAGTAGCTTAGTATTTTCCTAGTAGGACTGACTGTTACTCACTAACATTGCCAGACCCACTCTGTATCACCACAAATTGTTGAATAACAATGGGTTGTACAGGAAGTGAAACAAAGTGCATGGTAAATTTTAAGGCACTGGTACAGGATTCGTCCATAGAGAGTGAGGAAAAACCATGAATATTGTTAGTCTGTGTTCCAACTGAGATTTGAACAAGGTACCTCCCAAGTACAAAAAAGAGCATTATGACTTCAGCCAAGTTGCTTATCAGAGGAAAAACTGACAAAAATCAGGAAAAACTCTCAGTGAGAATAGCCAATTTTTGTGGGCTCATATTTGAACCCAGGACTTCCTTCTATGAAGCAGGAGTGCTAACCACTCTGTCATAATGTTCATTGTGTATGCAGTGGAAAAAGCATGTTCAAATACCTCGGAAATAATGTACCTCAAAATTTGGTAATATTACTTGCCTTCTCTTTTGGCATCATAATTATGAGCTCTGCATGGCAGCATGTAACTTTCTGGCTCCTGCAAATAGTTATTCAGTAACTCTGACATTTTGTACACATTAGGAATATTCCATAATCTTATATTAAAACACAAATTCATTTGTACAGAAACACATGTTTATATATGCAGAAACATATTTAAGGGCAAGTACAAAATGGATAAAAAAGGAAGAAAATGATTTTGACTAGTTACATTCATGTACACAGTGCTGGTGCCTTCTTTGTAAATACTTGTGTCTACTTATGTTGTGAGGTACAACTGTATCCTTAATTGCATCCAGTCAATGTGAAGTGTTCATACATCTTTGGTTTTAGGCATGTTCTGGTTTCAGATTTTGTCTATTTTCTTCATATTTGCTGACTGTAGTCCTTATAACTGTCCAGATGAATGATTGGGAATTTTCTTACTGGTATGTAAGTTCTTTTCTAGAATTTTACAGTAGCATAAACAAAATTACTTGCATAAATAAGAATATTCCTGTAATTGCAAAAAAGTCATTGTCCAGTCATCATGCCAGAACTTTCCACTTTTCTGGTCTATGCAAGTGGATACTTTATCCATATATGACCATATCAGGTTTCTGCTTAACCCATTCACTGACTAAATTGCTTGGTATTTGCATGTATTTTCTTTGCCCCCGGTTATTTTGATCAGCAGCACTGGCAACATTATATAAAGGCAATGTGTGTGTGTGTGTGTGCGTGCGTGCGTGCATGTGCATGTTTGGAATAAAGTAGAATTCCATTCATCCAGACACTTATACTCTGGAAATTCTGCTACTTTGGCAGTTGAAGAAAATATTCCAAAGTACAGAAGTCTGAGTATTGGTAATCTCCAATACACATTAACTAGAAGGAATATGAGTAAGCTGTATGGTCAGAACACAACTATATTGTCACATGGATTAGTACGAAGATTATACAACTACACGTTTCGGCCCTGGGAATTGGCCATCTTCAGGTTGTTCATAACTTAACGATCAGCTATACAATGTGCATAGGTTTTATTCTGGGGGGACGCGATCTCGTCTTACAATACTGGGGGGCATTGCAAGATAAGATCTCATCCCCCTAGAATAAAACCTACGCACATTGTATAGCTGATTGATAAGTTGTGAATAACCTGAAGATGGCCAAATACCCAGGGCCGAAACATGTAGTTGTATAACCTTTGTACTACTCTATGTGACAATATAGTTGTGGTCTGACCATATAGCTTACTTATAGTCCTTTTAGTTAATTAGTCCAACACGACGTGGATGACTCATATCAAAGTCAAGTACACGTAGCGATTCCATGGTTTAATGTTCTATTATCTGGACCTTACTGGGCCCATCCACCTACTATAATGACATCCAAAGATCTCAAGCAGAGTAAAGAAGGTGGTGCTGGTAAGAGGAAACATGTAACGCAGAAGCAGACCCTGATGCCACTAAATGAGCAGCTGGAGGATATATTCATTGTGAAGCCCAAGTATAGTGGCAGTAACAAAAAAATTACCTCTAAGATCTTAGATGAATATAGTTACTGTTTGATAATCTGGAATATTTGAGAATGCAGCATCTGTCCAGTCCCATGCATGCTGAATACATGGAATTATACAGTAATACCAAACATTATCATAAGATTTCAGGCAGTTACAGAAAAATTGATTAAAAGTTTAGAACTCTTAGTTTACTTTCCATACATATAATGATCAGTGAATGGATTAAACAAGGCAACCACATGGAATTGTCCAGCAGAGCTTAGAAGACTTCAGTTAAAACGGAGTTGTCAGCAGAAACAAAACTTTTCTCAGTGACATAACGACGTACTGTGTTAAGCATACTGCTTGCTGACAACCTCTGAAATCTCGTTTTTCTCAAAAATGATGTTCAGTGACATAACATTCTTCGAAGTAACATGTAAATATATCATGTTAAGCTGTATATATTTTTAACTTCTAAGAAAATATCTGTTACTTTTGTTGAGGAATTTGTATTGTGAGTAGGTTTATAACATTTTTAAATTGATATTTGGTATAGCCCTTCTTTTTTATTTTTTTAATGTTTATTTTATAACAAAAATCTACAAAGGGCCCCTGTCCTCACTTCCACATGTCAGCACCCATGGTAATAATTTTACAGAGTGCATCATAAAAATGACACCTAGACCAGACATGCACAAATCCCAGGTGCCAGGTCAACCAGGCAATTAAATTTTGTATGGTGACACCTAGTATATTTGAATTCCCAGTAGGGAACCTCCTTGATGTCAACCTTCTTTCATCTAGAATTTTAAAGTGGCTCTTAGACTTATTGGAAAATTTGTGTACCCCTGACTTAGACCACGTGCCGGCACACCAATGAAATTAAATCAAGTCTGATTCGTTGAATGCCGCAAAGACAGATCCACTTTTATACTGCATTCCTATTGTACTCTATGAGCTCACTGTGTCAGGCTCAGTTCACCTTGACTGGATTTGATTAAGTTAAGTTGCCAGCAGCCTTATGGTCTTGCAGATCACTGCACTACTCCTTTCTGATTACCACTTACAGCTACATCCTTAGCTTTAATGAAAAACCTAGAGAAAAAGGAACTTTTCTGTGGCGTGCCATTGACTAACATTTTCACAGCAACAGCAAAAACAGACAGTGCTACAATCATAGAGAAGGCTGTCATGAAAGACGTCGTTATAGGATTTGCTGGTGGAGGTACTACTGTTATGCTGTCACCAGAAGCTACACCGTCATCCTTCCAGTTCACCCATGTATCATTCCAGTAAATAGGATTTGACATGGGATCTCCAGGGACATTGAGGGGCTTCATCATTGTCTTCTTGTACCTCTCAAGAGACTCCTCAAGGCTAAACAAAACAAGTGGTCGAACATGTGCCAGGTTTATGGTCTCACAGGGATCATCATGTATATTAAAGAGGCATGGTGCATCCCGGGGCCGACAGGCTGTATCTGAACTTGTGTTACTTAAAGAGACACCCTTCTTTTGGTTACAATGAAGTTCTGCCTGGTGTCGCAATGAAGTTACCGCTATTTCTGACAGCAGCTTCAATTGTTGAAAGCTTCCATCACCTGTAAATTCATCAAAATATTTCTGTCATCCATTTTGTCTCAACCAACTAACTTAATGTTCTGGTTGTACAACCCAGGAGCTCAGCACCTCTAACAACACAGTAACCAAATGGATATGATACTGTGTGATTTACCTTTCTGTTTTGTTACATACATGGAGACCATATCAAGTGCTGCAGCACATACACTTCTACCTACCTTTGTCTGAACTCCCATTTTCTACCATTCTTGCCACAGTCTTTGCCTGCAGTTGCTGATTAGTGATGAATCCTGTTATGGCAATTCCAACCTTGGAATTCAGCACTTCTTGCACATTATATGTCTGTGACTTATTCTCACTGCACCGACCAGATTCACCATACCATTCATCTATTTTTCCCTCCTGAGCAGTACCTTCATGCAGAAGAAACAAAGAGAATCATTAGGTTACAATCTTCTTATTTGTGATAGGTAAAAGTAGCAATGGATAGTGAATAAAATATATCAAGTACTCTTCCATAATGGGGGACCGCGGAAGCACAGTGGTTAAGGTGCTGCGCTACAAATCGGAAGGTCGCTGGTTCGATCCCAGCCGGTGTCACTGGAATTTTTCGTTGACATAAAATCTGTCCGATCGCACTATGGCCCTGGGGTCGACTCAGCCTCTAACAGAAATGAGTACCAGGAGCATTGCCTGGGGGTAAAGGCGGTCGGTGTGTAAGGCTGACAACCTATCACCATCCTGTGACATTGTCATGAAATCTGGGAACCTTAACTTCCTGGAACCCTCTGGGCCACTCCAGACCTGTAATGGGACTGATTTACTCTTCCATGACACTACAACTTTTTTCAGTCAGATAGAATCCTTGTACCTGTAACATACTTCCACTCTCCTCTTCGTAAAGCTGCATAATCTTCAATTGGATCTATGTTATGAAGAACTTCCATTCTCGGTGATGGTTGGTTTTCTGAAAGAGCCTTCCACATGTCGATTCCATCGATGTTCCCCAGTTCGCTTACATCCAAACCTTGGAAAATATTTAGTTATTCACATATTTGTAGTTTATTTAATGACATTCTGTAACTCTTCCAAACCATCAGTGTGTATTTATCAAACTACATATTATTATATCCCAGAACTAATTTTAACAATGATGTGAGCTTGTCATGTACAGTATGTCAGTATAATAACTGTGTGTACCTGCAGCAGCATATAATGTGGGTAGCCAGTCTACGATGTGCATCAGTTGATTTGAGACCCGCTGGTTGGAGTGCAGAAGGGGACTCCAAACAGCAGCCACACCACGCACTCCCCCTTCCCAAGGGCTCTCCTTCATCTATCAAAGGAAGCAGCCTACTTGAAGAACTTGATACAGAGTTATTTAACAAACTGAATGCAAATTACAATATTACTGGAAAGACAACAACATTTGATGCCATATTACAAAGTCCAAAATGACTACATCCAATGGCAATTACAGTAAGTTGTATGTAGATAAAGGGTTAAGAGTGAAGACGATCAGCTATGAGGGTGTGGACTGATTCTTTGGTTCAGAGCAGGGTCCTGTATTCAGCGCATAAGAACACAGTAATAAACCTTCAGGTTCCATAAGAGGTGGAGAATTGTTTGACAAGCTGAATGACTCTCAGCTTCATTCATTCATTACTTACAGTTGACTAAGTAGGTTGGTACCATTATCCACCCCTCACACATTTGTACCATCAGAGCAAAGGTAAAATAATGATGAGGAGAAGCTCTTTTCACCATTCCATAATTAAGTAATTGTGGAGTTGTATGTGGTTATGGAGTTATAGCCCCAAACATTCATAACCTTTGCATTACATGGAGATGCATGGTCGGCTGTATGCCCTGGCTGCTCTCCTCCTGAAGAAGGATAGGAGGCTGGGTAGGCTTCAGAGCCAGTGTTGATGCTATGGACAAGAAAATAATTTTTTCCCCTCCAAGGAATTAAGTCCTGATTCCTACACCACCCAGCTAATTGGCTAGTCACTATTCCAAATGAGTTATCCCGGCTCCTGTGCCATCTGGGTACCAGATAAAAATTATAATGTTTTTTATGAAATAATTTATAGCAGTCCGAGTTAGTAGCAGCTATTAGATCTGTGGGGTGAACCACTGATATGCCTTGCTATTACAAGAACATTTTCAAAGGAAGATTGAGAACTTTAAAGGTTAAAACGAGGAAAGAAACATGGCTAAACTTTTATAGAGCAGTAGAACTCTCAGCCTTTTTATGCAAAAGTGAATCTTGGGCAAATAAAATAACATATATAAACTGCAAACTGTCAGTAGACATGAGATACCTACAGACAGTTGAAGACTACAGCAGACTAAGAATTATTAAGGGAGCAGACGTTATGAAAGGTCTAGAACACAATTAGTACAAAACAAAATATAAACACAGACAAAATGGATGCCTGATGAAAGGATACCAAAATGGGTTCTACAGTAAAACCAAAATGACACTACAGACTGAGGAAAACCTTGGCAAGGATAAAATGAGCACATGAATTCATAGCCCACACCATGAGGAGGGAAGTGACAAAGAGGAAGGTGTAGAAGAAGAATGTAAAGGTTTTACATTCTTGTACAAATGAACCTCCTTCTGCACAAAATTAAATCAGCTTACCCCCCTGAGTGGAAAATTGGAACCTCTGTTGGAATGCACACCAAACGTGGGTGCTCCATTATCAGACATGAAGAGCACAATAGAGTTATGAAGCATTCTCTTTGTTCGCAAGGCTGACACTACATCACCAACTGATTGATCCAACTTTGACACCATTGCTGCAAACAAGAAGTAAATAATTATTAGTATCAATAGTGAAACATGAATATTTTCTTACTGTGGAACATTATTTGGATTTTATCAACTCTCTGATTTAAAAATAAAACCTTTAAATTTGGCAATCCAACATTGCATTGTTTCAAAAATTAAATAAAATGATAACATCAAAATCTTACTATTTGCATTATGTTTACCTTTCACATTACATGTTCTGAAATTTCTTAATTGAGAGAATTACCAACTAATTAGTCGACTGTAAATTACATTAATAAATTTGTGGTCTATGTACTAGCAATTAAAACTAATTCGCAAATAAAAGTTGCATGTCCATCCTTCTATTCTTTGTAGATATTAATTGCATATATGTGGAATCAAAATTATATTGTTTTTTAAAATCAACATTTAAAGTTATGTTTCTCATACTGTTATGTTTAAAAAATTTAAATAATTTATTGTCATATCATTATCATTAATTATTTCGTTGAATTTCTCATGTTTGGCTTCATGTGACTGTTCATATTTGTAACAATGTGTGATTACTAATCATATTACGGTATGAATGGAGATTCAAAAGTTCCTACCCCACATTTTATTTTGGAATGATGCATTCCCTGATTTAAGATTTGAAATTCTAAACGTTGATACATTTTTAAGGCTTCCCCTGACTCCATAATCTGGCAACACACCAAAAAGGGAGCCTTATGATAACTATGGTATTCTCTAATGCTACTTAATTCTACCTGCATACACCCTCCTTTCTGGGTCTTCAATGTGTGCAAACTTTGCTACTTCCTCATCTGGAGCTTGGAATGGATCCTCCGGGTTGCCTGTGTGTGGTGCGAGATGTGCCAAATACAGGAACAAAGGTCCCTTCTTGCTGTCATGTGTCTGTATGATACGCACAGCCTCATTCGTGAAGAGATCAGTGGAATACTGCCCATGAGCATGCCAATCCACAGTCATATTACGTCGCATGTCATAACCCTTGTAAGGTACAAGCTGAAAAATTTAGATGCTATTAATAACGGACTGCATGATACAACGCCAGCCTTCAGATGTTAACATTTACTCACCAATTCAAATTATACTTCGTTTTGTAGAACTTTAAAGGTTTTTCACATAATCACATTACTAGAGCTTTACTGAACCAGTTTAATCCAGTCTACACCCTCAAAACACAAGATAAAGTTTCAATTGCATATTATTACCTTTTACGTAGGCCAGTTCTCATATGTTTTTCATTCAAAATTGTATACACATTTTTTATTTCTCCAATACATGCTACATCACCTGTCTATCTTATTCTCCTTAATTTGATCACTCTAACAGTTTTAGGTAAAGGATGTAAATTAGGAAATTTCCAATTTAGTAATTTTCTCAGTCCTTGGTTGCTTCATCTGTCTTGGGTTCAAATATCCAGACACAATCATTACATTTTATTTCTCGTAGTATTAGAGACCAAGTTTTACAGCCTAATAAAGCAAATGGTGATGGAAAATTTTCTGATATTGTACTATAATTTTTAGGTATTTAGAGTGGACTCTGAAAGATAAAAACATTCTGAAGAAAATGGTAGCATATAATTTACCATGACTGTCATTAACATTTTTTACCATCATTCCTAGCTATTTTAAAATCCACATTTAGAAAATAATTGCTGTTCTAAAGCATCTAACCAAGAAAACATAAAGGTTGGTGGAGGCATAGTTCCACATGTTCTTAACTTTGACACTACATGCAGGTAGGACAGACACTGCACAAGGGCACAATGATGGGTGACATGAGTCACTGCTGGGAAAACCAGTCTGGTCATCTTGCCACAGAAAGTCACAGATTGACTAGACTACCCTGCCTTGTTTTAAGCTACATTCCCACAACGGGAATATTTGAAATATATTTGTCACTTGTGTATACTTGTCACATTATGGGAATGATGCACTTATACAAATACTGGCCACGGTTCTTTTCCAATGACTGTCGGTGAATGTGATCCATGTTATATTATAGCAATTACCTATGCCTTGGTATAACAGCAGCATTTCACATTCACATAGATACATTTTATAGAACCAATATCGGTCAAAGGACTAATGGATATGAAACATGTCCAGTTAATAATAAGAAAAATATATACAGTATTAGATGATAATAGAAATACAGCATTATATCAAAACTGACCAAGCACAATTATTTAACAGTATGAAGGATAGGCTAAAATCACCAAAATGGTAAAAATTCATCAACAGAATAAAAAACACGAGTAAGTAAATACTTTTTCAGTGCAATCTTGAACTGTATTTTGTCATGTTGAAATTGAATAATGTCTAATGGCAATTTGTTAAATATCTTAATGGCAGAATAAGTAATGCCCCATTATATCAATGCAAATTTAACCAGGGGTTTGTGAAGATGATTTTTCTGCCTTGTGTATACTGGAGTACAGAAAAATTAGTTTGAAAGTAAGAGGAGTTACAGATCACAAACATCGGCAATGAATAAAGATATTGACATGGAACAGTTAATATCACAAGCTGTTTAAACCAAGCCCTACATGAACCCTGTAGTCCAATCCTAGCATTATTGTAAGAATCCTCTTGTGGAAATAAACTCCAGAATATTATGACATGTGACTACTGAATGAAAATCAGCAAAATTAATGGGTTTTAAGGAATCAATATTTAATATGTAGTATAACTGCCTCATAAGCAAGCAGGTAGAACCCAATTTCCTGAGCAAAAGTTGAATATGATTCTTCCAAGTAATCTGATTATCCAGTTGCAAGCCTAAAGACTTAATGGTTTCCACTTCCAGGAGAATATGATCAGCATAGGTTACATTTAATTTATTAGGTACTTCAGCTGAAGTTAATTTCAAATATTTAGATTTAAGTTGAGCCAGTTGCCTGGAACCATTTAAACATATGATTTAAAACATTCATTAAATCTTTGAAGAAGCTCATCCTGAAAATTAGTGTTAATCAGTATTCCTTGAATAATTGAAGTATTATAGATATACTAAAATATTGGGCACATACCTTTAGCATTTTGTTCAAAACCTCTTCATAGCCTGCTGAATTATTTTTATTTACTGAGTTAATGTATTCCCTATTTCATTGTTACTGGATGTTTCAATCTGTGAGCCTTGCAGCGGCATTCCCTCCTCAGACAAACGTTTGTCACATAAATCAGTCATGGAAACCTTGTGACAATTATTCACTTGGCTGTTTGTGCAATATACAGTCATTTGTATATTTGTTAAATACACCAGTCATGGGAATGTATTTTTTATATAATAACATTGCTAGTTTAGTTGAGTTTGATTTCTTGGTATGTCATAGCTAAGTTAGTATAATGATAGTTGTTTTTATTGACTGATAACAAGCTCAATGCTTAAGGTACAGCAAGCCCTTTCCACAACATCATGGCGTAAAGAGGGAGTAGAGGAACAACTCCACTCAGTCTTATCCTCGTCCTCAGATTGAGGGGAGTGGTCATCTCCACGCCCTGGGTACTTTATCTCCGAGAAAGAGTCAACAGTGTCCATTGAACAGGAGGATGAATGGGCCCAAGATTGGGTCCAGACATCTAGATGAGAAAATATCTTGCCCCTACTGGGAATCGAACCACGGATCCTCCAGCCCTTAGCCTAGTTATGATACTAACTTTGCATTAAAACGTGGATAGAGAGACGTTAAATAAGGACCCAGGGTACAATTACCGTTGCCCTCATAGTATGGTCATAGTAATCCTGGTATCCATTCCAGTAGCCATAATGGGAGTCGAACCCACGATATGTTGGTGTGTACTCTTTGCGATGAAAACCAAGATGCCACTTCCCCACGGCGTGTGTTGCGTACCCTGCAGCCTTCAGATATTCAGGCATCAGCGTCTCCGACAGCGGCAGGCCCCAGGGCTCAGGAGCAAGGATGACCAAGTGCTGCATACCTGAAGAAGACAAATCATACAATTAACACGGACTAAACTACTTGAAGGAGCAGAGTTACATTGATCACTCAGTTCATCAGTGACTAGTACATTCTAAAGAATGACTTCTTCCTGCAGTTATGTGTGGTTTATTTAATGATGCTCTCCTATCTCAGGCTATTTACCATAAATAGTAGGATGACCAGGGTTTTGGTGGAGACACCTGAATAGGACAGAGACTACTTGGAAGACCCAGGCATAGATGGGAGGATAAAATTACGATGGACCTTCAGGAAGTAGGATGGGGGAACATGAACTTGATTGATCTAGCTCAGGATAGGGACAGGCGGCGGACTCTTGTAAACGCGGTAGTGAACCTTCGGGGTCCATAAAATTCGGAGAATTTCTTGACTACCTGACAGCCGGTTAGCTTCTCAAGAAGAACTCTGTTCCATGGAGTGTGAGTGAGTGAGTGAGTGAGTGAGTAAGTAGGTAGGTAGGTAGGTAGGTAAGTAAGTACGTAAGTAAGCAGGATGACAGGTAATAATGAATTGGACAAGATGTGGAAGGAGATGGTTTTGTCATAATCGAGTTATAATCCTGATATATATCTGGAGGGACAAAGTAAAATCACAAAAATCATGGGTTTGGATAACCAGGGTCTCGGCCGGGGTTCGAACCGGGCATTTCCTAATATGAGTGTGAGAGCATTAACTCTGGACCTAGGTGGTGGATTTTTAGTTGGCTGAAATATAATGAGTGTGATCATAAACGTTAATTTTATGTTTTGCATTGTGCATTGTAATGTAATTATACAATACAAACCAACAAAATGCACCTTTTCTAAATTAATGTTTTAATTTTTGATGTCTGCTACACGTTTCGACCCCGACGGTTCATCTTCAGGAAGACGGTTGTACATACAGGTACGGTACAGATGAACCCTCGGGTTCGATACATGTAGAGGACATTTTAAAGTATTAGTTTACAAAAGGTCCGTTTTGTTTGTTTATATTTTGTAATTATAAATATGAATTAGGGGAAACTGGGGCAAAATGTTACTGTCTTAATACAACGGGCAATATACGGTGCCTGCGGCTGCACTGGTTACAGCGGAAACTGTTTATCACAATACAGTTTAACCTTTGTCAGGCGTGTCAAAAGACGTGCGATTCGTGCTAATGTTTCTTATCTGATAATTCCATTATAACTAGAATTTGTAGTCTTTCCTTTAGGTCACTTAAGTGCTACATTATCTGAAAAAACGAAGTTACTTCAAATTTGCCATTCACGCCAGAATTGCTCCGTACTAGTTTCTGTGACGCCTGAAATAGGCCACTAATGACTCCTTCTACGTTCTTCTCAATTCATCTGTAATCCTTCATTCGATGTCTCACCTTAAACCTTAATATGAAGTGGCAAATAAACGTACCACAGCTTTAACTTACACAGAAACTCTGCGTTTTGTTTTATACGATATTTTAGTTTATCACGGAAGTAAATGCTAAGATTACCATCTGCTGGGATGTGAAGCCGTGTAGGTTCGTTATTCCACAAAAATTCTGGAGCGACGTTTCATTGTCACTTAATTCTGCGTTGGGTACACGCTGCCATACTTATCAAGAGGAACTTACCGGTATGTGTGGGGTACTTCCCGGTCATGAGGGAGGCTCTAGAAGGAGTGCAGAGAGCCGGCACATAGTGGCTGTTCAGAATGATGCCATTGTAGGCCAGTGCGTCAATATTTGGTGTTGGAATCTGTGCAGAGCCGTGAAAGCCTACGTCATTCCATCCCTGAACAGAACGGAATATTCAACAACAATACTTTCTGGGGAACGCAGTGTGTAACACATAACGGTGGCTATGTTCTAAGACATAAGGCGTAAGTCAGGTTACAGCAATACAGGTAGAGATGTGCCTGTCGATAGACACAATTATTACGTCGAATTCAAGTTGTGCCTTTATATGTATGCTACACGTTTCAGAACATTTCTTAGGCAATCATCAGGCATGTCAAACAAAATTCTTATGAGGGAAGATAAAATAAAATCTAAGGGGCCCCTTGTTTACATTTTAGGATCTTCCTTTTTAGATTCTCGTAATATTTACTGGCAACAACGATTTTCATGGCTGCAAATCCGTTGTATTAATTACTAAATAAACACAATTATTACGTCGACCACAACAAAGGGGCACCGCAGATTTTATTTTGTTTTATTATATCTTCCTTTATAAAATTTTTGTATTGACATGCTTGATGATAGCCAGAGTACAGGCCGAAACATGCAGCACAAACGTAATGGCAGATCTTGAATTAAAATATGTGTTGTGTGTTTTTGTTTATTAATTAAGAGAACGGGATGGCTTCCACATAGACTATAGCTGTGGACAATGCGACAGGGTACTGGAGAGGTGGGTGGTCCAGTTCACGCACCGGTATCTTTAAATCCTGGAGGAGAACCTCTGACATTTGTTGAATAAGAAGCCGGGAGAGCCCCCAGCGCCGGTCTGGACGCTCAGGAGAAGCGAAACAAAATGTTTTGCCTCTACAAGGATCTAATCCCTGACTCCTCTCTAGTCCAACTGAAGTAACCAGGCTACCTAACATCCATTACTGTTATTATTAATTTATTATTGATTAATTAATTAATTAATTAAAGGACTTAAGAAGTATCGAATTTTAAGACGATTAGTTAAAGAAGTGCTTGTGTTGTAATGCACTGGCCTGAGGAGACAAGGTAAAACCACGGAAAATATCAGTGCTGTTGTTGTTCTGGTACAGGTCGAAACAGGCACCCCCAGATAAAGTCAGGGACGTTACTGGTTGAGCCAACTTTCAGGCATGATCCTTTTTATGAAGGTGTCAGAGTGCGGGCTGTTGCTTGTGTTTGATATCTACAGAATTGTGGGAATTCTGCTGTTCTAGTGTAAAATGCAAGCAGAAATCGGTCACAGCATTCCATAGTATTTAAGTATACTCAGTTTCTGCTACCGCCTACATATGTGGCCGAGATAGCTCAGTCACTATAGTGAAGAGTCTAGCAGCGCCAGGACTGGGGGATCTCAGGTCCAAGAGATTTTTTTCTCTTTTTCGAAGCATCCACGGCATCTCTGGAACCTACCCAGCCTCCTGTTAACTGAAACTGGGGACTTTTTCTACGGAGTAAAGCGGCCGGGCCATGAATCTGACCACTCATTTCCACTTAGTATTGAATTTAGAAGGCTTTGTTCTATACCATGTGACCGCCTCTGTGGTCTAGTGGTCAGAGTTTCTGGCTACAGATACAGAGGTCCCGGGTTCGATCCCCGGCGCTACCAGATTTTCTGAGTAGTAGTGGGTCTGGAACGGGGTCCACTCA
>Ga0123354_10002155_pt1 | contig 25519 bp, 6 predicted proteins | sample TergutLab28metaG_2_FD_97872 | JGI IMG/M metagenome (GOLD analysis project Ga0123354, IMG submission 97872) | Labiotermes labralis P4 segment gut microbial communities from Petit-Saut dam, French Guiana - Lab288 P4 | ecosystem: Host-associated > Arthropoda: Insects > Digestive system > Gut ...
AGCAGATGATGTATTTAACGAAAATAGAGATGATATGAACAACAGGAGAGAACACAATTTTAGCCACAACATTCTTGTATTTGGAAGAATCACAGCTCAAATTTCGGTTGGCAGACTGGTTATTTTGAGAAAATTCTTTTGGGTTCCTCAATTGATACAGCTGATGTCGATATAGAACTCTGAAATAGGCCGGGAACAGGGGTCGGAACATACGTGGTTAAAGGAACGAGAGGACGTAATGTATCTAACAATAAGTCAAACTTTCTGTGCAAAACGTGGTTAAAGATAGGGAAAAGTGAAGTGAAAATTTATTAAAATCGTGAGAGTTACAAAGACATAGAGATCGGTAATTAGTTAACAAATTTTCGGAAAGAGTTGTTACTTCCACCTTCAGAGTAGTGTTCTTGAACTGCACTTACGTTAGAAGCAGAAACACTTTCCAAGATGCAGGTAACAAATTTCCAGTCGACAGTCACAGCTTCCTGTCCCAGAAGACTATAGTACTTTTGAGCAACGTTGTGAAAATCTGACATCACCCAAGGGACAGGAAAATTTTTCCCCAGAGCAGGCGAATTAAGGCCCTCGTAGCCGGCAGCGTGACACAAATGCGCCTCGGCATTTGACAAAGTTTAGAATTTTGAAGGTGGAGATTTTTACTAATACAAGATTTGCAGCAGCTATTTGCAAATATGTAGTTGTTTTGTTCTCCAGTGTCAGTTCGGTGGGTTTGCTACAAGGAATCCTGAGAAAAAGCGTAGCTGTGATTGAAATTCTAACAGGAAGCAAATACATACATTCACTTTGGCGAACTCTGCACAGGGACACACAAAACTTGCTTAGACAAACAACATGAACTTGCTTGGGTCTGCTGGATGCGTAACTCCAATTATTATAAATTTATTAACACTACAAACATCTATAGAATGTTAAGGAACAGAGCATTTGTTGAGGTTGAGAAATTGTCTTCGCCTTTTATGGTGTCCAAGGTTCTTAACATCTTAGAAAGAAGCACCACAACACGATCTTTGGTTTCTTTTTAATTTTTTAGTTCATCATTGAACTGTATCTCGTGATCCGCGATTCTGAAAATTTGGAGCAGCAAAGAGGTCTATCACATTCTGTACTCCTGTTGTTTTATTCTGAAGTTTCGTTTGTTTAAATGATTCCTTTTTAAAATAATATCGGAATTACTTTTGGTATACTTATTTTAGAACTAAATGGACTTCTAATACGTGTCAAAACTGGAACAAGATGTTTTAGGAGGAAACGTGTTTAGACGTCTTTGAAAAGCTGTAGCATATATATATATATATATATATATATATATAATGGTAATTAATGAAATTAAACTGCAAGGGTGTTAGGTGTAATGAAAGTAGTAGCTTGTAATTTTTCCAACTGGCGCAAATATTATAAAATTCTTCACTTTGGGATTAGTAGAGAGGATTAGGAACACGTTCAGTGTAATAGAAATAAACAAAACATATTAATTAAGGTTGGCTGAATTTTAAATTGTTTAACGACGCGGGTTTAATATAATAATTCACGGTTTCTCCGACTCTGTAATGCTTAATCATTCTCTGATGCCAACCATTTTTATCTACTACGTGGCCTTAATTAACAAATCGAAATGTAAAAAGGATGAATACGCAGCATTGCCATTAACATTATATAGAATATCTCCGCTGTCTTTAAGTCTTTCCAATTTCAGACCTTATATTTTGACACACAAAAAAAAAAAACATTGGTGGTACGCTAGCAGTAAATTTAGTTTAGGGGTACCTCAGAGTAAGTTTTGATAGTCCATGGAGTAGATCATACAACGTTGACATAAAATGACTTTGATCGAGAGTGGGGGAATGTATGAGGATTCGAAAGATGTGTTACTACACTCTCCATCTACGTCCGAAGAGGCGGAGACACACAAAAAAAATCAGAATAAGTTGTAATCCCAATGAGATTAGAACTGATACACACAAATATAAGTTCATAGTGTTATCACAACGCTTTTCCATAAGGTGGGATGTCTGATACGTAAATGTATTATTGCCTTCCCATTAGACTAAAAGGAACATATCGATATCGAGAACGAGAATAATTGTGAGTAACGCTGATGTATCTAAAAAATGGAGGCCAGTGTACAATAATTACTGCGAAGTTACTGTCCTGTATTCAGTAATTTCATTCTTAGTTGAGAGTAACATGTTTTTACTTTGGTGCGGCATCCAAATGTCCTAATAAGTTTGTTGTTTTCAATTCACAAAGTCCTACTATAATATATTAAAAGTCAGATGGAACTTCTAACTTGCAGATTTTCCAAATTATTACTTACAGTCATCCTTCAACATGACAATGAAAAACCAGTGCAACTGAAATGGCGATTTTAAAATAAACGAGATTAATTCCGTTTTAGATAGATATATTTTGGTATACGAACTAAAAATTAAATATTTTAAGTTAGTTAAGGAATGCAATAAATCATGAATTTATAACCGTAGGTGGCTGCGATGAGTGTCACTAGGTTCGAAATACTTAGTACAGGGCCAGTTTTGAACCGTTTATACGGAGCTTCATGACCTCGTGGAAGGCAAAATTGCATGAGCTGAATTTCGCAAGTAACAGTACCATATTTTTGCCTTAGAAGATTAAAATGAAGAGCACAATAAAATTTCCGGAAGTCGTGTGTTAACCATATGGTAACACTCTTAGCGTCACGAAAGTGAAGAGAAGTGAAACGGTGATGCGCCGCGTCTCTCTCGCTACGTCACGCTGCACGGACAATGCACTGACCAGTTCGCTGTTACACAGTTAATAACGTCATCGATTACCTTAAGTTAGCGTTCGTTATCTGCGTATTTACGTGTATAGGTAGCACGTAGTGAGAGAAGGTGAAACGAAAGATAGGAAGCAGCACACGTGATGTATCTGCTGGTTTACTGTGTATTGGAAGGCCACAACAAATGAAGGTTTCAACTATAAGTAAAATTAAGTACTGGAAAGAAATGGCTATGCAGAAGGAAGACAACGGAATACCACAACAGGGATTGGACTACAAGACACATTTTTAAACAAAAAGAAGTGGGAAGATAAGTTATAGGTCAGTCACAAAAAAGAGTACTTGTCAGTTTGCACATGGACGAATAAAGAAAAAGGAATCACAGTTCCTCACTCTAGAAATACTGTTTTATGTCGCCGGCAACAACAAACCGTACTTACGTTTCATGTAAAGAGCAACATATTTCGGTCTGATTGCAAACCAATTCGGATATTCTCAAAAATTTTCAATGAAACATCCCAATATCAAATTTCATGAAAATATGATAACATGCGGACAGGTAGGCAGGCAGGCAGGCAGCAGGAGCGTGTGGGCAAGCAGGCGGGCGGGCGGGCAAGCGGGCTGGCGGAGGGGGCGGCGGGCGGGCGGGCTGGAGGCGGGCGGCGGGCGGGCAAGCGGCGGGCGGGCGGGCGGCGGACGGCTGGCGGCGGGCGGGCGGGCAGGCATTCATAACGGCGCTGATATGCGGTTTTCGAGAGTCCTGAAAGCGCGCGAGAAGTAATACTGCAGATACTGTAGATACTTCTAGGCTTTGATTATGAAAAGAATAATGATATTTATAATTCAATAATTCCCGAGACACAGAAGTTTTACTATAAAAAGATATTTTCTATCTGAATATGATAATTTAAATAACTTTATACTGCACGTATAAAATTATAGTTTCTTAAGAACTGAGGCATCCGGTTTGCTTAGATGACGTCAATGTATAATATTCAACTGAAAAAAAAAACTTTTATTGAAGAAATGTTAGCATAACTTTAAGTACACTATTAAAAAGAATGGAATTGCAAAAATATTGCATATTAATATTGACACAAGTTTATTCAAAGGAAGAATAATTACAAGAATTTAAGGCATGTTAAGTACTTTAAATAGTAAAATTATATTAAAGACCGTTAGACAGTCCTTTTGAAATCTTAATTTGGCACTGCACGTTATTTGGTGTTAGAATTTACATATACAATGTTATTACAAAAGGCTGTTGAAGCCGAAATATATAGCTAATACAATACCAACAATAAATTTACTTACGTGGTGGCGACTGTGTTACTCTAATGCTTATGGATATCACATGCTGATTTTGCTCAGAGAGTTCAGAATCGGGCATACTTAATGCTTCAGATTTATTATTATCATCATCATCATTATTACATCTCCATTATAAATCACTTTGATTACTGTGCATAGTACTTCAAACTGACAAATTTATGCACGTACACAAACAAGCACACATGCAAGCACGCACACTACCCACGTATTTTCAATATTCGTGTACAAAGTATTGAATTTCTTCTACATAATATAAAAGTTGTCTTTTATCACAAACGTTATACAATTCATGGAATTTGCAGTGTCCTTAAACAACACACTTCCGCCGATAAAGTTTGGAAAGTACTGTACGGCAGAGTTGACCCATGTTTGTGTCTATAGACAGATGTGACCGATGATGGAAACAATAGACACAAGGACTTGTCAAAAGCTAACGTGTTCGCGCCAGAGACTTGCTACAGGGATGTAAGAGGTGAAGAAATGACTTGAGGAATTTGATTAATATTTACGTTTCATAATGTACCAATGATATCCCTCGACAGTCGTTAAGAGTTCAACGACCTGTTATTCCTTGTTGCGTGCATCGACAGTACATCTATCCCTACGGAGGGGTGGGGAGGGGTTAAGCCTTAAGGTTATTAACCGGATTTTTGTGAAAATATCTGCACTGAATTTACGAATGTGTTCATTACTAATTTTAACATCACGCCACACAAATGTTTTCCTACTGCTGTATCAAAGAGAATTTCACATCCTTGGAAAATACAAAAGAAATAAGTGAAAGTTTTCCTAATTTTATGTTTAGCAATAGGGGCAAATATGTGACTTTTTATCTTTAATGAACTCTAAATATACGCAGCTAGGAGCAAATTATATCTCGGGTTTCTAAGGTTTTAGCAATTTTCATGAGGATTTTAAATAACAGGGTGTTTTGACAACATTTTGAAGCTTAGGACACTGCAAGAAATGAAAACCGAAGAGCGCAGTTTGTTTTATAGAAACTCAGGTTGTGACATCACGCATCTTTTTCTATTAATTGCATTCGTGGTGTCCAAATACAAGTAACAAATAGACAAAAAAAAAAGACAGGCAGACAGACAGACAAAGGGACACACGGATTTGTGTGTCACTGAATGTGGTTTTCTAGCCACTGAACAGCCATGAACAAAACTGTTTGTCCTATGTACCAGATATGATCACGCTTATGTCCACTGGACTATTGGTGCCTTAATTGCTTCTAAGTCTCCCTACGTTGTATAGAGTTACAATTGACCTTCACTTTAACAGACCACATTCATATTTCTTTAGGCTACATTTTCAGGTTATGCTTCACATAACTATGCTTACCTCAGTCAAATTTCTCCTTCCTTGATATTTGCGGCTAGGTTGATGTATGCTTTTTCCTTTTCTTCCATTTTTCCCATAAGGTCACGTTCTATCTTTCTTGTTTTGAAAACAAAATTAATGTATGTAAAAAAGGACAAATTATAAAGCTTCTTTTATGCTCCTTTCTAAAAAAATCTTATATTATTCCCTTGGGCCCAAAATTCCACATTAGTGTCCTATTGTCAATTTTCAGCACATATTGTTTCATAACTTTGAAGTACTAAGTTCCGTATCCGCTTAAATCAACAGGTACAATTATAATTCCATGTATTTTTATATTTAAACATTAAGGTATGAGGTGGGAAGATAAATTCGGAACTTTCTGGTGATAAGCTTTAAAACAAAAACAAAGTTTCCAGCAGCAGAACCCAAATATTGAGCAGCATTCAAAATAAAGCCAGCCTGCAACAGAAAATTGAATACTTCCACTCAGTGCCTTTGCTTAGAACTTGTCTCCGTCATACGCATTTTAAAATTCGTACAGGTATAAATTAATGAGGAAAATTTGACAGTCACGTGAACACACGCACACACGTAAGGACAAGCAGAAAACCACGAAATTTTAAATTGCACTTTCCGTGTGATTTCGCCTAGAGTTGTTTCCATCTACGCTTAATCATTTTCTCTGGAAGTTTTCTTAATAATATAAATGCGGTTTGTGTTGTGGAAAGAGACGTTCTCAGTCCTTTAAATTCCAATTAAACACGAACGTGAGAAAAATCTGACTGTAGAACGTAACTGTTCGCCTTTATCCTCACAGTTCCAAGAAAGGAGTCTCCTGAGGTCCGACAGAGGCATGTTTTGAAAACTAACTAACTAAGTAACTAACTAACTAATTAAGTACTTATACAATTTACGTACTTAATACTTACTGCATGGAACGTAGCCCTTCATGAGCAGCTAACAGCTGATGTCGTTACAGCGATCAGAAAAAGCCAAACAATCTTCCTTAAAATGAACGGTAAAATTAGTCCTGAAAATAATTTTTGATGCTTTTATTATCATCCGCTCTTTTAGGTCTAGGTCTTGCCATTAGTCTCTTACGACACAGCAGTAAATATGAATTTCATTGGTCTGGATGTTGGCCAAATCTGTATTGTGTCTACCAAGTACCCTTTATGCTTTCGGTACAATACTCTAAATAAATGGAGACAAGGGAGAGGCAGTCCATTTTCTAAATGGTTTCGACTAAATTTTAACCTAACATTTAGATGAAATTCGGTGCTTAAAATTGTTAATTGTATATAACTAAACAATTATTTTTATAATTGGACTAAAAAGTATGGTGTTTTACTTAAATGTTGAAACGTTTAGATGTTTGAAGAATGTTCTTAAATATGTTCTGTACACACTTTATCATAGAAGAAATACTTTGTTTCTCATGGTTCAACAGCCTTAGCAGGACTAAACATTCTCTGTGAAGTTCCTCGATCACACTCAGACACACCACAATCGGTATGAATCCTCTTGACGAATGATCGGCCCGTCGCCGAGACCTATACCAGCCAAAACACAGCACTCAAAAGAGACAGAAATCCATGGCCGGCAGGTTTCGAACTCGCATTCTCAAGAAGCAAGTAGCCGCAGACCCACGCCTTAGACCGCGCCGTCACTGGGATAAGCGAACGTCTAATAATAGTACCTGAAATTACAGTATCGAAGGTGTTTTGTCGATATAAGCAACAGAGAAAATGTCAGGAACGTCAGACATGTGTGCCAGAATTTGATTCATTGTAAGCAGAGCAGGTTAAATGCATAGTCCGTGATATGATGGTAATGATGCTGAAGATGAAGAGAGCCGGAACATGTTTGATGTTGGTTTTGTAAGAAGCTCTAACAGAGTAAGTCAGAGTAGCACACTAAATATTTCCATAGTTATTAATGTAAAGGGCATTTAAAATTATCAGCTGGGGCAATGTTCTGTTGCTTGAACAACACTTATAAAGAAACAAGGCGAAGGCAGGTTTTAGTTTTACGGGAACTGAAGTATAGTATATGTCAAGATATGCCGATTACAGTTCGTCCATATGAGGCCGGGATATCTCAGTCGGTGTAGCGACTCGCTACGGGCTGGACGGTCCGGGGATCAAATCCCTATGGGGGGCGAGATTTTCCGCACTTGTCCAGACCGGCCCCGGGGCCCACTCAGCCTCCTATACAAGGGGTACAGGGTGTTTCTCAGAGGTAAAGCGGCCGGGTCTTCGTGTGGACCACCCACCCGCATTTAGCGCCGAGGTTAAAGGAAGAGTGGAGCTATACCTCTACTCCCCTTCTGGACCTTCGTGGCCTGTTATAGGGTGAATTATACTTTTTGAGCTTTGCCATATGGATTTCTTCTGTACCCAAATGCCTGCCTGTAGTCGACTTCTACTGCAATCTTTATACAAGCCAGAAAATTTAAACCTCTAGCTTCCTTGAGATAACCTTCTCCAGGCAGTAATCTATTAAAACAGTTGCAAAATCCGTAATCATATTTATGTCTTCCAAACGGTATCAAAAATCCAAAGAAAATTCGTCTCTGCGCTAATTCCACACCGTGAAGGCGCAAAAACCGGATTTCACATTCATATGTATTACAGTCTTATCATACCTGCTTACAGGAAACATCAACATAGGGAATACACCTATAAGACAGTCCAGAGTGTATATACAGCCACCAAGCTAACCATGTGCGTGTTGTTTCCAAATAAATTGCCTAAATTTTGAGAAATTCTGAACTAACTCATTTAAATTGCAGATTCTGGTTCTAAGAAATTCTGCTACATTTAGATTTAACTACATTTTCTCAATTGTTTTTCTAACCCTTAGGAGATTCACTGTGTTATTCTTATGGGATGTTCCCTTCTAATAAATTAACGTCTCTCATGTATATGAGTTCCTTATTTAGACTACTGAATTCCATCTCTTTATTTATAGAGACAAAGTGGACATAGCGTTAAGAACACTCGCCGGCAGGCCTCTCCGTCTGACACAGCCATTATACTTACAGAGACATGCAATGGAAGCGAGCAGGGTTGATGTCCTTCTGTCTGTAACATAATATCAGCACATAAACATCAGGTTCACAGATTTTTACGAGTGTTAGAGGCCACTGAACAAAATGTGTTCGCCAGGATGAGAGAACTGCCCGAGGTTTTTGCACCCCGGGCCTAAACCAGTTGCCAGTTTTATAAATATCTGTGCTAGACGTTTATCAACATCTTTTGGGCACTTAAGATTTTCGTTTATATTGAGGCACAATTAATTTGTGCCACAATAAAAATGGGCCTCTCATTTCAGCATAAAACAATACAAATAAAATTTTTAAATAAATCACACTGCAAAGAATTCAATTTGGAGCTTCGTATATGTCGCTACACAATGGAGTACACCCTTTGCAGTCATGAGAATGAGCAGGTTTGTGTCACGGACTAGAGAAAGCCTGAGCCCTTCGCTGGTTTTACAGTGAATACAAAGAAATGAACAGTTTAAATTGCTTATTCATTATGACAGACTTTTCAATATATTACCTTTGACGAAATAGAAAGTTATCAGTATATTACGAACATATATCCTATTGCAATGGACCGAGAGAAAGTTACTGCAGGTGTTATTAAAATGTACTAAGATAAAATAAATTTATATTGACAACATTATATGTAGGTGTGTTGTTTTAGATTTGTTAACTTACCTTGAATAGTCGTGATAGATCATAGTGATTCCTTGGAGCGGTAAATTATTTCCAACTAGGCAGAAGAGCTCACGTAGAGTGCTTGAATATATGCAGTTAGGTTTTTAGGTTTTTGTAGTGGTGTGGTTGAGGTATTGTGTTCTTCTGAGATAAAAAGCTGGGATAAACGGCTGCATCACTGAGCGTCTAGGTCTCGACGTCTCAAGCCAGTATTGTGGCCACAACTACAAGGGTCTAAAGGTCCAAGGAGAATTATGGTCTACTTTAAGTTTAAGTACCAAACTTTGCTAGAGGAACTGAGAAGCCTCACACTAGATACCTCCCGATCACAAGAGTCCTCCAGTCTGCATAGAAAAGATGGAACGGAAACTTTGACCTGAAACTCATTAATTAAACACCATGTCAAGTGTAACATACAGGGGTGTAGACGAATATTTGGAGTATTTCTTGACGTCCGGTGTGAGATGGAGGTGATGGTTAGCTGCAGGAATGCATATCCTACCTGTATCCACTGTGTAGGAAACTGGGTGGCGAAAAAGAATCTCATGGCAGGGAGGAAGTACTGTTTGTCGGAAGTTGAAGACCTGAAATACGCGAGTGTAAGCTGCGTCATATACGCGGGCGCGTGCCGCTGCGCAACTTCAGGGAGCCACATGTAGTACCGAACTAACTGTAGAACGTTATGATTCTTCTTGGACTACTTGACCCTTGAAAATTAGATACATAGGTTGTTCCAAAACGTCGGTGCGGAATTACAACTGTGCGCTGCGTAAGATCCCAGAAGAGTGCAGATCTCAAAGATATGATTGTTTTTTGAAATGCCGTATCTCAGGAGATATATGGCAGAAGGTCCAAAACCGCCTCCGTTCCACAAAATAAAAAAAAAACAAGAGAAGCTCAAACACTGAAGATAGTAAATAGTTTCCGTGTCGAAGTTTTGCAACCTCGCGGTCACCGGTGCACTACCCTGTTCGGTTGTGGCGATGAACGGATTAATAATAATGCTGGCTGATATTTGTGATTATTTTAAATTTATTCGGCAGCGTTGTATGTTACACGACGTTGAACAGGGAGACGTCTGTGAACGCTGAACTGTGAAGTGTACGGAAGGAAGCAGGCGTGACCTGTTTTCGGTGTGTACAGTTACGTTCCCTAGAGGATCCGAGGAGAAAAGAAAAAAGACAAGAGTAAATGTAGGTGAAGGGGAGTTCTATTTTTGGGATTTTGAGAACATGAAGGAATAAGGTCCGGAAAAGAATGGTGACAAGAACTTTGTAAACGAATAGAAGAAAAGCGTTTGGCAAGGTTAAAAAGAATGAGCAGAATTTCATTAGAATATGAGAAAAGGAAGAAATTTGAAAGAAGCAAGTTATTTGATGAAGGAATATGCATGATTTTCAGTTACGATGTAAGAAAATGGAGGTATCTTAGAAAGTAGAAAGGTTTGAGCGAGCAGAAGTTAATAATAATAATAATAACTATTAATTTCAGTAGTTATTTTTTTAACGTGTAGGCTCAACACCCATAGTTTCAATCATAAGCCAACGCAAAAACACAAAAAATATACAGGTACACAAAAAAGAAAATTGAACACTGAACAAACAAAATCGGAATAAAAAATATTATGATAATGATGATGATAAAAACAATAATAATAATATTATTTATTATTATTATTTAAAACGTAGTTAGAACATCTGAATTAACTTCTTGTTCGAAGAGACTTCAGCTGAGTTGCCCTTGCTTTCCAAATTGGCTCGTGTCTCCTCTTGACCCGTAAGCCTTTTAACGGAACTAAAACTTAGCCGAGACATGTAAAAGAGATTTAAAAAATCCTGGTAGCATAAAACTTTACCAGTAGTCCAGTGACAGAAGTACAGGTATTGCTAATGGAGCAGTCAACACTAAGCCAATACATTTAAAAAGAAATCCTCATTATTTGCGTTCACGTCCGCACACACACACATGGCTTGCGGGATTTGTGACGTCACGGATCAGGTAGTAGTGTGATTGCTGCTACCCCAACTGGTAAGCATTCGCTCTGTCCAGTGGCTCTGATGTAGGTACTTAGAAGTCAGCCGGCCAGTGCTTCTTGCGTTCGAGAACTTGAAGGCCAAGAACAAGTGCCAGTGGTCAGTGATCCTGAATACTATTCACGCAGCGTTAGTCCTGAGAGTCTTTGGTTCAGTGCCTGAAAGTGATGTGGTGTTGTATATTGTTACTTTAGAAACATATATTTACATGAGTGTGTAAGTAAGCTTCGTGCTGGTGATGACCTTGCAAGGTAAGTGGATGACCTGTTCAAAAATAAAAGAGGCACACTCACTGGGCCAGTTGTTAAATTTTTTCATGCCGACGAAACTGAAAATTTTTGAGTGATGTGTTATACATTTTGACTTTTCATGTGAGAATTAGATTAATTATCGCACTTCGCGATTCCGGGTTTCTTGGAATTAGCTGTGAGCCTGAAATTTTTTCTGAAGGTAGTTAGGAAAGTGCATTTTAAACATTAGCTCATTTGGGCCTAATTTCTTCGCTTATTTGACACCCCTTTACCATCTACATTTGTTACGGAATTACTGTGGATATCAGCTGGGAACAACCCAAATGGCACTGATCAGAGCTTAGTCTTCGTGGGCTAAATCTGTCACGTTATTTTAACTCCATTACAGCCCGTATCGCCACTGACGCCGCTCTGAGATGTGTGCGTCTTCTCATCCGGGCGCCTGGACTCGGATCGGACAAGAAAACGTAGACCTCTATAACCCATAAATACAAGTTAGGCCTAGCAGGCAGAAATTCCGAAATTTGAATTTTTGTATGCTTTAATATGTTTTAATGTGGTTTAATGGAAAGCCGAACGTAGTAATATTTTTTTTGACGTTTTGCTGACCGTGCATCTCAGCATATTTATCTCAGTAATTAACCAACTTGATGCGCAAAATTTTTGTTTTACAGTAAGTTTATTTCACGCCTCTGCATATTTCGAGCACGTGCTCATCAACAGGAGGTCAAAATTACATTATACAGCGTCTGGTATCATCACACCTATAGGTGGCCTTCCCGTGCACGAGACGGCCACCTATAGGTGTGATGATACCAGAGGCTGTGTAATGCAATTTTAACTTCCTGATGATGAGCACATGTGCTCGAAACATGTAGAGGTATGGAATAAACTTGTTGTAAAAAACATTTTGTGCATCAAGTTGGTTAATTACTGAGATAAAAAGTAGTAATGTTTGTCACAGGGCGCTTTGTAACAGCTGCCTTATTTTATTTCACAAACGACGTGAAAATTAGTAGGAGGCATTGAAAAGAAACACGTTGCATAATACAATTTGAACAATCTGGTCCATCTTTATTTTGTCACATAATCATTCTCGTAATTAAATATCTAGTGATTGTGAAAGATTTGTTTTTGTATTTCTAGAAAAATAGTGTTAATCTTACGTACATCAAGATATAATTACGAATAGGATCGGAATAAGACAGCAGGAGAAAGCGTGCTTAAGTCGGCCACTTTGTTCCTTTGATTATGAGTGCTGCTTAGAATATGTTGTTTTTCAACTAAGTTCAGAATCTTGATGATAGTGCACGTGTCTTTCCAAAACTTCGAATCTTCATCGTGGGTAGCAGTTTATACTAAGATGTTTTTAAAGAATATCCATTTTAAATATCGCAAGACATTACGCTAATTGCTAATATAACTTCCAGAAATTTATTCATTACATTTTTCTTGTTAACTCTTATGTGTGTGAAAATTGATATCTCACATTAAGGAAAGAAAGAGCTTGTAATGAGTCTGTAATGAGGATGTGTAAGACGAGCGTAATAGGAAGAGAATATTTGGACCTAAGAGGGAGAAATAATAGAAGGAAAGAATTTCACAACGAGGTGATTCATAATTTTTAATCTTCATCAGTTAATGGTCCATTAGGATGTTCAAGTCAAGGACGATGAAATTGCTGGAGCATGGGTCACGCAGGAGATGAAGGTGGAAAGCATAAAAACTGTAAGCGGAAAAACTTAAGAAAATTAACCGCCTGAAATAAGTGGACATAAATGGAAATATATTATTGAAATTAATCTAAAAGAGAAGTACGCGAGCGTGCGGTTTGGATTTACCTATTTTAGCGAAAACTGTAACGAAATATTTGATTTTATAAAAGGCACAGAATTTCCTCACCAACAATACTAATATTAGTTTCTCACTAAGGATTCTGTTCCATGGACCTAATTCAGAACCAGACATATGGATCAATTGTTAGAAAATCTGTGTTTTATGTGGGTTTATAAGAAAATATTTTGTATATTTTAATGCATGTTGACGAAAAAGAATTTGTAAAATTAACCGTTTAAAAATTACAAGTAATTGTGTAAATAAACAGCAGTAATATCAATGTAATTTCTATCCATCCGAAGCTTATGGCCCTGGAACTGCGATGGATGATGGCATTCGGAATGTGAGAACCATCTGAAATAAAACATTAGTGGCTTGACCTGGGAAGTACAAGTTTTTGCAAATGTGGGTATTTAGACTGTAGTCTTGTAGTCTAGTGAACGGAACATGCTACTTCCGTATCCAAAGTATTGCTGTCTTGAACTTCAATCCTTCTTAGGGTGGCAAAATTTCCTACGAATCTTTGGTAACAAACTCCCACCTTAGCCTAGAATATGTCGTAAACGGAAGGTCAGACTTGAAAATTTGTATGTAATATTTATGCCATAAATTGTTTCTTTTGGATTGGTCATCCTTGTAAATTAATGAACTATTACTTGTACTGAATTGTTCTTCGCGAAGCCATAGACCACACCGTAGCCTGTCACTTAAAAAATGCGGGCCATTAAGAAGCGAAGTTAAGATTCGTATCTGCTTTAGTTTTGTAGAAAGTATATATCCTGTCTGTTATTGAAAGTTAATGTACCGAGAGTTAATATTATACCGAAAACTAATCCATTTTTTATGTAATGAAATATTTTAAGTGTTTTAGATATACACGCCTAGTTTTTAGCGATTGGGGATTTAGGTGAAAGAGTCACAATTTCCTTAATCCAGTGAAGTCGACTCGTGATGCTCAGGTTCTATTCAGGTTTGTGGTGTTTCCAGGACCCAATTTCATTTAGTCAAGAGAATTTCGGTACATACTATAACTGAGTTTTCTGCTCCTCTAAACTTATTCACAGTACTACGAAATACACCATAAATTTTTCGTCTCCAGTGTTTTGAGTTTACCGATCTTATACATTTCTGACCACTGTATTGCAGCGACCAGCTCCCTTTCCTCGTGCCCTGGAAATCTTGGTTCACAAAATTTTCCCAGAAATCGTCCATCTACAGTGATGACATGCTTATTTTTCCTGAGTTAATCAACGTGAACACTGAATTTATCTCAGTAATTAACCAACTTGATGCACAAAAGTTTTGTTTTGCAGTAAGTTTATTTCATGCCTCTACATGTTTCGAGCACATGTGCTTATCATCAGGAGGTCAAAATTGCAGTACACAGCCTCTGGTATCATCACACCTGTAGGTTTGATGATACCAGAGGCTGTGTAATGCAATTTTGACCTCCTGATGATGAGCACATGTGTTCGAAACATGTAGAGGCATGAAATAAACTTATTGTAAAACAAAAACTTTGTGCATCAAGTTGGTTAATTACTGAGATAAATATACTGAGATGCAGGTCAGCAAAACGTCAAAATTTGTGAACACTGAAACTGTACTTCAGAAAGGCTCTCTAGCACTTCCTTCCCCTGATTTTCCAACTCATCACTCAACTCCCATCACCATACGCCCTTCATGCCCACAAATAATATAGTTTTAAAAGTTGTTAAATATGAAAAATAATCCACCAATGTCTTTACATTTCCCTTGACAGTAATAATCCCTATACCTTACGCGTGAGGCCTAAATTACCTTCAATGTGCTAATGTTTATGGCAGATGTTGTGGAAGTTCTATTGCTGAGAGGCAGACTGCGTTTTATCTTCATTAAGCAAATGGCTGCGGGCTGGATGACGACTGAATCGCTGTTTATTTCCTGGCATCCTTCTTAGTTTAATAACCCAAATGATACACTTTGAGGATTCTGGATGAAGAAGTTCCACATTTTGCACATATATGTATTCTTTTTAATTACTTATCTTATGTCCAAGTGTTAGAGTCTGCAATTTTTAGCACTTTAATCTTGTCTTTTCGAAATTAGGACATAATTGGCCTAACACAGAGGAATTTGTGAAGTGAGCATAGTACTGTTATAATTCATCAGTAGCAATTTCCCCGTCAAGTGACTGAGCAACATAACTTTCAGAAGCTAACCCACAACATCTTCTATTCTATAGAAAATAAAATCCCCTCATACTTTGAAATCATTTGTAATGCCACTCACAAACAAAGCTGTATTGTAACCTTGGGAAGGTAGGTGTCACTCAGTCACTCTGTCATCCAGTCACATATATGGATACGCGCCTGTAGTCTTCACAGTTTGAGAGCTGATAGATATTTCAGCATTCCGCAACTTTAATTGGAGGTTTCTTCGTGACTGCGATAGTGATTTTCACATTGATATTGATAACATGACAGCGACGCATAATACGAGTATTGTGACAACTAGCTTAGCCTTCAGAAATATGCGCAATTATGCCGCCACATCCCACACGACTTCTTTGTGTAGCACGTCTTATTTGTTAATTTCTACTATCGTCAGCTCAGAATGTAGTAATTTAATATCATGGGTGAATCTGGTTGAAACAGTAATATTGAACAGTGCTGACACTTAACGTGGTTTAAACATGTGTTTATCAAGCTCTGGACCTTGGATTAATCTCTGAACCACCAAACTAACTTACCCATTTTTTAAGTAATAGAGTGAAAAGCATTTTGATACAAGGCCTGAAGTTTAACGCTGAAAGCATGAACTGTCTCTTAAAACTTCAAATATCTGACATTCACTTAGTATATAACAGGTCACTATTGGCGTGTGGTATGCCTGTGACCTAATGATCTAGCTGTTATAAATCCGAAGGACATTGGTCTCATTCCTTGAAAATTTTAAATACGCCAGGCAATAGAGAATATTTATTATAATGACAGGATTGGAATACTCGTAATGCTTTGAGTAGAACCTTTCAGACAGGTGTTCAGACAAGACTTTAAATTGGACAAGTAGCCTGCTTTGTTTCTCAATAAAATTACAGCGCGAATATGAAGACATGCGCGGCTTTTGATGGAGTTTGAACCCTGACAAAGATTGGAGCTACATTGATTGTGACAGTTGTAGCTTCCACCAATTAATGTCAGAGCTAATGCAAAATAGCTTCTGCAGAAATGTAAGTAGGCTTATCAGGTAAATGCTACTGTCGTTATGTGCAACAAACATCTGCAACCTTTCTAAGAGTGGGTACATCACTTTTTGTAGTGTTAATACAACTAATAGACATCTCTAAGAATTGATTAGATCCTCATTGCAATAAAAGCACTAACACCGTTAGGAGTAAGTCTGGGTATTGGCATATATCAAACTTGCGTGTTAGTTTATTTTCTTGACATTTGAGAGGTTATGAAGTCTTTCGCTATTTTCGGTGGGTAACAAAACAGTTCTTATAACCTGAGTGCAGTTGCGAATAAATACGTGAAGACGATTTTTGGACTTAAGGGAGAAGCAATAACAGGAGGGCCATAAAGATATGTAATGGCGATTTCACGGTATTTACGCAATAAGAAGAAGTACTTGGAATGACTACAACAAAAAGGATGAGATGGGGGGGGGATGTATCGGGCATGGAGGAGGTGAGAATTAACTTAAAAGTTTAGATGTGAACTTGGAAGATCTGGATACATTCATAATGTAATTTAGAAAGCGGTCTAAACATGGGATGTAGGGGATGTGTGTTGTGTATTCCTGTGACTCAGAATGGCATGACACCTACGGTAATATATCTCCTTCGGGTTCCGTAATGTACCACACAATTTCTCGACCTGCTTCATATCTGTGGACGTAAGAGCTATGATCTGTGGAGTTAATGTACTTAGAGAGCTAGGGGGTTAGCTTGTTAGACGTGTCAGTGGCTCGATTGTAGTTGTTCGAGACGACATGTACGTGTTTGGCAGTGAGCGATAGAAGGCTTTAAGCGGCGTACTTAGCTGCTATTCAGTAAGCAGGCTTAGAAATGTTTTCTTTTTTTTTTTTTAGGACGAGTATGTCACATTGATTTACGCACAAATCGCCAACTTTATCTAGTAAGTGCTATTAAACTGTTTGTCTTCTGACGAACCTGGCAAAGGCTGAATACCGGGATTGTGTACTTGCTTGTGTTGGTCGTACGTATAACAGTTTATTTCGTCTTCAATGCGCTATAAATAATCTGCAAGTGGGGATGAACATACCACGTATTTATATTGTTCCGTTTGAACTCAACTGATCATCAGCGCTTGTAGGAGGTAATAGAATGAGTGAAAAGCCTCAATATTAACATTATTCAACTAACTGTGTTGAATTGTTAAAAAGGAGAAAATGAACCAGATGAAACATGCATCACGCAGAAAAGAATTGAGTCTGCAGTAAAATACGGGTTGAACAGGTACAAAAGAAGTTAACTGTCTCCAATACCCAGACACTGATAGCAGGTTAATAGTCAAATGGAGGCTATAAGTAACCATGCAGCGAAATTGTGGACTGGAGACTGATATTAATATTATATTTCTAAACTTTAGCCTCTCAATCTTGCCTATTCTCAAGATCCAATTACACCAACTTACCCAGCAATCATAAAGGAACTTTGTTCTTTCCAGCAGGTTTTAAATTTTGGAAGCATGGTAACAATCAAGAATGGAATATTCAGGACACGATTTAGAGTAGTCAGTGACATCAGGTCAGGAACGTTACAATGCAAACACCCGATGTGGTAACGAAGCAAATCATATGTTTTCGGTGGAAGCTGAAAAAGATTGTAAATACGTTAGTTAGAATATCGCATCATGCGATGTAGTTTCGCTTTACTATGAATATAGATATCAGTTAAGTTCTTCATTTTTCCAACTAATGCACACAATTCTTATAAAATTGTTAAGCGGCTAAAATCATTTAAAATTATAATAGTTGCTCCAACATGTTTCGGTTTACATAAACCATCATCAGGGAGCTCTCAGCCTGTGCTTCGCCAAAGTTACAATGTTGATATCGGTTACATATATCGTTATATGAAGTTATCGGTACTGTGGCTGCATATTTTGTTCAGTCCTGTTATGCGTGTGGATCGTGCACTGTGTGGAAAGATTTTAAGAGTTTAACAATTCTATAATAATTTGTGTGCATTAGTTGGACAAGTAAAGATCTTAATATTATCAACATGCACGGTGCAACTACGAAGATTATAGTTATCAGGTGTCTGCAGTTTAACGACAAGTATTAAGTCTTCCGCCCATTTTTCGCAATCTCATATCCATAATTTGTTAAGCATTTCGTCCTTTTGCTAACCCAGCGATAGTAAAATCTTTGCTTAAGACACGACTCACGACACACAGACCTAATTTACTACACCCAGCTTTCAGCTAAATTCTGTAATTTTTGTGCACTGTACTTTTACTTGTGTTTCTTCTACAGTCGGTATTGTAAAACTATATAATGGTGTAAAAATGTACGTACAGGGGCTTCCTTTTATTGCCACACCGAGCACGGCAGTTTTATCGCACAGAAAGCCTGCATCCTCAGGGACTTCCGCAAAAACTGCGTTGTACAGGAAGGCGGTAAAAGACACGCACTGCCTGTCAACATAACAATTGTTTTTTGTGTGTCAGAAAAATCATCATCTTTCTGTTCAACACTAGAGTCTTGTACTGAAAATGATTTAAGCCAACGTAAGACAACTAGCTGATTTTGGTTGTGATCTTAATAAATAGGGCCCAAATAACTGGTGAATGTTTGTCCCTGAAGTAGATACTTCGACTTTGAGTAGAATTAAAGGAACTGCACGAAACGTTTCGTCACTGCACGTGGCATATTAGTTGCATATTTCTCAAAACCTACAAGCTACTCTGTACGTTCGGACACACACAGGAATTTCTTGTACTGGGGTAGAAATGAAAGTTGTTGGCTTGCTTTTAAAGAAATGCCTGTTTTCTACATATTTATTCTGCAGTTACTTCTCAACTACAGAATCTAACAGCGCGAGACACTAAAATGATTTGGTATCTAGGTTATGTTAGTTCAACATGTATGGGGAAACAGATATGCCCCACAAAGAGATCCAGTGAATCCACCTGTTTCCCTGGAAAAAAATTCGAAACCAAGACTTCTTGTAAATCCGAATTTCGTCTCGCTCTTCTATAATTCCTTTACTTACCGTGTGTTTAGGTTTCACTCACAGAACGTATTAACCACATTTTCAAATGCAAGTTACACGTCTGTGTCTGAAAATGTTAAATTTTCGCATTTACTGCGTCTTGCCTGAAGGCGTCAATTTATGTTGTAGGTCGTACATACGGAGAAGTGTGATGGAACGCTGATGGCGAATAAACGTGGCAATTTGAAGCCCCATCTTGTCCTATCTCTGTTACTGGAAGTGAACGTATTTCTGTTCGCATCTCAGGACGTATCTAAAACACGATATAAAGTACAAACATGACAAGAAGGAAAATGGTTCGCAACAAGGTGCAACGTTTCACAATTTCGCTATATCTGTAAGACGCTTTACATGTTTCAGACGGTTTTTCCGTCCATCATCGGGAGCTCAAAACTGCACATACAGCGTCAAGTATTTGTCAGACCAATACCTGACGCTGTACGTGCAGTTTTGAGCTCCTGATGATGGACGGAAAAACCGTCTGAAACATGTAAAGAAATTGTGAAACGTTGCATCTTGTTGGTTATACTGTGCGAATATATTAGCGGTGCACGGACCTATGATTGTTAAAAAGGAAAATGTTATTTAATGTACTGTGGTAACCATAAGTTTTAAACATACACATATGACGAATCGCAACAACCCATTATCCAATTGAGACTAGGCAGTTAACAATACACCATAATAGAGCAAATATCAGAGATATTAAGCCTCTATGTTGAAATCATAGAAGACTTTCAGAACATCTTTCCGTGCCGCAAACAACTATAAGCCATATTAATTAAGCTGATTTTTTTTTTAAATTTCCAATACGGGATTTTTATGGCGTCTTAAGCCGTAGGCCGACCGAGTCTCAACTATACTACTTGCTTTCCTGAATGCTTTAGTTGGTGTCCTAAGCCTGCTTAAGTTCTTAAAAATGAAGTTTTTATTAGTTTCGCGCCTTCCTGTCTAAGGAGATGGTTTTTGCCAAATTTTATCACTGAACTTATGGATATATACAAAATTCTTTATGCATACATGTCGAGTATATTTATGTTATAATAGGTTTCATACTGAAGTTGTCTATGTGATAGGTACATTGCGTTTATCTCTTCTTTTTTTTATGACTTTCATATTGTGTCTCTCGTCCACTTGTTTATGCGTCTTTTTACTTCCTGTTCGGTACAGTGTGTGAGTTCCTTTCCTTTGTTCCTTATCAGATGCAACAATACTTTCTGGGAGTTATTACATTTGCCAAGCGTGCCAGAAAATCCTTAACAAAATATTGATATAATAATCAACCACTACCAAAGAGGAAAACTGTGTTCTCTAACGTGATGCACTACAACCTGGTAGAAGTGTACTGACGTTTAAAAAGAATCTCCTTTCGCAGTCATCACAGGAGATGATATTGAAGTTTACTGATCATGACCGAAATACCAGGTTTTATCTGAAGTATCTACACACATCTAATAGACTTCACGGCGCCAAATACTGGAACAGAATAATACTCCATACACTGCATTATTACCACCGTTTGGAGAATCTTAGTTGTGTCTTATTTCTCCTCTGGTGGAGAATGGACGTGCGTAAATACAAGATTCGATATCGGGCTTTAGTGTTGCATACGAAATTATCATTACCAAGAATCAGTAAGTTTGTTTAAGACGGACGTAAGTTAGGACACTGGTTTTACAGCGCTTTCCTTTTGTCAGTTCGTTCTGTGTGTCAATAACGTGATGGCTCAGCCAACATCTGTGAAAGCTTGCGAACCCGAAGAGGATTTACTTTTATGTGAGCAGCAGAAGTACACCTGACGTCTCTGATTTGTTAATTCCACTTCTATAGTTTAAATAAACTGACGGAATTCATGTTTCGTGCGTCTGATTGAAAAGTCATTGTGTCTGCTTGAAGGTGACGTCTATCAGTGTAAGTAGCTACATTGAATGTGAAGTGAAGCAAATTGTTGTTTATCTGATGTGCCTGGTTCACTACGGTTAGTCACATGACGTGTGTGGCCTTTGATCTATATCTTCAATTAACAATTTTCTTGTCTGATAATTCAAAATAACTTCAATGCTGAAAGAATTATAATTCTGGCGACTGAAGGTCATGAACTTCAAAAGTTAATACCTGCAGGGCATCAAACCTTGTAGAGAGCTGTGTAGAGGAACACCAGGTTTCAGCACCGCAATTTCTTCTAACAAATAGAGCGGAAAGGAAGAAAATACTCGAATAATTCCTTAACTATATACTTATCTGTAGGTTGTTTGTCGTCATTCGGAATGTTTTGATCGTTATGAACAATATAACGGGAGAATAAAAACTACATGTTTCTACAGTTTCTTCCTTCTTTGTAACATCAACTTTGTAAAACATCGAACTGATTAACGAATACCTAGCGCTTTGGCCTAGTTACGTTGGTGCTGGGTTCCAAACTGTGCCGGGCTTCCGGATACGATATTTTAGTGTTTTTTTTTTGCATATTCGGGATTTTGACATCAAATAAGGAAAAAATTCTGCTTCCAATTCAGTGCCCATTAACGATTTGTAATCATCTTCACATCTCATTCAAAAACAAATTATCCGTAACTCACAATTTTATAAAATTCGATCCTGAGTATGACCACTTAAAGCAGGGCTGGCCAACATGCAGCCTTCGAGGGAAATATTTGCGTCCCTCGGTCACCTGCATAGTTTCAGTAATACAATTCAGCAGATGTAATATAATAGGTATACAGTACGTAATATGGCAAAATGATTGGCAGAGTAATGTTCATAAACTGTAACTCATCACTTTTAAGAGAGCACACATTCAACCACTATTTCGTTTTGTTTTACCGAGCACAGTACGACCTACTGCCTTGTCATTCAAAAGTACATTTGGCGTTATTTATTGTCTATCTATGTAACATGTATGTATATATATATATATACATACACATAGATACATGCATACATATACACACACATACACACATACATACATACATACATACATACATACATACATACATACATACATATACGTGCGGCCTTCGTACGAGTCCTTAACGAATTATGTGGCCCTCCTCTGGGTTCAAGTTTGCCAGATCTGATTTAAAGGATCAAAACATCAGTGTAAGCCATTGTTTTTGACATTCAGAGAACCGTGCATCGTGATATATTCTTATGATAAAAGCCAACGAGATGCACTATTTCCCAACCATGTTTTTGTAAAGAACTCTACATGTTTCGGACAGAATTGATGTCCATTGTCGGGAGTCTTAATACTTTATTCACAGCAGTTGGTATTTGTCACGCTAGTTATGTTGACTCTCTGCTAGCAAGGTCATCCTGACCTCGCTAGCAGACAGTCACCATAACTACCGACGTGCTGATAAGTCCTTAGCCCGACCAGAAAGGAAACAAGCTCGGAAGTATGTCAGGGACGCGCGCGATTTCAACAACAATGAGACGCGAGCTGTCATCAAGCTTTTTTCCTGCAAGGCAAGGCAAGGTGCCGAAGGAAATTCACGCCATTCTGACAGAAACATTAGCTTTTTTCCTTCCTGGTCGGGCTAAGGACTTATCAGCACGCCTGTAGTGTGACAAATACCAATTGCTGTAAATACAGTATTAAGACTCCTGATGATGGACAATAAATCTTTTCGAAAAATGTAGAGTTCTTTTTATCAAGATAAAGTTGAGAAATAGTGCATCTCATTGGTTTTCATTATGAGAATGTAAGCCATTGTTTCAACAAAACCTCCAATGCACAATTATAGAAGCTAAATTATACTTCTTCTTCTTCTTCTTATCATTATTATTATTATTATTCAAAATTGTAACTTAGCCTATAAAGTTGTGAATTGGATTGTTGGTTGAAAAAAAGCTAATAAGAATGTAATCCACAGAGTGGGTAACCTCAAAATACGAGTATAAGTTGCTAGACTGTCTAGTTGACGCACATAAACAACTGCGTTGATGGTTCTTTTCCGCATTATTAGCACTGGAACCACCCGACAACCGTTAAAATTCTAATTTCTTTTTTCAAACGGCTTAGGGAGTCGACATTGTTTCTTCGTGGAACTGAGGAAGGCGCGTTAAGAACAGGTGGGTGTGTGGGTGTGTGGGTAATGCAGCTTCCCGATCGTGCGGCTCTTAACTATTAGCATGACGCTGCGGGTTGCACGTACTTGGCGGGCTAAAAGTAGAGCCTAATTTGATGCTTGCTGATAATCACACAGGATCTCTCCAAAAGTACTCCATGAAGGATTTTCGCCATCTTATTTCTAACTTGCATTTGGTGATTTTTTTTTGTGTGTCACTTTACATTCTCATAAACGGTACTTTTCCATCGCCTTTCGGGCAAATACTAATCTCTAGTAAACCTTAATAATATACAATCCAGTCTAATGTACGAATGTGTTGGTATTACAGCAACACAAAGTACACGATACGTGTTAAAAGCCAGCGCATTCTCCTCAGGTTTGTTAGAGGAATTATAAATGCACATCACTGACATTGTTCATGAAGAGAATTACATGACAATTTAACATATCCTTAAAAAGCCATGTAAAAATATCGAGCGAGGAAAATATATATTAAATTTAAAACATATTTCTAATTTTATCTAGGATTTTCTTTGCAGCGGTAGGTTGGTTGTTATGTAATCCCTAAAGAATCACACACACACACACACACACATATATATATATATGTGTGTGTGTGTGGCACAGTGGTTAAAGTGCTGTGCTACAAATCGGAAGGTCGCCGGTTCGATTCCAGATGGTGTAATTGGAATTTTTTATTGACATAATCCTTCCGATCCCACTATGGCCCTGGGGTCGACTCAGCCTTTAACAGAAATTAGTACCAGGAGCATATCCTGGGGATAAAGTCGGCCGGTGCGTAAGGCTGACAACCTTACCACCATCCTGTGCCTTTGTCATGTAATTTGGAATCCTTAACTTCCTGGAACCGTCTGGGCCGCTCCAGGCCTGTAACGTCAAGTGCGAAACCACAATTCTTAGCAGTGTTGTTTGTCACAACGACAAACTACCTCGTTATATGTACTCGAGACACAGAAGGCAGAGCAGGTTGTAGTTGTGACAGTGACCGTGGGATGCACACATGAGGAATAAGCACTGTAACGTTCCCGTAGTTACCGGATCTTGTGAAATTGCTGGGACCAATGCACGGGATCTCGCTCTGCGTTTTCGTGGTTGACATCATCCAGACTCTAAAGTGTTTCGATTGAACCAGCGTCTGTGCTTGGGAAGATGCCTAACGCCTACTGCTTCTGAGAAAGCAGGTCCGGCAGTGTCTCTATACACTAGCCAATGAAGATGGCACAATTGCAGTTGTGGAAAGATAAGCTTGAAGCTTATTTGAAAATGCAGGAGAATTAGGAGTATCAAAACCGATGTTCTAAGAACATCTTGAAAGTAAATTCAATTCATATCACTGTTAGCGAAACGCACAGCTCATGTCAGACGTTTGTCCTCTATATTACTATACGTGTAACAGCGAGACGCCCTGCCTTGATTATTTGATATTTTGAGCTATATGTATGTATGTCTATCTAAACAACTAAATTCCTCAGGATATATTTTTAAAATCACTTGAAAACAAGGACTTACGCTATGGAGAACTTCTGCGCTATTCCTTTATGCCTTGTGTACATACATACTAAATGGGGTAGTCATCTCACCGAGGGTCACATTGTGCTGAAAGGTTCCTGTCTCTTATTGTTACTATGTGCTTCATATATTGCGTCTGAGTTAATCTCCCTATTGTTGGCAGTAGCCGTGATTCAACGTGGGGGACAAAGAAATATTTTGTTCCTGCTGTAATCCTACTCAGTTATATTTTAATACATTTGAATTAACTATTAAATGTAGCTGTAGAGTAAGGTAACACTTGTATACTGTATATAGGCTTAATGCCCAAGACTGCTAAATGCCCCCCCCCCCCCCTTTTGGCCCGGTTTTCAAGGAACAGATTCAAGCCCCTTGCCCTTAATATAAGAAAAAATGGGTTAAAACG
>Ga0123354_10002156_pt1 | contig 25518 bp, 9 predicted proteins | sample TergutLab28metaG_2_FD_97872 | JGI IMG/M metagenome (GOLD analysis project Ga0123354, IMG submission 97872) | Labiotermes labralis P4 segment gut microbial communities from Petit-Saut dam, French Guiana - Lab288 P4 | ecosystem: Host-associated > Arthropoda: Insects > Digestive system > Gut ...
GGCAAAAATAAAAAAAAAAAAATTTCGCCCCCAAAAAAGTAAAAAAAAAGAAATTTAATTCGGGTGCATAAGGTGGGTTTTTGCAAATAAGGTTAAAAAAATAACAAACTAATTAATTTTAATAACAAAACCCCCCCCCCCCCCCCAGCCATAAGACAATGGTCTCATTGCACAAGACTTTACAGCACACATTCTGTATGCAGTTCTTCACACTCCATGCATTTTATGAAGGAACATACTGCTGCCACACTTCAATAATATCCAGGAAGGTGGGAATGGCCCTTGGAGCCTTTCAAAAGAAAATGCATAGAGTAAAATATGGGCCATTACAGGAAAATACACAATGGAGCATCCAATATAACATGACATCTAGTAGTTGTTTTAAGGTCCTAATTGTGGTGACATATAAAACTCCAAGGAAAGGAATGAGCTGGACAATTGCAGTAAGGCTGGACAGAGAGATGGGTGGGTGGACATATGGATGGATGAATGGATGAAGAACACCAAGAAAATCTTAGAAGGAAGAATACGAGGCACGCAAACAGTAGAAAAGCTAAAGGACAGGTGGATAAACGTGCTGACCAAAGATACCAGAAAACTGTTACCGATTGCAAGATACAAAAACCGGCGTTAGATGACAAAATAGAGGGCAGAAAAATTGAGGATTCCAGAGCCAGAAATTAGTCTGTCATGCAGCAGCGGCGGCGGTGGCGGCGGTGACAGTACTGTAGTAGTAGTAGTAGTAGTAGATGGTGGTGGTCATGGTAACAGTAGTAGTAGTAGTAGTGTAACATAATGTTGCTTCCATCTCCAGGATATAAGATGTAGGAAGAATGTTGCTCTGAAATGGACGTACTACCTGCCAAACTACACACAGTCATAATCTGTAAAGACCACATTATGTGTCTCCAGTGCCATGAACCCCTCAAATTTTACATAAGTTTATGCCTCTTTAGCAAAGTTACATCATGTTTATTCCCTGAATATGGCTAATCTCATGAGTCGAATCTTCACAGATGTGATGCTGTGTTATTCACTGAATGGTTCCAGGTTATCCAAGACTGCTACATCCTGATGAAGGATGAATTACAATCCTTTGAAACACCAAAAATTACTCACCAAACAACACAGTGTTACATTCTGGGAGACTTGAATCATCAGCAACTATGTGAGAACCTCCAACCTCGCACAACAAATCTCAGTTTTAAGAACAGAGTTTCCTAGTTTAAGAACAGAGATTTACATTCAACTTGCAAAGCATGAGGCACTGTGCTTTAAAAGTTCTACGTCCACATCATCACACACTAACACACTTATACAGTTTCCTATCCCTGCTCACATGTAGATCACCAGCAAGGTACTGGTTTACCCCAGCCACCACTGCCACAGCTGTATGTTATACAAATCACTAACATGTCAGACTACTGACAGGCTTACCAATCAAATGGCTACTATGTCACATTTCTACTCATAGTACTGTATAACTAGCAACCTGTTGCAATGAACAAAGTTGGCATCCATACCTTTGAGTTTTTTCTTAGGCACTGAAACAAAAGGGTTTTTGAGATGAAGTCTGTGTTAGAAATTATGACAAATTAAAGTCTGTAATGCAACATAAAAACAGTGTACAGAAATGAAATATAATAAAAACTGTGAAAAGATGCAACAAAACCTCAATCCAAACTCTACAATCTGATGAACCTGCAAAAGTAAATATACAATTTACAATCCTTGACATTCCTTACTTTACACTCAAGGAATGTCAATTTCCTTTTATTTCTAAACAAGAATACATTAGACGTGAACCACAGGAAATTACCAGCATTAAACAGAGCTTTTTAATGATGTCACATGCTCATTTTGTAGAAGCAAGTAAGACAAACTGCATACTTTATATTTTCTGAACCGTGCATTGTGATACACATACGTCAGAAAGACCAACAAGATGCACACCTTTTCTTAATAATTTATTTCACTTAAATTATCCTCGACATGTTTTGAACAAGTAATTGTTCATCATCAGGAGGAGGTCTGTACAAGCAGCTTACAGTATTTCACCATGCATCTTATGAGTCTAGTCGTTGACATGATATGAATATTCATACCATGTCAGTGACTAGACTAGACTCCTCATAAGGTGCATGGTGAAATACTGTAAACTGCTTGTAAAGACCTCTGCCTGATGATGAAAAATTACTTGTTCAAAACATGTCGAGGATAATTTAAGTGAAATAAATTATTAAGAAAAAGTGTGCATCTTGTTAGTCTTTCTCACATATGAACTGCATATTCACTACAAGTGAAACAGACACACTGCAACTGTACGTGTTCTGGATGAAATACAAAATGGTGCAAAGAGTTTCTGCTTGAGGTGCCAATCAATACTGATGTTCAGCAATACTGGATCTGAGATTTTATTGTGAACTGCAACTAACTGTTAGTACTTGAGTTCTTAAATAAATAATATCTGTTTTTTTATGCAGATGTTGTGTATATTGAATGCAAGTGATTTTCCGTTTAGTGTTTGTAACAGACAACATATAAAGAAGTGCAAGTGAAACACAATCCATTACAAATATATTACAAATACATTTTTTATTCTCAGAAGAACCTTAGTTCTGTTAACTTCCTTCATCTCCTGTTGTCATTCCTAACATTGTTGTTTACAGTGATGCCCACTATCTTTAATAATGGAGTCTGAAGTCTTCTGGGATGTCACGCTTTTTCAATGGGTGAGTAGTTCCAACTTTTAATGTACTATGATATTTATAAACATGAAAAACCACTCACCAACAATACAGTGTCATCCCACAACTTCCAATTTCAGTAAAGCCACTTTAAGAACCTTGAATCTGAAAAAACTTTGGTAAAATTTGGCATACATGTGTACATCTACACATGATCTATGTCACTGCTGGTCTGCCAAGTAACAGCATTGGTCATGCAGCCTGCAGTGGAAGTCACCAATCGGCACAGAGTCAATGTAAAAGGGAAAGGAAATTGGAGACAGAAGAAAGTAGAGCATACCAGCTAATGTACGATGGGTGTTCAAGTCAAACCAGGACTTTTAATTTTACAGGTATAAAAAGGGGTGCTAGTGTGGCGGTACTACACGCAATAGTAAGTGGCAAGTGTGTCCTATTACTGATAGGCGGCGCACATGTCGCGGGCCAGTCTAGAGACTGTTAATCAAGATGGCAGACAACAGTGTTAGTGCGTGCATGGAACAGCGTGTGGTGATGAAATTTCTTGTGAATGAAGGCGTAAAACCCACAGATATCTACAAGAGACTTCAAGCACAGTATGGTGATGAGACGCTCAGCCGCAGTAAGACATCTGAATGGTGTAAATGTTTCAAAGATGGCCGTACGTCCAACAGTGACAAACCCGGCCGTGGTGGTTCCCAGCCCACAGCAGTCATTTCTGTGAACATTCTGCGCGTGGAACGCCTGATCCTGGATAATCGACGCATAACCTGTCGTGAAATTGCACAAGAGACGAATCTTTCTGTGGGAACAGTGAACACAATCATTCATGAACATTTGCACTTTCGAAAAGTTAGTGCACGCTGGGTACCAAGACAGCTTTCCACTTTTGACCAGCACAGAAGAGTTGAAGGCTGCACTGAGTTGAAGGAGTGTTTTCACAGTGAAGGCCAGGATTTTCTGGATCGCATCATTACATGTGATGAAACCTGGTTACATTATTTCACTCCGGAATCAAAATGAGCACCAAAGCAGTGGAAGCATGCGGATTCACCACCATCAAAAAAATTTCGAGCAATTGCGTCTGCAGGTAAAGTGATGGCAAGTGTGGCGTTATTCATGTGGATTTTCTACCCCGTGGTGCCACTATCAACAATGAATATTACTGTCATGTTCTGAGTCATGTGCATATGCGTCTGCGGAAAAAACCGCCTGGCTTGATCACTAAGGGCATCCTGTTTCTCCAGGACAACGCATGAGCTCATTCTGCTCACCGCACTAAGTGCACATTACAGAAACTCGGCTGGGAGGTACTGCCACATCCCCCTTACAGCCCGGACCTCGCTCTGAGTGATTTCCACCTGTTTGGACCCCTAAAGGAGTTCCTTGGAGGTCAGCATTTCAACACTGATGACGAAGTGAAGCAGGCTGTCCTAGGATGGTTCAGCCATACTGACGAATCTTTCTGTGCTGAAGTTTTCCAGGCATTAGTTAAACGCTGCAATAAGTGTATAAATGTAGCAGGGTAGTATGTCGAAAAATAAATGCAGTTTCAATTCCTTGAAATTTGTTCTTTTATTTTACAAACTCAAAAGTCCCGGTGTGACTTTAACGACCTTCGTTATAATAGGCTGCAATCTGCAGTAAAACACATATGTGGGTGCACACATACATACACACACACACGAGGAGACACACAGGTGACATAGTAAAATTATATTGAGAGGTTCCTGATTCCAGTCTCAACTGAAACAAACTAGCTAGCCTTCCTGAAGTGTTCCATTAGTAGCTAGCCTCCCTATAGTTATCTGCTGAATAGCTTGCCTTTCAGAGGTTTTTCATGAGTAGAAAGTCTTCCTGAAGATTTTCATAAGTAGCTAACCTTCCTAAAGTTTTTCGTGACTTCCTTCAGTCCTTCCATAAAAATACCAGGATAGTAACTTGTTTAACCCATGACTTCTTCCTTCCAAATCCTTTCCCATCCAAGCCCAATTCTTGGCCCAACTTTTTATGTCCCAAATATGCCTGGATTAACTAAAATAAAAAACTGCAGACTGGACAGCCAGTGTCCCAGATGAGATTCAAACCTGGCTCCCCCTTTACACAAGTCAAGAGCCTTACTGTCAGACTCAACTTCCTCAGTGTAAAATGTCACGAAAGTAATTCCAAAGTTCACATAAGACTGTAAATACACACAAGTCAACATTTGGTGCTTGAAGCATTCAGAAATTCTCTATGCTCAAATTGGAACATACACATTTTGTCATGTACCTTTCATTTTATAGAACACAAAAAAAAAAAATAATTTTTCTCCTCAGTACCTAAAATTCATATTTGTTGCAGATGGCTGACAGACAGTCCTCCAGGTGTGAACTGGATATCAGCATAAGAACCCTTCACTATGAATGTTTAGTTACACAACTTTTACAGAGGCCTGACATTTGAGACAGATTCTATGGAATAAAATTCAAAGCAGCCTTGAGAAAATAACTAAAACATGCTCCTTTACCCTGAAGATAAATTTTTTAAAGTGTAAACATAATCAATAATACTGTTTTGTAAAATTTTATGAGTATTTACATTGTAGAATGTGTGTACAAATGTTTGTGTGTATGTGCACACTTACATACACACACATGTAGGCATGTACATACAAATGTGAATGTACATACATATGTACGTATTTATGTAATGTAACAAAGGTGGATGGTAGAAAGTGATTACAGTTCACACTTGGATCTCAGGCAAATAGACCATGAGGGTGACAGAGGTATAAAACTGGATCAGGATCCAATGGCAAACTTCTGTGTAAATGGTTTTGAAAACTATCAAAGCATTACGAATTTTCATTTCTGATGTAACACAATGTTTTACAAATCCCTTCACCCTTCTTAATAATGTGACAATTCTAACTGGGTAATGTAACATAAATTTAAATTTTTATCAATCAATTTTTCCCCATATTTTATGAAACACAGAGGCTTATTATTATATCACTTGTCCCTATCTGAAGCCTGATTAATCCAGCCCATGCCCTCCTATCCTATTTCTTTAATATCTAATTTAAAATATTATCCTCCTCTCAATGCCTAAGTTTTCAAAGTGGTCTCTTTCTTTCATGGTTTCCTACCAAAACCCTACATGCATTTCTCTTTTCCCCACAAACTCCACATGCCCTGCCCATCCCATCCTCCTTCATTTGATCAACCAGTTGATGTTTCGCAGTGGTACAAATTGTAAAGTTCCTTGTTATATAGTTCCCTCTAGCCTCCTACTTCCCATGTCTTAGTTCCAAACATCTTCCTTGGCATCTCATTCTTTGACACCCTCAGCCTATTTTCATTAATTAATTAATTCATTCATTCATTCATTCCATTGGCATGTGCAGAATGCGACAATTCCTCGCTGTTCTCAGGAGCTTCTTCCATTCCCCTCTGGTGTGTACTTTTTCCTGCCACCCTTCTCCACCAACTATTCTTCCATCCTCTCTCACCTCATCTTGCCATCTATTTCTTGGCCTATCTCTCAATCTTGTTGTTCCCAAATTCATATATAATACCCTTTTGTGAATTCTATTATCTTCCATTCTCTGTACATGCCCAAACCAACATAATCTATTTAACCTTATTGTCTCTATTATAGTAGATTTTTTTTAACACTTGCATAAATTTCTTTATTGGTTAATATCCCTCAGCCTATGCTCTTCCTTTAATGTCACGGACCAAGCAGGTAAATTCTTGACTATCTGAGGAACTACTACATTCTCAAGAAAAACACTGCTCTGCACAGTCATTAAATTAGATTACTGCCCTTTGCTGGGGCTTCTCATTTAAAATGTTATAAAATCTGAACGGCATTTTACTCCCAGACAATATACTTATGAAGATTCAGGTCTCCTGGGATGTTCTGCCTTATCAACTGGTCAACAGTTACTGGAAAGTCAAAGAAGCATGTACCTTCCATATTCAGGGTCTAACAGTCTATCTAAACTTACTCTTTAAATTCTTAATCTTAGTGTAAGCTTCTTCATATTGTTATATTACTAAGGTCAGCAACCACATTATGGGTAAAGAATGAGTCCTTTTCCTTGTGATAATAAAGGTTATCAGGTATTATATTACAAAAATTCACTTCTGTATCAACTACACAATAATATCATGCACATAGTATTCACTTCATCTTTAGCTTTGAGTGGCTAAGCTGTCAGTCGCTTCATTTATGTATGGTTCTGACGACAGAGTAGCACATTTAGATCAGTAAAGTTTTGGACTTTGCCTATCACTCATTGCTTTGAGAAACAGAAATTGAACACAGCTTTCAAATACTGGATCCATCTCCATCCTCAGAAGAAAGCAAAAGGCAAAGACAGAAAAATAATCCAGTCTGTTGAAGGTTAGGCTCAGTTATTGTACTTTTACACACTAGAAACAAGCCAAGTACGTAAATTGAGTGGTTACAAATGTTTTTGGTTGCTGCTGAAATGCAAACACATAGCCAGCCATACAGCTATCTTACCTTCATCTACAACAGCAGAAAGAATGGTTGGAGTATCAGACTATCCTCTCTCCCTCTAACAGTACACTTACCACATTTTTCCAAACTTTCCCTGAACTGTAATAAAGACAATGGGCCAGCTGGCTGCACTGGAAAGGAAAACACCTTAGTGATTCCTAGTTCTTAGACCCTTCATGTCACTCACCATCTTCATCCTCCTCCTCACCCTCCTCCTCTTCTGTATCCGTACTCTTGCTCTTCCCCAAATTTTTTAGTTTCTTTCTTTTTGCTGCCGCTCTTCTCCTTGCTGAAACAACAAATTACACCACCGGCTCAGTTCCAACAAAGACTAAGAAATCGCAGTAAGGACACTAATAAATGTGAAATTTGAAGTTCTCACAGCAGTGTTATTAAGGATTCAGGTCTTCTAAGATTTTACACCATATGTGCATGCAAATAGAGTAAAACCCTGGCTTTATATTCCCATAATTTCAATTTTCCATGATTTTACAAATTTTTTGTACAGTCACAGTCAAATTCCTATAACAACAATTCCCAGATCTTACTCTTTCCCAGATATTAGGCTATTTCAGAAGGTCCCCACAAAAATGCAAATTCAGTACTGTATTGTAGTTACTGGTGCTTCACAGGAGGGTCATAACTACATCTTAAGGGTTTTATGGGGCCAGCACTCATCTCAGACTACATGACCCTGAAGATGGCATCACTGCACTTTTCTGAAGCACCACTATATATCAGTCAACACATTGTAATATCCTAGCACAGTCAAAAGGTTCAAAAATTTTCCAAAAGCTAAAAGCCACCTCCAAATGCAAGGTGCTAGAAGGGTGACACAAAGCAAGTTCCACATTCACGACCCATACTTCTGCAGTGACCTGTGAACCCCACTGTTATCCGTCACTTTCTGCTTGGTGCATGTGAAGTGATAAACATTTTTGCAGACAAGAAAAACAGTGAAGTAATTATACTAAAAACACTAGGATCTAGCATAGAAAATTGGTCACAAAGTGATGTGATGCTATTAACACTGTTGCACATCTGTGTTAGAAGATTTCTATAGCAACAACACAAGAAATAATAATAGAAAAGGAATCTACCATATTAACCTGTTATTGACTACACTTTATTATGCAGACATTCCATTTACTGTTTTTATATAACTACTCTATTTAGACATAACACGGCAAAACAACTTACAAACAGGGAGGCTACAAACCAGTGGACAATATCGAGGAAGTGAAATTTTCTGCCCAGAAAACATGGAAAACTTTCTACTATAAAAGAGTCTCCTGGTATTCAAGTTTTTTTTGCATATGTGTAAGTTCCTAATTTCTCTGCTAGTTCACACAGCAGCAGTGGTAGGGATGTAAGACATGCCAAACTATTTCTTACTTTCACTCCAAAATTAAACTACATATTTAATTCCATTCCTTTTCATTTTACATATACTATGGTTGTTTAAAAACTTACCTAATTTTAAGATTTTGATATGGGTTCAAAAATGTACTTTGGGAATCATGTATTGGAGGCTGCAGTAAAATAAGCATCACTGCTACAGAAGAATTCAAAGACAGACTCCAGAATTCCATAATGAGAGTCACTGAGGATATGCTACAATGAATGTGCTATGAAACTGCCTATGTATGTGGGACATTTGTTACATAACAAATAAGAGTGCATGAAGCACCAGTGACCGCATGTGAAGAAACTTAAGACACTGGGTGACTGGTTTGTAGTAAATCAGATTTTTATATGTAGGACTGTAATAACATCCATCTGATCAGCATGTTACTAGCAAAAATTATGAAGTTCCCACGTGCAAAAAGCAACGTGAATACTGGTAGACTGCTTCACATGAAAAAAGATTTTCCATGTTTGTTCTGAAGAGAAAGTTACAGACACTCCACATCATCTGCTCATGTATATCCACCCTTTATGCTTTAGAGAGGTGCATTTAAACACTATGTTGGAAAGCGATAAAAACAGCACATCCCATGTTTTCATTTTTATGTAAAGTTCAGAATCAGTACTGTCTGGTAAACTGAGCTAAATGACTGTTGTTTGATCATTTAAGATTAAACACAAATTTACAACAGTAAAATCTGTGTCCTTAAATGAGCAGAATTAATCTCTGAATTAATGTCTTTAGTTTAAGACTTGATATAGTCTGGTAGATGGTTCTCAACATGTCAAAGGAACTGGTTGCTTCCATCTTTTACCCTGAAGATGGAAGCAGCTTGTTTATCTTAAATTATGCTCACCATCAACTAGATTTACATGGTATCAGTATCTAGATGATCTCTGTGTAATCCTGACATCTTTTATTTAACATGAACTTACAAAACTTAACCAATGCAGCTGCTCACCTTCAATAATATGCATTTTCTCCTCCTCTGTGGTCCTTTCCTCAGCAAGGATCACTTCCTCTGAAACAGCAGCCACAGTTTTGCATCACAAAAAGAATTTATGAACTGAACTTGTGAGATGACTGCACTCATACAGACACTCAATATTATTACCATAATAGAAAATAATCCAACCCTCTCCACAGAAATCATAACATGTTGTGACATTTGACATTCTCACAGCAGTATTGTTGAGGATTCATATTTTCTGGGACGTGGCTCTGTGCTGTTGGATGAGTGGTTCCTGGCACATAAAAGCACTATGATCCTTCATAATATCAGGAAATACTCACCCAATGACACAGCATCAATTTCTCATATCATTAAACAACCTGTGACACCATCAGTGACAGTCACATCAATTTCTTTTCCCCCACTGGTATTCAATCCCCAGGCACAGACTGTGTACAGAACACCTAAATACACATACTTCACATACAGAGTGTATGTAGAATATATACTAAATACACACACTTAACATTACAGAATGTGAATACAGTACATAAATATACACACTTAATATATCCATATTTCAACTGAATTCTCATGTTTCATATTCTGATCATTAAGAGTATATGTAAAAAATTTAATGTATAACACTGTTTTTAAAAAGTAATATATTGCTGAAACACACCACTGGCACTACAAAGATCAGAGCTCAGCATATGACAGCCTATGAGCAGTAATTGGCCTATACAGGTACATTTTCTGGGCCCAATGTCTGATCTAACCCATTTCAGATCAAAGTAAACCATTTCACAACACAGGGTGCTGAGTATGCTTCATTCAACACGCTACTTTTTAGAACTTTATGTTCATGTACAAACAAGCTACAACATATGAAACCTGCTTATATCAGAATTAAGTACAGATAAAACATACTAAACAGAATGTATTCCCAACATTTATGCATTGATAAACCAAATCTCTCTCTTGCATGGGCATATAAGCATAGCAATAAAAAAAAATATGCACATTACTCTTATTAAGTAAACATTTCTGGCTTTCTTCTTCTGCTCCTCATTGTCCTACCTTGATTTTTAGGCACAATGACAAACCTACTGTGAAAAGTGGCTATTAATTTCTTCATGTCTGTTGGTCTGTCTGTCTGTCTGTCTGTCTGTCTTTGTCTGTCCACATGGAACAATTTGGCTTCTACTGGATAGACTGTTGTGAAATTGCACAATGGGGATTTTTTGTAATAGCAATGATTCAAAATTCAATTTTAGTTAAAACTGGACAAAAATAACAGATATTTTACAAGATAAGTAAACAAAAACAGCTGACATCTAAATACAGTATAGCGCCACACAGATGTATTTTATGTGCCAGTTGCTTAGAGTACAAACATAAGCAGAGTCGTAATATATAATACTTATTTACTTTCCACTAAGATTATAATCACACAATATGTCACCATATAGATGGCACTTGTTGTGGTGTTATACATTAATCCAAAGACACAGTCTTTGTGTTACCACATCATGTTCCTATGCAAGAAAGTCTTTGTGTTGTTACATCATGTTCCCATGCAAGACAAAAGTATTAGTGTTCTTACAGCATATTCCTATGCAAGGCACAGTCTATGTGTTTTTACAGCATGTTTCTATGCAAGGCAAGTCTCTGTGTTTTTAAATCATGTTCCTATGCAAGGCACAGTCTTTGTGTTTTTACAGCATGTTTCTATGCAAGGCAAGTCTCTGTGTTTTTAAATCATGTTCCTATTCAAGACACAATCTTTGTGTTCTTACGTCATATTCGTATACAAGACACAGTCTTTGTGTTGTGATGTCACATTACTATGCCACTATCTATTTATCTTCATATAAAGTACATGATGTATAATTAAGTAAAGGAAGTGCTATCATAATACAGTACTTAATATACATTTTTGTATTGAAATTTAACTATGCAGACAGATTATGAATATATCTACAAATTGTATGCAAAATAAAATATTTCGATAGACTGAAACTGCATAATGTTGTGACTGAGAATCTTGACATGGCAGGAGAAGAGAACTGCATTCTTCTGGGTTATTACACAGGGAGCAGTGTCATTTCTTACCAATGTTGGGGTACAAGCTCTATGTCCCATCTTCAGGGGTCAAGATTCTTGACCCCTGCAGGTGGGATGGAAGCCTAAAATCACACACTGACATGGCAAAATCAACACAGACATATAACTAGTAAGTTTATCAATGAAATAAAATGACAGACACTAATAACACTGTTGAGCAATGACATTTGCCCCAGAGTAAAATTATGTGATTATAATGTATTTTTTCGCACTGATTACAGATCTGAAATCCGTTATGTGATACCACCTAAGCTTTCCAACAAACATGCACATTCAGAGTAGAAAGCTCTTACAGTCAGCTGGTTTGTAGACACAGCCAGTCAGGCAACCCAAAACAAAAAGCTTATTCAACCCTAAGTGTTATGACACTTTAAAGGTTTTGGGGAGTACAAAACATCATATTGTACTGAAAGTTTTAATATGCTTCATCAGTTCAGTTGAACATTTCCTTGGTGAAGGTCGGTGGTCCATGGTAGTAAGCGTCTGTCTTCATATATCATATGTTCTATTGTGAGAATTTGTTTTCGCTTTGATCACTGAAATTGTGGACCAAAATGTTATAGTGTTAATTTACATGTAGATCATTTGAATATTAACATAGGTATAATCTGTTGAGTTGTTGTGTTTGCCATGCCACATATATGTGTTAATTCACCTAACTTATACTGTTACATCTAGGGTGAATTTACCCGAAAGTTGCAGATAAATCCACAACCCCCATAGTGAGGAATGTGTATGAATTACAATTTGCTGTAAGTTGGGTGTCAGGACAAGAGCTGGGCACCACATTCATATTGCAGTAGATGTTCACGATATTTAGATGGCTGGGTCATTGGCACTCAACAATCAATGCCTTTTGCAGCCCCTATGGTGTGGATGGAACAGAAGAATCACCTTTCCAATTGCTACTTTTGTTGAACAAAAATAGATGGCCACAATTCCAAATCTAAACACAATGTAGTTAACCCCATTGTTCCTTCAGCCCCAAGACCTGTTGAACATGACGATTCCCTACGAATTTCTAAGCCACCTCAAAAACAGACCCTGCATGAAGAACCAACCAGCACCTCTCCTGTAGATGAACTGGTACTTCATGTTCCAATGTGGATCCTGATTTTCCAGAACTAACTGTACTCATCTGATATCACAGTCTGAACTTAATTATCTAGTGGGAGCCCTCAATCTTTCAAAAATTCAAGTGGAACTCTTGGCTTCTCATCTACAGGAATGGAATTTGTTACAGCAAGGTGTTTAGTGTGTCATACAGGAAATTCCTGCAATCACAGTCATAATTTTTTTATAAGGATTGCGAATTAGTCTATTGTAGTGATGTAGAAGGACTTCTGCAAGAGCTGGTATGTACATGCAACCCGGAAGAATGGAGAATTTTGTAGATTTGTCTAAATTTAGTTTAAAGGCAGTGGTGCTATATAACGGAAATATTCACCCATCAATACCAACTGCCCACTCTGTCAACATGAAGGAAAACTACCTTAATATGGATTTGCTCTAGAAAGCTGTAAGTTACTCAAAAAATGGATGGAAAATTTGTGGAGACCTTAAAGTTATAGGGTTACTCCTAGGAATGCAATCTGGCTACACAAAGTTTAGTTGTTTTCTGTGTGAATGGGAGAGCCGATCAAGAGACAAACATGACAAAATTAAGGACTGGCCCATGAGAGAAAACTCAGTTCCAGGAGAAAAGTGTGTCAGAAATCAACTGCTAGTTGACAAATATAAGATTTTGTTATCGCCACTACACATTAAATTGGGGTTAATGAAAAATTTTGTTAAAGCTACGAACAAACATGGTAAGGGTTTTGAGTATTTGAGAGAAAAATCTCCAGAACTCAGTGATGGTAAATTAAAAGAAGGTATCTTTATTGGATTGCAAACGTGCAAAATCTGATCTATTTGAATACCTGTTGCAGAAACTGGGACATCTGCATCGCTAACCTTCAAAGTGGTTTGTCTAAATTTCCTTGGAAACATAGAAACTGAAAACTAGAAGGAACTTGTTAAGGACTTGTTCAACGCATACCACACTGTGGGGTGTAATAAGTCACAGAAGTCATTTTTCACATTCCCACTTGGACTTCTTCGCTCCAAACATGGGCACAGTGAGTGACAAACAAGGGGAAGGGTTCCAACAGTATATTTCCACCATGAAGAAAAGATATTCAGAACAGTCATCACAGAACATGTCAGCTGACTATTGTTGGAACTTTATTGAAGAGGTATCTATTGCCAGTTACAGAAAAATGAGTTACAGAAAGATGTTGTATGCATGAGTAAAATCAAACATTTGTTTTCACAATTTTTATTGTATAATTGCATTAAGTTATTTTCATACAACTTTCTTACAATTTTTGAATTCCTTATGTTCATTTCAACTTCAGAAAGTGATTTTAAACCATTGGTCCCAGTTACACAATAGTAGATTATAATAAAATAAAGCAAAAATCATTGAAATTGGCAAAAAAATATGAAATGAAGTTCTAGAAAAACTTTGGGTTATAGTGTATTTTCATTTTCAGACTTGAATCCAGTGTGGCTAAATTATGAAAATTCATTTGTTTTCGTCCAGGGGCAAAACAAAAAGTTTAAATTTGTTCTTCAGCATGATAGCAACATTATGGAATATACACACACACACACACATACAGTTGTGAGGAGCAACAAAAACTTGTTCTTCAGCATGATAGCAACATTATGGAATATACACACACACACACACATACAGTTGTGAGGAGCAACAAAAACTGTTACCCCAGCAGACTAGATGATATGACCATATGAAAACATTCAACAGTGTGAAGATCCAAACATGCTTCAATGTTACTTTATACAAATATTGTCTACCTTGTTTATTTTTAGAGTAGACTACTATAATTACTCATACCATCACAAAATTACCTTTATTTTTTTTCCCCACTTATGATGGAAAACCCATCCCCTTATAGCATCAAGGCTGTGTATGGTTAGAGATATTATACTACCTGCCCTCAGTACCTGATGTGCCATGGTGCAACTTATGATGGAAAAATAATACAGATGGACAAGAATAAGTACTTAAGCAAGTTATTGTTTTTAAAATTCCTATTACACACAACACACACACACAAAGCACACAACAGTACACTTTCAAACTACATTTACAGAAGAGTCTGACCACTGGCTTCGACACGTGTAAATTGTCATCACTTTAAAACAGTAACTTCAGTTGGTACAGTGACTAGGCTATGGGCTGAACAATTCAACCTTACTTCTTGGTGGGGGCAAGAGATTTTTTTTCTTCTCCAAAATGATGAGTCCAGCTCTGGGATCCACCCACCCTCCTATTCAACATAAACTAGGGGTCCTTTGGCCAGGGGTGAAGTGGCAGGTACATGAAGTTCACCACTCATCTCCACCTAGAGCTAAGGTTAAGAATTAGTGGAACTATACCTCTAATCCTTGCTATATGTCTTCATGGTACAGGGACAAATTTACTTACTTTCTTTAAGGATGAGAGGAAAGGACAGCATTGTGATCCCCAATATTTTAGAATGCCAATTTGATATGATCCTGCCACATACAGCTCTGGGATGGTATTCAACAAAAACATAAATAGAAGTTGGCTTCTGCCTCATTTAAATTATGTCTTCACATAATCACACAAGGACTGACCTGCCTTGCAGATCCATTCCACATAGCCATTGAGCTCACGTTCCAACTGCTGCTGCCGTCGCAGCTTGAGGAATGTCTGTCTGTTCTCCACCTTCTCCCTCTCCTTGGCAAACTCCCTGGGGAAAGCATGGATCACAAAACAAGCTGTTATTGTGCAGATATAACATACACATTACCTACACTGCATTTCATCTAATGTACAGTAACTACAAAATGTGTCATTCATTCAGCATCTCTGTTAAGAGTGGCTTTCAATTTAAACTGCTGGATTCCAATGTAATGCAAGAAGAGTACAGTAACAGTGAGACATATCCGGTACACAGAGCACACTACAGTAAACTGCTGTCACATGAAAACTGGGTTCTTCTGGGTTATTATGCAGCGAGTGGTGGTAATTTCTTACAGACCATTCAGGACAACCTATTGGTCCATCCTCAGGGTTCAAGAGGATCCTTGAACCCTGAGGATGGGATCAATAGTTTGTCTGAAAAATGGGTAAGAAATTACCACTACTCACTGCATAATAACCTAGAAAAGCACAGCTCTCATCTACTTTATGGTGGATGGATGATATCAAGCTATCACATGATTAACGTTATTCAACAGCAGTTGATAAAGATTCGTACAAAGTGACAAACAATTAGAGGTCATCGCTCTTCTGGTATGTTGCACAGCGTTGACTGGTAGTTACTGACGTATCAGAACAGCCTATCTTGAAGGGTCAAGTGGTCCCACAGGCTGACCTTAAACAATCGTACTACCAACCTACACATAACATCCCAGAAGAGCCAAGACCACCTACAGTCACAGAGGCCTGGAGTCATGAGACGTACATTTGCTTTTACACTCACTAGCAGCTGTGCATGATTTAAGGTTCTCACAGCCATGACACTATGGATTCTTCTGGAACATACTGCTATATGACCTGCTAAAAACTAACCACTGAGCAAAGAAAACTTCCACCTCCATGTCGAAAGTGGAGGAATGTGAACTTATATCCCAAAAATTCTGGAAGCAGACTCCTCTGAAAGATCAATAAATTTACAGAAGACTACATGGTGTCACATCCCAGAAGGCTGAAATCTTCGGAAGAGCAACAATTCTTTATAAACTTCTTACAATTAGTAATATAATTGGAAAATAACTTCCTATACTTCCAGTAAAGGTAAAGCAATCCCATTACAGGCCTGGACAGGCCCAGAGGGTTCCAGGAGGTTGAGGGTCCCAGATTTCAAGGCAATTGGGAAATGAAGGTGGTAAGGTTGTCAGTCCTATGAAACGGCCGCCTTTACCCCCCAGGAAACACTCCTGGTACTCATTGTTAGAGGATAAGTCAACTCCAGAGCCATAGTGTGGTCAAAAGGATTATGTCAATGAAAAATTCCAATGACACCATCAGGAATCAACCCGTGACCTTCTGACTTGTAGCACAGTGCCTCAACCAACTGCGCCACCATGTACCCCACACTTCCAGTAAAATAACTAAAACAGCAGATGTACATGCAACTACAATACTGTTGTGTCAGATGTGATACTACACACACAGTCTGCCAAGCTACATGACACCACATTCCTAAAGCAGGAATGTTCAGTCTCAGCTGTGAGAACCTCAGAACTCACATTTCATAAAACTAGTTATTAATATATAGTATTAATACAAGTCTATAAGAATCTAAAAAAGGTGTACCACATTTGCAAACCTTTTACTTCAAGGACTCTGTCCAACGCATAGTGTTGAAAATAACAGAACTGATAAAACACTATGTTGTGAAAAGCAACAGTTCTCATACTCAGATTAGAAGTATACGAGTAAGTATACATAAGTGCCCACTCAGCTCAGCCCAAAAGGTAAAGCTGCTTTCACTCTCTGGGCAACCAATGTCACTTCAAATGGCACATCCCTCTCTATATCACACATGCAGAGGCACATGCCTACATGCATGCCCACACACACTGTCCCATATAAGATGCAACCCAAACAGCATACAGGTAAAAATAATGTAACAAGCATCTAAGAAGCTGCACCTCCACTACTGTAATGGACTAGTTATCAAGTCCTAAAAACACAATCCTGTAAGATTGGCACCCACAGGAAAAAGGAAGAGCTAGAACAGGGGTCTCAAAAATGCAGTCCACAAGCTGCATGAAGCCCTCAAACTGATACTATTCTAATTAGAAAACGTAGCCTGGCACAGCATCAAAGAATTTTTTTATTAAAATCAAAATTTAAATTAAATTAAAAATGGTTTTCTCCATGGACCATAAAGTCTGAACAGATTTATTATGGTGGGTGGTAATGTAAAACATTCATCAGCAAAGAGAAAAAAATGAACTAAAGTTTTTAATTCAATAATTATATATAAATTTTGTTATTAAAAGCATGAAATATTAAAGTCTGCTTAACTTTACCCAAAATATTTAACCTACTTGTTGCTGAAAATAATATTTGATAGTCCTACTTTTTCAAATTTATCTCTTTGCCCAAGTATAACTTTAGTTTCAGTTCCCAGACTAGCAGGATATGTAAATAATATGAAGCTGTACACATACTGAAAAGACAAAACCAGATAAAGGCCATTAATCAACAGAATCAGAATCTAACAATGCACACAGATGCTGTGTTCCTCTGAGTACCACCACATCAGAAGAAGGAAATGCATGCAAATTGCTCAAAACCTCAAAATCCATTTATGCCACATCATTTTCTGCCTTTAGAAAGAACAAATAACACATGACTTTTAAATTTCTCAATATTACACTCTCACTGTATCATATACTGTTTCTATTCTGTAGGAACAGTATATCCAATTTACCGACAGAAGATTCTGTTTGAAAACGAAGTGCAGGATATTATTATATATACAAGAAAATAATGGAAATAAATGCATAGAAAATGGCAAAAAGACACAGGTGATGGACAAAACATAAAATTATAAACCTACAGGGCAAACAACAAGGAGAAGACAGACAATGCTGGGAAGAGGAATCCGATGTCAATACAGGTGTTAGTTTGCTGATCTGTGAAGACAAGAAGACAAGGAATAGGGGCTGACATTACTCACCCACTAAGAACACCAAGAACTAAGTTGAGCATGAAGAAAGAACCCAGAACAATGAGGGGCACAAAATAGATCCAATTGCATATACTGCCCAGCGCATCGTTTGTCTACAACACAGTAATGACAACACATGTTACTCTGAAATACTGTAACACACTGGAATACTGTAATGCAGTATTCCAAATTATACAGTTGTATTGTAACTTACTAATGCAACAATTAACGGTTACTCAGGTACAGTAACATGTTACTCAGTGCAATGACAACATTATCATTTTATTACCAATAAAAGTTGACAACACATTTGAAGCTCATGGGACTTTTACCAAAATCAATCACCATTGAGGCTTAGCCCTTTGGAGATGAAAAATAACCACAACTAGCACGCAATGTGATGCTGAGAAAACTGAAGATCATATGAAGTTGTCAGCCAAGAACAAGTGCAGAAATGGGTGGCCACTAAAATGCCAGGAGTCTAAGTACACTGGTATTTCATTCTGGCTCCAAAGGGCTCAGCAGGTTATGGTGATGACAGTACAGGCACGTTGAACTGCTGGCCTGTGGGCCGCATGTGTCAGCTTAATTCTCTTGGTGGCCTGCAAAACTTTCAAAATAACATCTGAACTTGTCCAAATATTACAACTAACAAACAGAAATTTCAAACTACTAATAGTGTAGAAATGATTATCAAATTGTTGAATGAAACTTTTTACCATTTCATATTTTTAAGTGACCACCATCTTCTTGTTTTATTTCTAAATATTATTCCATTTTTTTGCCAAATACATGTGATATTTGGCAGAATGCAGTTGTGTGTAACTGTGTGAACAAATGTTGTCACTCATGACACTAAGCATAAGATAAGAATTATCATGATTACCTGTAACATTTTGTATTAATAATGAAAATTGCATCAACATAAATTTTAAACCTGACATTTATAAGCTACAAACAAACAAAAGATGCCAGATTTCTAGAAAATCTTCTGATTAAATGTGAAATACCAGAACTGTACCCTATTGCATAATCTAATTTATGTTTCCTTTAAGATTTACATTTGGATCTAAAAACAATTATTTATTTAATGGTGGCATGGTATTCCAGTAGTATTATAACTTCTGTTTATTTTTTAAATTTTCCAGACCAGCCTTAAATCTCTTAACTCACTGAAGCATACATGCATCAACAAATTTGGCATCTGTCTTCAGGTAATAAAAATTTGTAACAGACTTCTGTATTTAATAATGGCCAATGTTCTTTAATCCACCTGTCAAGTTTTCATCGTCTCCAAAATATTGCATTCACTATAATTCCCATATGATAAGCACAACAGACAACAGCCTAACTTGTGTTGGTAATGGAAATCTCAAGACTAAAAATCTGGAAAACTTACCCAGTACAAGATGGCGGTCCAGCCTTCCATTGTGATGCACTGGAATACGGTGAGCATGGCAAAACCAATGTTATCAAATGAGGTGATTCCATAGTTAGGCCCCTCCCAACCCTCATGGCAGATTGAAATATTGGCATCACAAACATAGCTGCCATCAGGGTAATCATCATCTTTGTCATGCGTATTACACGGTGTTGCCATCTCACCTTCTTTCACAATCTCATCTGAAAATACAACACTATGTTATGTACCACAAACAAAACTGACTTTGTTTTATACATGACATAATATTTTGTACTGTGTGAGACATGAGGCTCTCAAAGTAGTGTTGTCAAAGGTCTGGTTATTCTAGGATGTGATGCTCTGCCCCTGGGTGAATAGTTTCTTATGTTCTGAAGGATAGTGATATCTTCTTCAAGGGTCAAGCAGTGCAATCAGCCTTCTTGGAGTGCTTGACCCTTGAAGATGAAGGCAATGCAGTCCTTCAAAACTTTGCGAATCACTCACACTAACAGTGTCACATTCATGAAAACCTGAGTCCTCATGATGTCATTCATCCTAACATGTAAAGGCATTTGACTGAGTTCTTGTCATAAAAGCTCATGAGTCTATGCATAACATTAACATTCAGAATAAAGGCATACTGCAATTTGGAGCCCATGTATTGTGATTATGCTCACTGCACTGCCCTTGATGCTCACACACTAAAGGCAAAAACCTACAGCTTAAAATACAGACCCCAGAATCAATTTTTCATAATATTCCATTAATTGTTTACCATAACAAAGCCTTTCAAAGAGAAATCATAATTCATTTAAATGTTTCTCAAGACAGAGGACCCAGACTTCTTGAACAACACCATGTAGTGAGGTAGAAGTGTGCCAAATATCTGCATCTACTAGGATATACCATGACAGCTGCAGTGGCAAGGACAACAATAAAAGAAACACACTGCAAATCTACATTTCTGATCTCATGCACAATGTAGGCAGCAGAATCATCAATTACATCAGCATATCTCTACCAAATTATGCAGCATCACATCCTGGATGACAGAAATAATCTTCACTGCCTACTGTATCAAATAGACCTTGCCTACTGTCAAAACAACTATCTTCCCACATTTATAACAGTCAAGAGGAATGCATGTTTCAACTTTATTTATGGGTCAACAGTGGTCAAGTTCATATCTGAAAAACAGTGAGGACAGGTGCCATTTAAAAAATAGTTTTAAAATACATTTACATGAAGCGGTGTTAATTTGGGTCTGATATCTTAAAACCTTTACGAGTCAATACATGCATATCGTAACATATAAGACCAGTATACATACATAAATCTGTGTGGGATCTTAAATTGTTCATATATTGCTTTATATAATTTAAACTCATTAAAATACATTTATTACACGCATATTATTATTAAAACACTTTCATAACAGTTTATATACTGAATCTGCTTCCTTAGGTACATCAGGTTTCTTCTGTTCATATGTTCTCCATAAATCTGCAAGTAATGAAGTATCTATTGTAAGTTTTCTGCATTTACTATTGCATCTCTGGACCTCAGGTGTAGTCTGTGGGAAAAGTTTTGGATGTTACATGTACCCACTCCCATAAACTCTCACAAATTGCCATGAGTCACAGCTGTGGGAACCTCAAATCTCACAAAAATGCATGCATGCTTCAATTGGAATCTTAAACGGGCTGTAAACTGACCAGACAGGGTCAGCCACTGCTTGTCAAACATCCTGTCCTACCTGAACTAGCATTACATGAGCAGTCAATCACTTACCCAAGTTCTCAACACTATAGCACGTTTTGTGCAAAGCACCTGAGTAGAACTCGAGCCCAATGATAGCGAAAATGACAATTGCAAACAGCACCAGCAACCCAATCTGAAGCAGTGGTGCCATTGCCTTGATGATAGATTTGAGCACCACCTGCAGGCCTGCACATCAAATATGCAACATTATCAAACTGACAGCACACACATGTATGTACAGCTGCTGGTTCCCAAATCACACAAATGCATAGTTCAATTTTTATTTCTATTTTTTTTTTTATTCTATGTGTCAGTTCAAATTTAAGTGGAGTATGGAATAAATGGCAATTTTATCCCCAAACATCAGTTTTTCCAAAAAATGATTTATGCATTGTCTCAGAACCATGTATCAATACACATCTGTACCTGAATCTCTGCATCAGACTGCACACTCAATGTTGAACTCTGTGCCTGATGCCTTACTAAGGTTCAGAACAAATCCTATAACATTTATTCATGCACACAGAAATTAACAAATCTAATCTATTCCACAAGCTAAAAACAAACACATTAAGTCACTTTCCTTCAATCTAAAATTCGGTTTATAAACAAGAACCATGCAATTTTTATTGTGGTTTTCAAACATAACAACCACAGTTTTCCAGGCACAAGATGAAAACACATTCTACTAACAGCAATTTAAACATATTCATAAAAATGAAATAAAATCCAGTTTGAGTTGTTACTCCTTTTATGAAATGGAGCCATATATTTCCAATATTTACAGAAATAATCTTTTTTATCCAAAAAAGAAATATCTTAAAGTATGCAGTTTAACATTTTCTGGTTACTTTGTGATATCGGCCTTACAATAAAGAGGCCCAAGTTAATGCGGAACTACAGCATTTAGTAGTAAGGTAGCATAAGGGCTTCTTAGACAGTTCCTGGAATATATGTAAAAACGAGCAGTCTAAATATTTGTTGATGCTGACCTGTTAACAATACACATATCCATTATTATGGGTACTGTTCATTGTCCAATTTTTCACACTGCATCCAGTCTGGAAAATGCATGTTCCCAGCATCAGGTGTAATGATTTGCAGTCCAGTCATCAATACGAGCTCTTTCTAAAAAGTAATGTTGGTGGTACAGTGACTAAGAAACAGGCCTGACAATCCGGGGTTCGAACACCGGCCGCGACATGAGATTTTTATCTTCTCCAAAATGTTCAAATCAGTTCTGCAGTCCATCCATTTCTCCTTTCAGTGGTTACTGGGGGGTTCTTTCTTTCCCAAGAGGCAAGGCATCTAGAGTGTAAAGTTGACCACTCACGTCCATTTAGGGCTGTGGTTAAGAATGGGTGCAGTTATGCCTCCACTCCTCCTGTGTCTTCATGGCAGACACAAGGGACAAACTTTACCTTTCTTCACACCTGATGGTGAAAACAGATCCACTTTCTGAAACGCAGTGTGTTCAGATCTCAAGATGATGGAAAATGTCCAAAATAATATCAAGGTTTAATGTAAAATGAGTGATAAATAAAAAAGTAGCTGACATTTTTAAAACAATTACACAGACAAGGAAGCTTTAATACGCGCAAAAATCCTTCTTATACAGAGTCACTGAAGAAGAAACCCCACTGCACACTTAGCTTTCTCAGTGACAGTAAAACTGTGTGCTGATTTATACAAGACTTCCCTACTTTCAGTATTGAGGGTGGATACAAAAATATTATAGAGTGAAGGTTATAGGAATAACACACCTCAGACCACAGAAATGCCACAGTTACAAACTTTCATGTGCGAATTTGAACAAGATGTCTGCAGTGTCATGCCCAGAGAAATGTTAAATATGAATCAAAATGACAATGGCACTGTACTACACTCCTTACGGCATGGTATGAATGATTACTTACTGGGTATTCCTGACACCAGTTTGAGGGGTCTGAGTACCCGAATGGCTCTCAGAGTACGGAGGTCCATGTCCATATCCTCACTAAAAGTAAGTTGTGTAACGAACCTGTGGAAGCAATTACTTCCTATCACTACCACAAACTGCTACTAATATACGAATACATTAGCTCTAGTTCTCAGCTAGGCTAGATCACTAAGCTAAACAAATCTAGACAAATATATGCTACTGTCCAAAGAGTTACCACTAACACCCCATTCACGGCTGCAACTCCAAACCTAAAATTTGTACGTTTGTGGAAAAAGCTGTTTAACCAATTAGAAAATAGCAACATGTCATAAATAGTTCAAGACTTTTCAGCATAGCCAAATTTTAAACACAAAAAAGATACACAAGAGAGAAAGAATTTCTCTTTATAGCCTAGATTCTTAAATATATATGTGAACTTTTTACATTCAAAATACACAACTGAGATTTTTAGAATTTACAAACTGTAGCTGGAAAAGACATTCACCTCTACTAATACTGAACATTTAATTTTATAACAAGTTCCATTGTTTGTAAAGTTGAATCATTACATATGACTTCCAAGGGTTAACAGACTTAACCACAGAGGACTGCAGGTTACAAACATTACCATCAAATGCACTACAACTAAAAACTAATTGCCTAAACTAGCACAATAACAATGTTGCAACACTGGAGTACACTAAAAGCTGCTCACATGCCGCTGACCAATACCAACGTAAATATGCAAGTCCTGGAATGAGGAATATTAAACTAATAATATTAATCAATGCTCTATCAAATTATCTAAAATATTAACTCACAACAATTTTACAGCCTCATAATTAATGGGCAATAAAGACTTGTATTAAATATTACTCAGCAGGCATCTAAGACCAGAAGCACACACTGGCCTGGAAAAAATTGCGGATCACTACTCAGCTATTTTCTTTGGAACGAAGATCATAACATGGATTCAGAAGGGTACATACTCAATATCAGATAGTATAAGTAGTTGTGGAGCATCAATTGTAACCACATTAGCCAGTTTCATACAGGCAACACTAATGCCCACCACTGACTAGAACAGAGTTTTAGCGTGCACACACTTATAACATAAAACAAGTTTCTACATACCTATAAAATGAGCCCAGTACTCACATTTTATTACAATACAAGAACTTGATTCCTTTTACAAATGAATTTTCAAATTCTGTTCCAGCAGTGGTTAACTGTGTCAGACTGGCTAACACAGTCAAAATAAACACTCGTGAACAGTGTTTGATATGCAGTAATTATTTTCATCATTGCTGTATGTATTTTTTGTGAAGTCATATAATATTTGCAACTGATCTCAATTTCCAATTTTAATTTATTTGGAATCAGAGTGTGTGTTACCTCAGTAGAACATAAGTGAGCCAGAAGACGTACTGTATACTGTTTATGTGTTGGCAGAGCTGACTGAGCTGACTAGAGCTGCATATGCGTAATAAGCCATAACATCGAAAAATTTCCCAACAGATTTTCAACAAACTAAACTTCATGGCATAATGAATAACAGGCAGATGGCAACAGTATTACACCCTAAACACCTGGAAGATTCATTATTCAGATTGAATGTGGAGTTTTAGAATTCACACATGTGTCATCAAACAGCTGGCTGGAATAATCTACTGTACAACATTTAGTGAGCCCAGTGTCATGTGTTACAAAATAAAAATAAAAATAAGAAAACTGATTTAGTGACAGGACCAGTCTCCAATCTCAGGCTAAGAAACAAGGCTAATCCCTACTCTGCTGGATCCAATAAGCAACATTACTCCCAAACATTAGGTGTTTTTTTAGAGTAGTGGTTCAGCCTGCACTCGGATACCACATCACCAACAGACAATCCCGCTACATAACACCAGCACTCCTCAAGTCAGCCTACACAACACAACAAGTAGTCGCAAGCTCCTGAAGATGGACGTATTAACGTCTGAAACATGTTGAGCAGTAGATAATAAAGCAA
>Ga0123354_10002157_pt1 | contig 25511 bp, 13 predicted proteins | sample TergutLab28metaG_2_FD_97872 | JGI IMG/M metagenome (GOLD analysis project Ga0123354, IMG submission 97872) | Labiotermes labralis P4 segment gut microbial communities from Petit-Saut dam, French Guiana - Lab288 P4 | ecosystem: Host-associated > Arthropoda: Insects > Digestive system > Gut ...
AAATTATAAAATATTTAAAAGTGCTCCAACACGTTTCGGATCACAGAGGATACATCATCAGGGAGCCTTGTACAGTGCTTGGCTAAAAATTACAAGAATGATGCTATCGTGTCCGTTGACATGGACAAGGTTGGTGTTATGGCAGCGTATTCTGACCCGTTGTGCGTGTGTGTAATTCACTGTATATACAGTGAACTACACACACGCACAATTTTTAAATATTTTATAATTGTAATTGTATCTACACATTATATATTGTGTACTAGTTGGATAGTAAAGTGTTTAATTATCATTGATGCACGGTGCAAACATGAAGACGGTCTTGTGTATTCACATGTGTCAGCCTTGCGAGAACAAAAACCTTCTGTTCGCCCGATCCCCTACCCGTTAATAACCTCACGAAGTGACGTATGCATGCCTCAGCTTTTTGAGCTAAGCAGTACGTTCGATAACTCGGTCGCTCCACGTGCAATAATTAGCAACATACTTGTAGCAGGGACCCACCCATTTCTGAGTAAAATTATTACGTATGAGCACTGCGAAACCTTGACTAGGTTTCCCGTTTCACCGACATGAAGTCTCAACTGAACTCGTTCGACAAATTTCATTGTTGGTTCCCCGAACAAATAGTACAGAAATAGCGCAAGTTCGCCGAACAACGCGCGGACATATTACGAGATTACCATTACAAGTACGTGTCATTTATGCCCTGTTCAAAAAAGTGCTTAAAACACAAGGTAAATTAGCACCATTGGCAGAGAATATAGAAGGAACTGAAACCTTTGACACAACTGTGGATGTAAAGCACATTAACGTACATGATTCCCTTTAACGTACATGATTCCCTTTAACGTACATGATTTCCTTTCTTACTTGAATATTTTCAGTTAACAATGTACAATTTTGCATACGCTAGGCTCTGTCAAATAAAATGTTGTGTAACGTAAAGTTTTCAATAATTATCCTCCGAACTAACGTAAGTTTGACAGTTTATGCAATCAGGAATTTTCCTAACATTGTGTTCTTGATTTATTCACTCTATCCAAGTAATTCTCGGGCATTTAATCTTTAGGTAACACAAACCCGCTGAGCTTTCGTCCATATATACATACATACATACATTAGATACAAATTCTTGCACAACAAAACTGCACGTAATTGTAATGGGAACGAGATTTCTAGCCCAAGTAAACATATAAGGTTTTCGCATGGTTTTTCGCAAGGGATTTCGTGTAGGTCTGATGATGACCTAGCTAATGGACCAAAAATAGAACCCTAAAGGACGCGTAACTGTGTTGTGCAAGACTGGGTATTATATATATATATACATATATAGGATTTTTACCTCTCTGTACAAAAACTAGTCCCTCCAGGCCCTTAAAATTTATCATTGATGTTCACCTCAAAGTCGATCAGCGCTATCGAACTGAAAATTTGAAGGTGAGCACTTGAACGTCCCAAGAACAGATTAATCATGTACAAATTTGCGCACAATAGCCTATGGACCTGTCTGCCAATTACAGTTTTTCTTGTTACGTGCTGTCACGTCTACTTGACCTCCATAACAGAGGACGATGCCGTAGGAAACACGTAGGTCGATTAGTGACAGTACTTAAATAGTAATCTATGACGTTACGCAATAGTCACTGCAGAATGCTATAAGCTTGCCGCTCCATCCACTCCCAATCGATACAGAATGGCTCATCTGACATTTGTAATGAAATCTTATATTTAAATATTTTAAATTAAATGTCTTCCTCTCTCTTTTTGAATTTACGTTTATGTGCATTTAGATTGCTAAATGTTTTAGCTAAGAAATCAATTATATACTCATTATTGTTACATCTCACACAGTGTACAGCATTAGTTCGGCTGAATGCAACATAGACAGAATGCCGTTAAACACACCAGTATTTGTCTTCCTACCTCATGAACTGGAATTCCTGGCCTTTTTTAATGTTCATCCTGCCACTCTTGTTTATACTGGTGTCAAGGCAGAAGTCGTGCCAACGCAACCATTTAGAGCGCTTAAAACTGCTAGGCCAATAAACAGGACATCGGTCGATCGTGGACAGTACAGGTTAGCTGACAAATAGGTTGTGGTTTCCTGGTGGAGGATTTCCTACCATGACAATTGAAGCAGTACAGTTCCCGGAACAGTTGCAACCACCTACGGAAATAAAGGAGGCCACAGCCCACTAGATTCAAACTAATTTTTTTCGTAGTAGTCGTCGTCGTCGTTATCATCATCATCATCATCATCGTCATCGTCGTCGTCGTCGTCATTAGCAAAAGGGTGCATTTCCGGATTTGTTCAATTCTCATTAAGCCCACATTCTTTCTTAGTCGGCCTACCTTTCCTTTGCCAGATGAAATGGATTCATGCGCCAAGTTTAGATTACACGTATTGTTAATTCTTAATAAACGTTTTGTGAAGTAGCAATAATTTCTGGTGAAATATATCCTAACGACTTTCTTTGTTCCTTAGTTAGTATCTGTGCAATATAACTATCTTACAACTGAACTCTAGCATTAAAATTCCACTGTATCTGATCTCCTCGCGTGCCTTAAAGATATACCAAACGCCATATACCACACACTGTAGCGCTGATGTCGCAAGTACCGAACAATTCACTAGCGTTTCTTTTACGTTAGAATCGAATTATTCCACAAAAGTACTGGAAAATCTTATAAAACTGCCAATGGAACTACGATTTACATGCGATACACTAATTCACAGTAGCTAAATAATTTTATTTGTTCAATCACTTTGTTATAAACAACTGTTTCTCACATAGTGAGCTTTCTCACTGTGAATACCATTATATTCCTTTTATCAGTATAACTTTTTAAGTTACGTCTTTTACAAATTATATTTACTATATATACATATATATAATGTCGTGAAAACCCTCAAATCTTATACAGTCGCCTAATTAACCTAACAATAAAACCACGATCACAAATGCTCCGAATTATACGTTATGCTGAGACAGTTGAATTCACTTTTAAACTGTGGCTAGGCGTGACAAAATACTTCAGATCGAAATACAAGGTAGGTGCTTCTCAAATTAACAACAAATAAACGACCCTGTTAAGACATTTGTTTGACCCTATGATGTCGCTCCAGACATTAAGTACTACAGGGAGGGATATGACCCTACACTGGCTTAATACATGGGCATAGCCAGTTGGCGTTTAATTAACCTTTACTGTCTTGTTTTAGCCATAAATCTACTCTTCAGCTTGTAAATGATATGCGTTGGTAATTATGTGCAGAAGAAACCGCTAGATGTCTGCAAACAACAGGTCGATGCTCCCGCAAACACCGCAAATCCTCTCAGTTGCTCTGATGTCCCACAAACGAACAATAACGAGCAATTAGTGGAGTGGTTACTGGCCACACGCTGAGATTTACCAACACCAGTCGTACAAACACATGTTATTGTTGATTTCGATGTCATGCAATTTACACCCCTCTCCTGTCATCCACCCTCGTACAGTACAGTGCTAGTTCGTGTGTATTTACAGCGCTCTCTCGTAAATTAATTGTCACTGCTGCATGAACTAGACTCCACGTAGACATAAGAGCCGTCACACACGCAGGTACAACAGCACATGCATGAATACACACATGTAGCCTATATGGCAGTAAGTCACACGTGTCGGTTACGTGTTCTGTGTTTCTGACAGCGAAAATCAAGTTTTCATTAAATATATTCTCCGCGGAACCCTTAGAGACTTCACAGATTACCGGTAGAGGTGAGAAAGGTAAAGTTCCTATGCCTTATTAAACACCAAGATATTAGGATATAAGTGGTCGTGGAAGTATAAATCCAGTCTTTCTTAAGCTATAAACTAGATAGTGATGAGTGGCAGTTTCACTCCACTGACGATTCATCCCTAGGGACACACGCACAATAATCACTGGACAGGAAGTTCTGTGAGCCCCAGAGCCAGTCGTATATCGCGGGGATCCAGAAAATATTTGCCATTGTCAGGAATCAAACTATTGATGCCACGAACATAGAGCCTATAGCCTTTTCAATTGGCTGCCTGATGGAACTCGGATTTCACAAATTACAGACTAAATCGAAAGCCAAAAACCATACACACACACACACACATACACGTAAATATAGGCACACAAATAAACAAGCACGCAAGTGTAGAAGATAAAATATTCTAAATCTGAAGCTTGTGCGAAAAAAGTCTGGTAGACACCGCTAATTGTAGCATGTGTGATATCACACGCGTACTGAAATAATATGATCAGACATGACTGAACGTGGGCAAGCATCGTCAACAATGCAAGTCATTAGACAACATACAGTGGCATTTCAATCCGGAAAACGACAAGTCTTACTCTTACTTTCGTCATGATTTTCCTCAGTTCGCACAGACAAATGCCCGACTGGTACCTCAGTTTGAGCCGACAACTTTCTGTCGCATACTTCCCCATTCGTTATCCAGTAATTGTCACACCTTCCAAATTCCGAGGCAGTTTCGTCCACCCGAAACCAGACGGCATGCCACGCTACTGCGGCAGGTGACAAACTACGTGTTATTTCAGCAACATTGCTTGAATTTAGAGGCTACGTTGTAGCCTTACACAGTCGCTTGACACGAGGTGACAATGAAATGAATTGAATGGGTTTAGCAAAGGAAATTCGTGTTCCATTTTTAGGTAATATACGAATATAATGAATAAGACCATGAAGCACTGTGTTGAATCGGCTACGTACAGAATGCAACACTAAAACTTGGCGTCAACACCAGTTCCACTGGTGTGTTTAATATAACACATGTTTAGGTTTTCCAAATACACTTATGCTAATATTCGTATACACTGCTCTTGAACAGGGAGGGTCACACAAGACCTTGGATCGGTGCAGGCAAAGAAAATATAATATTTAATTGTGCACTTTCTTTTCCCAAAGTAAAAATTTTGAGGTCCAGCTAGCTAGCAGGATCAGGTCCGAACTCAGTCCCGTCCTGATCCTGCTCGCTAGCTGTCAGCAAACCTGTATGACGTATACCATTGCTGCGTGTACAGTGAAAAGCTCCTGATGATGGACGGATCAACTATCCGAAACATGTAGAGTTTTATTCCAAAAATAAATTTGAGAAATTTGTGCATCTAGTTGGTTTTATTATAAGAATTTATCACGATGCACGGTCACCTGAACGTCAAATATATATATATATATATATATAAAATACGTATACGAAAAACCTCTACAAAGAAGCCTATATTGCATATAGGATAGGCTTATTTCATCAGATTTTTATAATAAAAAATATAATCCGTCAATACGAAGCTTTGTAAACTACTGGATTATATTTTTATTGTGTACAATATTTTAGAAACACAACGGGGACACCACACTTTAAAATTATCATCTTTTGAATAGACAATACCAAAAAAAATGCACAGTATTACAATAAACACTTCCACATACAATCCATTAATACTCCTACATGTTTCGATCTTCTTAGATAATCCTCAAGGAATCTTATATCAAACAAACATATATAAAACCCAGTCGAATTATTAAACACGTTAAAATACAAACTATTATCGTCTCAACGATACTGCTACATGTAGTTATTTGGTTAGTTAGTCAGTTTGTCAGCTAGTCAACCAAGCTCTTAGTTGGTAAGCAGTGGTACCAACTACCCGCCTCCGAATACCTGTCGATTTGTAATATCTGTGTCTGTCAGAACATCTCACCTTCCTTGTTACTTGCTTCCACTGTTCATCGCAGCTGCTAAATAAAATTGCTCTCTTTTTACAGGTTTATAAACCTTCTACACAGCACGTCTCCTTTAGTGGCCCCGGTACAACGAACTGACGACATAGGCCCTGCTTTGGTGGGGAGGAATGGATTACAGAGAACACGAAAGGATAATTCCTGCTTCATCTCCTTCGAGAATGGAAGTGTACCTACAACGAGATGCACACCCTCTGTCATCACTATAATGCAACAGCAGTGGCAGCAACGCCTGTCTACCGCTTTGCAATGCGTTTCTTGGTTCGACTAAAGTTATGACACTTTGAAGGGAACCGAAACATGTCGTCAAGAAGCATTAACTGTGGAAGAAAGAGAATCTAACAAATTAGCGCTATACTGGAAAATCAAATCACGTGGAACGACAATATTCAATAATATATGAGTGTGAAGAAAGTTAATATATATACTAATACCATATTGTTTTCCTTAAAAATAAACGAACGTTATGAAGTGGGAGAATATCCGATTATGTTTCATGTTATATCAGTGTTTGATTTGTTGTCTGTTGAACTAATTTCTTTCCACTAATTTATGATATAGACAAACGTGATGAAGATATCTAATTTACTGGAACGGTTTATTGTATAGGCTTGCAAGTGTGACGATGCCAAGAGCCGAGCAGGCAAGAAATAAGACTCTCACAGCGCCATATTTATATTTATAATTACAACAGGGTAAGACTGGAATCATTTACCAAAGACTTCAAATACCAAAGTAACTTCTATGTATGAATTTGTAGTTCAATTTTCATTGCTGTCCGGACCTACCACGTACGTTTACATAAATAGTTTGGTGAAGTTTCAAGATGGTTTCTTATGGGAGCCACTTAACAGAATACAGCGGATCTTATTCCTATAGTAAAACCAACTAGATGCACCAATGTATCAAATTTATTTATTTTAGAATGACATTCTACATGTCTGAGACTGTCTTTCCGTCCATCATCAGAGTACAAGACTGTACATACAGCAACAGGCAGTTAGGGAGGGGGTGGGGCACGTCAAAACACAACTGTATTGTATCCTATTTATTATGCTGACGACGACATGTTTCGGCCACTGTGGACCATCTTCAGGTCACAAAAATGTGTATAGAGGAAACCTATACAGAGTATGATCACAGTACAGTTGCATATTCTAAACTTTCAACGAGATCTCGTTGTCGGTTGGATTATACATATTGAGCTGAAAGTACCTCTTCTAAGTAGAGTATAAGAATGGATATATATATATATATATATATATAATTAAGTATTACCTAGTCTTAAAAATGTGCATTAAGCTAGCATAACTTAAAGGACTAACAGATTCTCCACCAGATAGGCTAAGAATACTTGTTCTGGACGTATATTTTGCCATAAAATACAACCACTTAAGGAACATCCGTGTAGCCGCCACCGATGTACCAACGCGCCAGGAACGCTTGGAGCACCCCTAACTCTCCACTCAGCACGTACAAACCCCTCCTAATTTTTCGCCTGATATAGGGCGTACTACTTATATATTACAATCTAGCTTAATGCACATTTGTAAGACTAGGTGTTACTTAATTTATATATATATCAATTCTTATACTCTACTTAGAAGAGGTATTTTTAGTTCAATATGCGTAATCCAACCAACAACGAGATATCGTTGAAAGTTTAGAATAGGAACCTATACTATGATCACACACTGTATAGTTTTCCTCTATATACATTTTTGTGACCTGAAGATGGACCACAGTGGCCGAAACATGTCGTCGTCAGCATAATAAATAGGATACAAGACAGTTGTGTTTTGACGTACCCCACCCCCTCCCTAATTGCTTATAACACAACGGGAATGATGCACCTTCAGATTACAGCAACAGGCATTTGTCAAACAGATCCTGCTTTCTGCTTGCTAGCAAGCAGACAATAGTATCTGTATGACAAATGCCTGTTGCTGTATGTACAGTCTTTTACTCCTGATGACGGACGGAAAGACAGTCTCAGACACGTAGAGTGTCATCCTAAAATAAATAAATTTGATACACTGGTGCATCTAGTTGGTTTTACTATAAGAATAATATTACGATGCACGGCCCTTTGAACGTCAAACAGCGGATCTATTCGGTACATAAGAGTTTGGCCTAATAAAGTCCACTCTGAACACGTAAAATATCGTTTAAGCAGCTCAGCAGGTGGGAGGGTAGCAAACGGGCACTCTCCTCTACTGATTACGGTTCGCATGCAATACAACAGCACTGAAAACAAATGGGCGTGGCCAGTGTTAGGTAAAAGCCTAATTCCCCTTAGCCTGCTCGTCAATATTAAATAAAAGGCCTAAAATGGAAGTAAATTTATCAGTGGGACCACACATATCAGAATGCTGAAAAGTCACCGTACCTATCAGGCATTCTAAACTGTTCATGTAAACGTACAGCACAGGCAAAATGCGTACTTGAACTTCTGTCAGGATTCGAACTTGTTATAATTTTGCCCCACTTTGTATTCAAAGTTCAAGAAATTCATTTTTAAGTATGTTATTACCACTGTTGCAAAATATGTCATAAGCTAGCTTTAAGACAGCATCTGATGCGACTATACACTTCAGTCTACTTAATAAACGTTCAGTTTACTGAGCAAATTAAACTAAATATACAGTGCTATCAGACGGGTTCAATAAACTGACATGACAATTTGAAGTTCCTCTGAAATGTTCAACAGTAGACCTGTGTATTTTTTGTTTCATTGCGTTTTACTTGTTTGTCACAGTCTAACAATACAAAACATGAAGGGTGTGTTCAAGGCCCAACTATTTTTAAGTTTTCGATTTCTTCTACATTTTCAAAACTCATACACTGTTATATTAATAATAGATACGAGACAAAGCAGCTCGAAATGAATTAATACAAGGCTTAATAAAAAATAATTGATGGAGGTTAAAACTTTATGAATTGTATTGCACACTATCATTAGAATTAGAAGGCAAATACAAGCTACACAGTATCCGAAACATATCTCACTAATATAACTTGTTTCAAAAGAATTTCAGTTTAATATCTTTAACTGTGTGAAGCTTGAGTTTCATGTCAGTAATGTACTGGTAGAAAAGTCAGTTCCTAACTCACAGTTACGCAATATTTCTGCATTTTAACAACCAATCTATTAATGCTCTTTAAGGAATTAATCAGCATCTTCGTGTGGAATGATACCAAATACATATAAAAACATGCACAGAGAAAAATTTAAAATTTCTTCAATATGTGTTGGTTATACTCGTACTGATTATTGTTTATTGAGGGGATTATTTTAAGATTGTATATTATAGCCAACATTACGACGAAACCTCTTGCACCCAAAGACATATTTTATTGTACGGTAGTAATTATTAACCATCTAACCCTTACGCGTATATAGAGCAAAGTGCAGTTGCTAACTTACGCATAGTAACGTTTAACACTTACAATTGCACTTTGACCGCAAAGTTATTTGTGTCTTCCGTACGATTCCCACAAAAAATACCGATTACTTCCTCCCTACACATACTTCAAAGTTTGGTGCTTCTGAGGCATTCCTTGTTCTCTGTGAGACACGAAATGAATGTATGTAAAATACATTTATTTTAACCTTCAAGTCTTTCAGTTGCTCACAAGTTAATAATACAGAATATGTGTACAGAACGTGTACATCCTTTATTCTGCATTACACTACACGAGCACACTGACCGACTCGAATGTTCTCAGCCGTACCAAACATTAACTTATGTTAGACAGGAACCGCCATTGCAGCTCTGCAATATGTTACGTGTCTCGTTAGGAACTGTACCAGTCACTCGGTCCTCTAAATTGTCAACAAACGATTTTTCATGCGTTTTGAGACAGCTAATTTTCGAGACAAGAAACATGTTCTGTTTCGGAACAGAAAAGAGCAACCATTCGGCTACAAGACATAAATAACCTAACGGGCTTTACGTAATAAAGAGGCAAATTTAATGCATTATTTAGTTCTGTAAATGCTCCACGAATGGCACAATTACATGCCAATCTTCTGTGTTAAAGCTCAGATTCCAAATAGTACGATCATATTCGACAGATACACATTTGGATATTGGCCAATATGTTTTAGCGATAAAATTTCTAATAAGTATCATTTCATTTGTCTCCTACAAAGTAAATTTCGAAAGTAAATATGTCGATAACTTTTCTTAGAAAAATTCACTTAAGAGGGGTAATTGAATGTGATTCAATTCTGATGATTGTAGATTATATTTTATAGGTGGTCCGTTAAACAAATATTTTCTGAACAGGTAATACCAGTTCGAAAGTTAAGCTGACTATTAGTTAGTGCAATAGCACACAATACTTGTTGTATGAATATTTTATTTCCATTTTATGGAAAGAATTATAAAATCTGTAATGATACGTTAAGATTCCAGGTCAGGGAAACGTTTTATTGCAGAATTTTTAACTTTTTTGGAAACCGGTTTTATCTAAACTGTACATAAAGAGTCCGTATCTACTTCACACAGAACAAACTCCAAGTTCATTGCACAAACCAGGAAACAATCCTTGTTCATATAAAAAATCTCAAAGAAATAGCAAAATTTAGAAATTTCAGAGTTCTTGAAATGTCACGTCAGTTGGTACATGCAGTTAACACTAAACTAAAACCTGTTAATGCTGTCGATGAGTAACAATGCTCATTGGTCGCTTGATATTCTATGGCTAACTGTCACTGAGTCAGATGGTACAATTCCCAGACGATTTTCACTGCAGCATCTCCAGACGCAGTAGATCACTGCTGGCCTCTGTAGGGCCGAAAAGTGAAACTCGCCCCACTGCATGCCCCCCAAAATGTAGGTATACTCCAAATTTCGTAAAGCAAATTTCTGTTCCCAGCATTTGCATTTACAAGGAATCGTTGTTTTCCATATTGAAACAAGCGTGCTGCGTAAGTTTCTTGTACAGTTTTCTCATAAAGAAAACCGTAAGGAACTTGATGAAGTGCGAAAAATAATACACTTTGTATAAAAAATATATATATTTTGCACGCTGCAAATGCGACCAAATTTAAGATAATCTTCCAGTTATAAAGTAATTAGAAAGAGATATATTTTTAATAGCGCGGTTCCCAAAACACTAAATTTAATATACCGCCATAACATTTAAACCTTTTGTTACATGAACAGTAACCCAATTCCACTCCTAAATTTACAGGTATATGAAATACTCGAAAAGATTAAATTTATTGGCTTTAAAACGTAACATGCTTTTGAAGTTACTAATTTCTTTGGGAAATAAAGCTGCCACATTATAAACTATGTCAAGGGGCAGTCGTGAGGCATAAAAGAACAGATAAAAATTACTACTTAATGAATTACATCTTAAGATAAACGATTACAAAATTTGGACAAAAGAGGATCTCTTTCAAATGTGTCACAATGGAAGAGGTCCTGTGCAGGTGGTTGGGAACCGCAGCTCGATGGTATAGGTACATAGTTTATAAATGAGTTATATTGAATGATGTGTGTGCTGCCTTTATGCTGTATAATAATCTATATCAATGTTTCTAGTCGTAAAATACCAAACGAGGAAGGATGGGATTTACACCTTAAATATCTTGTTGATTAATGGCAAAGTAAAATATTGTTTGGCTAAGAATATGTTGAACAATGATTTTTTTGTTATGTAGATCCCCTACATTTGAATAATCTATACTGATTATATCACATTAGTGACCATGGAAAAGATCTCCACTCAAAAGTGTGTTTTTCCCATGCACTACGGAGGCACCAAAATCCAGGTTTAGTTTTCCCCCTAGCATGAGAAGAATTCTCTTCTGAGATTTTTCCTGTATCCTACGTAGGGTGCCAGATCGAATTTTCCTTCACAATGAGTGCAACTGTCAGTGAGAGTTTTCCCAGCCTACCAGCAACGCACTAACTAGGATTTTCCCGTTCGTTATAATTGTTTATAGGGAATTAAGATCAGTGTTTGGGCAACCTGTGCCTAATTTTCGAAACCAGAAAGAAATCGGTGTCTTTCCTCGGACTGCCTGTCCAGCACGGACATGTTTTATACATACTGTTTCTGTCTGCAGCGTTTCGCTTTGGAGGAACACAGTGCCACGCACGGAAACTGTGCAGTCTATGAATTTATAAATGGTAAATTGTTTGTTGAATATAAAGACTTTTCACTCCAACAAAGATTTTTCAGTTGCTTTGCGAAATGTGACATTTTATTCCTCTATGATAAGCATAATGACAATAGCTAATTCCCAGAACCCAATTTTGAAGTTTTATACGCTGCATCATGTTTCACGTCACTATCTATTTACCAAAATTTGGTAAATAAAAAGTGACGTGATCCAGAACCTTGTTTACCTCACCACGCTCTTTCGTTTCTTTCCCAGCATTCTTTGCAACGACACTAAGTCATATGCTTGTTATATCATCGATGTATCGGTTAGATAGTGGCGGTCCTCTACAGTCCTTGAAGTAGAAAGAACAACATATTCAAACTACACGCTTTTGTAAGTTGTCTATAGTGACGTACAGAACTTCTAACAAATTCCCTATAGAATTAAAAGAATATTTATTATTATTATTATTATTATTATTATTATTATTATTTACTGCAATTGAGTATTCACTTGGTAGCAGTAGTCCTTACACTAGTACAGACAAAACCAAAAAGTAAAAATATACATAAACGAAACAATACACAAACACAGTACAAACAATACAAAACACCGTCACTACAAGTACACAAATTGCCAAAACACCCACAATTACACATACACACACCCACACATTACCAAACAAGTTCAAACAACCACAGTACAAGATACACACCACAAGAAACAGACGCAATACATTCAAGTACCCTTAGAATAAGGTCAACCTAATGTACGTACATGATACTTTTGTCCCCAAGAACTTCACCGCAACTCACTTCACTGCACTGCACTTAACTTCAAAACAAAATCACATATATCACGTCAGTTCACTCCACATCACTACACTTCACATCACTTCACTTATTTGCACTCAATCCACACTTGAATTCCCTTCCTTGTAACTACACTCTTAACCTTCTTTCTAAATATGTTTAATTTACAGGGGAGGAGCACTAGTAAGCCAGCACGTAATTGGTTCCGGCGTTCAATGGTCCTATTTACGAGAGAGTATTTATGAACATCTGTTCTTTTGTTTCCTAGTCCTAATTTGGCGATTAGGATGGTCCCTACTAAGGGAGCATAGTGTTAGAAGTCTATTGCCTTTCGCTTTCAAAGCCCTTCCCCCGGTGTATGTCTTCAAAAGGGCGCATATTCGGTCTATAACTCCACGCTGTGCCAAAGTCTCCCAAACCGACTCATTTATATTATATGCAAATTCAGCCACTCTCTTTTGCACGCGATTTAAAGCGCTTACCTGACCTTCTCTGTATGGGTCACAACACACCGCTCCATAGTCAAGTATCGGTCTCACTAGTGCCGTATAAGGTAAACGTTTCGCATTTCCCTTTTTGAGTATATGCATTATGAAATTAAGTGTCTTCCATGCTTTTCGTCGTGTGTAATTTACATGATCTGCCCGTTTACATCGCTGCATATATTTGCCTCCGGGATTAATTGGTCCCCAATATAAAACCTTATTCGCTCCTTCACTCTAGCTTTTGTGAAACTTATTGCTTAACATTTGCCTGGATTTATATTCATTTCATTTTCTACCGCCCATTCTCCTAATCTATTTAGGTCCATCTGTAAATTATGAATGTCAATACTATCCTTTATTTTCATGTATATTATACAATCACCTGCGCACAGCAGTATATTAGGCTCAGTGTTCCTTCAAATATCATCAACATAAGAGACGAACGGTAAAGGACATAATACGCTCCCTTGCGGCACCCTTGAGGTTAATCTGACTTCCTCAGAGAGCTGCCCGTCTACTCTAACTCTCTGCGAACATCCTAAGAGAAATTCCACAATCCACACAACTACCCTCAAATCAACTCCGGTTACCGCGATTTTCGTAAGGAGCCTATCATGTGAAATTAAATGGAAAGCCTTTGAAAAATCTATTATTATCGCGCCTGTCCTGACTCCCTCGTCCAGTGAATCCACGATACCCTGACAAGCCGTAAATACTTGAATTTCGCATTATTGCCCTGGTATAGAGTCATGCTGATCCTCATATAACCACCCACTCATTTCCCAGATACCCTGATGTGTAGAAGTCGTGAGTTCTTCGAAGCTACCTTCGTAATAGTCTATGTCTCTGTCTTAGAGAAATCTTCCATTTGTGTCCATTTTAGATAATCCCTTCAAAAGGAGATGATAGGATCTCATCAAAACATTACAGAAAGAGTATTAAATTACGGTACAAAAGCTTAAATACACTTAGGTGTGCAGCTAAACGGGTGAAAGAGAAGCGCAAGTTATACAAATAGGTCTAAAATGTACACCCCCAAAATTAATTTACCGTAAAATTCTGTAGGTTGTAATGTGATTTTGAGCAAGAATTTGTTATATAGTCCATAGATAAAGCTCGCGTTGCAAAATGTTCACTGCAAAACATCAAAACGCCTCTACCCCAGCAGAGATAAGCATCAATTACACACAACTGTTCCTCCCCTTGTGTTCTGTTAATATCACTTATAGGGAACTAGATCCAAAACATAGTGAAAATCTGCTGTTATTCTGTCGCCAATGACCTTCAATTGATCTTTCGGTCTTTATGTCTATCGACTACGTACAGCTCTCAGAAAACGTAACTGTTCCAAATAAATCTACAAATAGAAAAGTCTCGTTTAGAGTGACTTCGTTGAGCGTTGAGCTACAGATGGACAACAATAACATGGACACTAAACCGTACATCATTGTGATATGTACAAAAAATGGATTATGAACATGTGTTTGGAACCAGCATAGGTAAAATTTCTTAAGCAATCTTTGAACACTATCAAGCTAACAGAGAAGTAAATGACATATCCCAAATCAAAATATGGACAGTACAATTTTCCACAGGCATCAGGAATCGTGCAGTTACATGAAGAAAAGTGCAGAAGAACGGATTATCACACTTAAAGATGAAATATAAAGAGAACAGAAAAAGAAAAGTGTGGACTTGACATTTCCTGCAGAAGACGTAATGAAGAAGAAGCTGCATGTATAAGCCTTAACAAGCAACTACACGCAGTTCCAGACAAAAGACTATGAAAAGGGCTGACAGTTTCCTAAACGTGCATATGACTCTTACGTGGACTATTAACAATATTCTGTGTCTTTAATATTCATGTCAGCGAACTGGAATCAAGCTAGATTCCAAACAAAACCACACTTTAAAATTACAATTGTTTAATTAACTGTTCTGTTTAAACAGCTGAAGAAGAACGGGAAGTATATTATTTTTAATTCTGCACTGCTCTCGCTCCTACAGGAATTCAACGTGCGTACTTCGAAATGTAGTCGATATTCTGTTTGTAAAGATGAGAGAAATTCAGTCCCAGTCTGAGAGTAAAACTAGACATATATGAAGTAACTCAATATTAGAAATTCTATTTCAGTATGAAAGTGATTAACAAAATGAATCTTATTACCTTTGGGAAAATACCCACTAAAATTGGCCAATTCTCATACACTTGCGGTTCCGTAATTTCCCCTCAAATGTCATTATCTTTCTAATAAGTTCTAGACTCTGTGTTGAATTTACTCTTCAAGACGGATGTCACAACCCCATCATCTGTGAACTATTCGAACATGCGGTTAAATCACCAATTGATGCTCTTATTTTTACACATAAAAATGAACCTTATGACACAGCTGATACCTTCACAGTGTATTATAACATTCGGTAGTTGTTCCAACCAGACATTATTATTTCGATACGTGTTGTTAATTTAAAGTGGGATTCTAACTGTCGAGGAATGAAAGAATTTGGTTGCTAACGATCATCAGAACTGTTAACAAAGCGCCCCCGTACAAACATATCATTAAAAGTGCTGGGCTTGCGGTTGTGAATGCGGGCATGCAGACGCTAAAGTGTGCTAAATTCCTGCAGACGATAGCACCTGCAATTTACAGGTTAGTTAGTTTTCAAATGTTGTGTCATACTTTGGATGTGATTGTAGTTTATAAACTCCAGATATCTCAAACATATGGCTATTAAAAGATAAGTTTAACATGGAAAAGCACAAAACCAATCAGAACGTCACGTCTTCCCATTCGGCGTAGAATCCAACCGAACTAAAAGCCATGCTTTAGGACAACAAATGTTGAAAAACACCGCCGAGAGAAGCAGAATGTCACAACATGATGCCGTCTGATAATTAAAATCAAATTTGGAGTTCAACATATTTCTGATAAGAAGTGTAAAGGCAGAGAAGTGTAAAAGAATTAATATTCCTCGGAATTTTACACTGAAGTTTTTCGCGCTTTCCAAGGTATGGACGTAATAAAGTAGTTCCCGAGAATGTGCCCGGCAGGTAGCGAGCACAATGTGTTTAAGGAATACAGAAGACTGATGGGGTAACACTAATACATAAAACTGTCTCCGTTCCAAACACCGAACTCGAAGAATGCACCGCCCTGGATACCTGAAGTTACGTAATCACAATATTCGTAGCCACCGTCATCACGTGAAGTTCACCCCCACCTTCTACAATCTAAGGGTAAGCCATGCCACGGCGATAAATTATAATACTCAATAGAATTCCAAGAATAGAGGGGTGTAATGGTGAAGATTACATCCAACGGACTCAGTATATGGTCCAGTTACCAGGTTCTGTACACAAGTTACAGGACCAGTGGACACCACAAAATCAGAAAACTTACGAATGAAGTTTCTCTTAAGAGACGTTAGATGAATGCAAGTGAATTAACCAGCAGGAAAGGCAAGGAGCTGAAACGTTGGATAAGCTGATTTGGGTAATTAAAATTAAAAGTCGTGTATATGAAAGTTGTGGCAAATTATTGTGGATTAATAACAACCCAGAAATTATTAACACTTTACCTGCTAACGTGGAGAATATGGTGAGCTCCGAATTATGCTAGCAAAGGGCAGATGGGATTTAAATAGGCTTTTAAAGGGATAATTTTTTCTAGGGACAAGTTCCAATTCAGAGTCTACGAAGGAACAGGCATATGTGTTTTAGGAAACTGGCATATGTCTTTTAGAAGAGACAACATGTTGTTAGAAACACGACTTTACTCCTCGCGCTGGAAGGAATAGCAGAGTTACGCCAAACGTCCTGCAAATTATGGAACCGACTACGAAATATAGAAGAAACCAAATAACTCTGGTCTCTAGACCTCGTGCTATTGGGCATTGTAATGTATCACTCAGTTTCGCTTCAGTTAAGACACAAACCTGTAATAAAGTTTTCAACAAAAATACAAACACAAGTGTATCACAAGTGAGTCAGCAAAAAACGAAAGGTCCCACATGATCAAGGGCCAGTTACATCCATCTCTTCTCGTTATCCATTTCTCTAACCTCAATCTTTAAAATGAACACAACACACTCGTTATCTTTATATCCTGATCTGCACGGCTTGGGAAATCACAAAACAACACTTCTTTAAAATTGACAAACACCAAAGCTTTCCATCAATTTTTCCTTCTGTTAAATTCATAATACTCCTCAATTTTATATTAGTTTTTCCCACTTACTAAAATAATTTTCAAAATGTTTACTATATACGAGTACAGCTCTTTCATTTATTTTATTCTATTATCGTGCCACCATCCTTACATACTTCGTTTTGCCTGTATTTACTTGGAGACCAATTTCTTTAACACCCTACAGAAAAAAAATAGGCCTTATTATTTACGGCACTTGAATATCCTGCAAAGAATGGCATCATAAGCCAAGACCAATGATACGTCATATCACATGGGTCTCTCGGACATCGCTGTTGGCACACTATAGAAAATGAATTAAAAGGGAACATTTGTACCAAGCCCCTCTGCTGTAAGCCGTAACACTGAGTTTTCTGTGCATGTACCCAATATGTGGACCACGAGGCACACTGACCTGAAAATTAATTGTTACGGCACAGGCATAAGAAATAAATATTAGTCACGTGTTGAAATATTCTGATTTCTTCAAATCGAGCAAGATTTTTGTCAGTTAACGAAGAAATAAAAATCCGAATTTACATTTTAAGACGATAATTAAAATACTTGCTTTTAACACCGCTGTTTCAGTTGTTTTTTCCGATTTTTAAACTTTGCCAGATTTGATATATAAGGACAAAAGCATACTGCGGTAATGAAGCATACTGGACTGCCTTCCTGAAAGTAAGATGGCTGGCATTTATCGAAGGAATAAGAAATTTAAACTTTTTTAAGACATAGGCAAGATTTTATTTAATTTTGCCATTAATACTGAATTCATTCACTCATTCATTCATTCAAGGACTGGCCAGTGAACAATGCTTTTTTCACTACAAACTAAGGCTCTCCATACGACTCTGTCTCTAATATCTTCATCTGTCGGTACACTCGAGTCACAATCTTTTCCATCCTCCCATCCATCCATCCTCCTAACCATCATCTTGGATTTTCCCTCCTTTGTGTTCTCTCTGGTCCCCATTATGAAACTCTTGGTGGCAAATTTAACCCTGACGTTCTCTCTCCTTGCCCAAACCATTCGTATCGTTCTCAATGCGTACTAAATAAATAACACTTTACAGAATTTTGCGGGTAATTTTGATTCACCTAAGCCCACGTAAACAGAAAAACATAGGCCTATACGAATATCCTGGGCATATTTTGAATTTACGGCAACAAGTCTGGAGTGCTGTAGACATTACATATATTTATACGTGTAATACACGATGCTGTGAGGCAACAGCCCACTGTCTTCATTCTGGTATCAATTGCCGGTGTGAGCAATGTGAGTGACATCTCAACGATAACAACAAGAACAACCACTGAAGAACTACTAGGCTTTTATCATTACAACATTAAAGTATACACTGCGACTTTTCTAAACATTCCCTTACATTTGAGACATTTTTAACACAGCCTTGCATCCCAGAAACCAACAATATTTTTCTTCGTAATATGAGGAAAGTTTTTCCAGAATTAATTTAGCAGATCGGGAAGGAAGTATGGGTCAGGATGTCCACACTAAGAAATAATACCAATAGACAAAATTGAAACAGGCAATTTTATGTCATGTATTAGAAGTGAAACAATGACAATGTAAATCGATGTACAGCAAATGCGAATATGTAGAACTGATGGGTGTGATTTATTATTATTATTATTATTATTAATATTATCAACATCATCATCATTCACTGTATCCTGTTATGTTCAAAGAATAATGTTGTACCTAATACTTACTGGCGTGTTGAATTAGTCTTATTAATGGAAAATTTTGTTAAATTTGAATTGTTGGCACAAATAGGAAGTGTATTGAGGTATTTTATTTTACCACAAAAAATACCAGTCAAACAAGGCAGCTGTGATAATCTGTAGCGAAAAATTTATGTTCATATGTACACATACACACACATCCATACATATACACATACATGAGTAAATAAATAAATAAATACTTACATATATATATATATATATACAAACATACATACACACACATACATGCCTAAATGTGTGTGTGTATATATATATACATAAATACATACATACATACACACATACATACATAACATTACATTACATCTAATAAGCCTAAGAAATAAAATTTAATACCAGATTTTCGCTAAGACTTTTTATCGGATAATTAAGATGTCAGTTTAAGGGATGATACTGTAGGTGCTGTTAGTGACGCTTTCTTTAAAACGTGTTTGAGCCAACAGAAATTCTTACTAACTTAACAATAGCAAAACACAAACATATGAAGTTTAATTATGTAACATTTGTTGTGCTCTAAGAACTAAACATTCTTCCACAGACTGCTATATAGAAATACCTTGTAAAAGATTTTCAAACATACATGAATTAAAGTTTCATTTTGCAGAAAACAGAACATCGTTTTAAACTCTTCCAGATCCTCAGTTATTTATATATTTACGTCAATTATTACAACTTGTTAGTTACCACAGAAGGTTCAGCACAATTGTTCAAAACCCCCAAACGAATCCTCTGTGAACCCACAACCGCAAGAAATATTTCAAACCAGAGTAAATTATATTTTTTTAAGAGCAGCTGAACTTAACAAGAGGAATCATTATTGTTATTTTGTAATATTAATAAACACCAACCGTTCTACATAAATCAATGATAAAGAAATAAAAAACAAAGAAATAAAGAAAAAAGAACGAGGAGGAAGCAGAAACAGTGATATATGTGAATAATAAGACAGGTATATGCATGTCAGTAGAGTTGGGCGTGTTGACGAAGGAGCAGACTGCATATATGGACAGCAGTTGTGGCATGGACAGCTGGGGAGAGCAAAGTGTCGGCCATCTTGAAATATCAGTCAGATATAAACCCTTCAGTGTAAATATCATACGATACCAGTCTTTACGGAAGTCTAGAAATTGGAGGTTCTTTGCAAGTGTGGAAATGAAACGTGAAGCGCTACAGCGTCGACGAAATGTGTTTCCTAATATCGTTAAGGTTAAAAATCTAAAAGCAAAAAGCTCGGCTGGTCTTATAGCTGGAAGACAGGCGGATAAAATACACAATAAATTTATTAGGTTGGTCAAACAAATATGCATTAATCTTTAACAAGCTTATGTTAATATACCAGGCACCAAAATGAAAGGGATATTTTCAAAAAATAAGAAATGCTTGGTGGGCCGGGATAGCGCAGTCGGTATAGCGACTGGCTACGGGCTGTATCGTCCGGAGATCGAATTCCGGTGGGGGTGAGATTTTTGGCACCCGTCCAGACCAGCCCTGGGGCCCAACCAGCCTCCTATACAATGGTTACCGGGTCTTAACCGGGGGTAAAGCGGCCGGGGCGTGGCGTTGACCACACACCCCATCAATCGCCGATGTTAAAGAAAGAGTAAAGTTTTACCTCTACTCCACCTCTGGGCCTTCGTAGCCTGTTATAGGGTGAAATTTCTCTTTACCTTAAGAAATGCTTCAATTTTTGTGGGTTTGTGTATTCACAGATTTATGAAATACGGACAGAATAAAAAATCTCGAAGACATCTCTTCACATGTCTAGGGTGACCTACATAAACCGTACTGTTTTAAATGAATATAATATATTCTTCTGTCACAGGGAAGAATATATATATATATATATATCAGAGGACTTATGATCAAGTCAACCTCCGTAATCCCTATGGTTTGTAATACTCCAGTAATAGCGATAAGCAAATATGCCTTGATGATATCCGTTCCACTTCATAAAAGCAGCTGGCTGAGTTGTATTCGGGCTCCTTCGCATTCAGTACAATTGCCAGTCTACAGTCAATATACAGCATCCACTTTCCATTTGCCCATTCTCCTTCGTCCCATTTATTCATTCCATTTATATTACGACAACACTGGTTGAACAACTTAAGAAAGCAAATACCGCAGATGAAACACCCGAACGACAAACTTTTAAAACCACTGGGTACGGAAGAAATATAAGGAATTAAAATCTAGAAAGAAAATTGAAGGGTATATTAAAACTTTTTCTCGTAACAGATTTACAAACTGAGACGAGTTAAGAATGGAATGAAACTTGAAGGCACTTTTTCTTTTTTACCGAAGATCGGGGTCCAGTGTGAAGCTGTTCTGCTTATGTTCTTCGGGAGCATTTCTGTCCTAAGAGAAGCTACCTTGACCGACATGTTCCCTGTTGCTCCTCAACCGCCCCCCCCCCCAAGTAAAATTTCGGAAGAACACAGTAAGTCAGGACAACCGCTTCTTGCCACATCCTTTACACTAAGAACTCACTAGTCATCGGAATATGTAGAGCCGATTAACCCAATCCACTGCAAGGTCGTTCAGTAAATCGTGAAAAAAGAACGCATATTTTCTTGCCTTTTTTCCCATATCGTCAAAATACGCTAAATGTGTTTTCTAAGACGTGATTATTTGACTCCATAGTGCGACAAGAGGAAACTGTCAACAGCAACAGATGGCTGACTGAAATAATTAAAATTTGGTGTGTTCTTAATGCCTGAAACAAGTTCAGACAGAACTAATTATTTGTCGGCAGCAGCAAACCAAACGCTTTTTACTAGCATCAATATACATGATACAAAGCAAGATTGCAGCCCCTTGTGATACGTTGTCAACTGGTAAAGCCCACTGCCGTTTGGATCTCTGTCGATCCAATTACAAACTGCAGTTTAATCTTAACCAATTACAAACAAAACCAGAATTTTAAACCAATTTACACAATGTCATATTCGTATAGAGTTTATTGTCCATTTATAAGACGTGGTGGTTACCGTAATGGACATGCTATGACAACAAGAATAAGGCGCTTAAAATGTGAAGGAAGGAGATGATGGACACCATTTGTGTCTGACGTATGTATGAAATGTATGTGGTTGTGAATAACGTATGAAAATTGAAATGAAATGTTATATAATTGCTGCCTTTGGAATTTGATATCTGTATGACCGTGCATCGTTGATAGAATAATATAAACAGCCAACTAGATGCAACAATAACAAATTTTATTGATAATTACAATCAGTTCAACATGTTTCGGGAGATAATTTCGACCATCCTCAGGAGCACTAGACTGTGTTTACAGCTTGTGGTATAATGCACCGACGATGCTGGCTGTAGGCAGCATCGTCGGTGCATTATACCACAAGCTGTAAACACAGTCTAGTGCTCCTGAGGATGGTCGAAATTATCTCCCGAAACATGTTGAACTGATTGTAATTATCAATAAAATTTGTTATTTTTGCATTAATTTGGCTGTTTATATTATTATAACTGCTGACGACGGTCTATACGATACAGTGTACGTACACAAGCTCCCATCTGAAAAGCATTATCAATTTTCTCCCGTTAAAAACAATAAACGAAAACACATTAATAAATTATTACTATAAAGATGAAAGTAATTAATTGTATCTGCTTTGGAGAAGGCATCTACGCTCCGATCTACGCTCCGATCTCGTTCCTCTGACATCGATGCAAATGACTGTAGCTACCGGAATGTGTAATAAAAGTGAATAAATAAGTAAAAGTGGAAAAAAGTACACGGTAAAAGAGAATTTATAAAAGAGAAATTTATTACAGCTCTTATTGAGGTACCTGCTGTTTTTATTACAATTTTTCAAAGACATTGCTAATATTATCTTGAAGCCACAACACCCAACTCTCTGCACGTACAACTCCGCATGTAAACACAGGCATACATCCACGCTGAAGGAGAGGTTACTGACCTCTCTAAGGTCGTTTTACCTACGGCCTACTCAGTGAATACAATTCTACGAGAGACTCGAAAACTAACAGAACTGAATTGTTTTAAATACTTCCAGTTCTAAAATAATTGTGAATATTTAGGTACTCTGAACCAGATTGCGATATCATTTAGTAATATTAATAAATATGAAATTTAAAATAATATGTCTCCATTTATATGTATTAGTATAAGCTTTAAAACAAAAGATATGCATGAATATCCACTGCTACTTCTTTAGCGTCTGTTTCGTACACATCTCAGAATCTATCACAAGAAAACCTTGCATATTCCGGAATTCTTTCGGTATTTTGAGACTGTTTTGACTACTAACTGCTGATGCACACGTAACAACGGATTTTAAATTTTTGCGCCATAAAGCTTTGCATAATGTCACAGGGTTTAGTCTCCATTCCTTTTTGCTTTTGACCTTCAATTTTAACAACTTTCGAAACCAAATAAAGGCACTGTTTAAACAGTGAGTCTAAAAGTAATATAGACGGGGGCAAAGAAAACAATTCCACCCATCAGTTCGTATTGCGAGATTGATATTGTATTGAATTAGGCTTATGATTGCTTTAATATGGTTCAGAGGATCGAATCAAGTGAATTCATTCTTTCCAAAATGAATTATTTTCGATAACTAATAAAAAATAAACCATTCTGAACCTAAACACACTGGAAGAAACTACCTGATGAAAAGGCATTCAAGGTTTTCTCTTACGCAAAGTAACCGTTTCTTTAGCGACGACCACAAAAATTTGCTCACTTTTAAAACCAGCTTATACGACAATTCTTTACATTCGGACAGTTATTTACAATGACGAAACAGTCCGTACCTCAACACACTCGTGTGTACACATCATGCATGTCAAATATAAGGATCGTCGCTTATATTCAGGGCTGTAACTCCAGCTATGAGGTTTCAATGCACATTCCGGCAGGTGTGTCCTGAACATACATACTGAATTGAGGGGTAAAAACAGGAATATTCTACTTGACTAAACTTTCACGTATTCGTGAAGTGTTAACATAATTGAACTTTATGACAACATGCAGTTTATATATAAAGTTGACAATCTGTAATGTAAAGCACCTCTTGCTGTTCGAGACTCACTAACTCCATTGTGTTAAAAAAGTCCCGGAGAAGCTAGTATCTGTCAGTTGGTCAAGCAACACGACAAATAAAAAAATAAATAAGGTTTCAGCAATAAGTAAATATGCGTAAACAATAAATAAGCAAATAAACAAACACGTGACATATATTCGCATTATTTTAAAATTAATTTAGTCGCTGGTATTTACTGCAATTAAGACACCAACTCAAACAGTAAGAACGCATGCAAAACTCCCAACAACACGGTTTCAAGACTGATTCCCAACACATAATATTCATTTTGGTACGCGGCCTACTGGAAGTTTAAGATAAAACCCTGGCAGTTCTCTCAAGGCAGTAGTAGTACATCCGTGTTAAGTATCATTAGTAGGTACAGTCATGAACATCATAAGAAGTAGATGTGATTCAGAAATTCCTGAAATGTTGTAGTTAGTGACAAGAAATATACTCGACTTTTTGAAATTGGTGTTGGAAAATTGAAAAGTATCTCTCCGTCCGAATAGTTACAAGAGAATTTCCTGTTGATCTTATTACTGGAGTAACATCAATCGGAATTTTCAAATTTGAACTTCTTTAGAGGGTTCTGTATGACGGAGCTTACTTATAGTGATCGTCACTTGTCATCTTGTGTATTCCAAATACTTCACAAATACAAACGCAGCCGCAAGTAGTATCAAGGAATCCTTGTTCCTACGTACAGCCCCTTCGAAACAAAACGCCTGTCTTAAATGAAGTGTATTTGGTCGATTGATTAACACATCCTATAAAGTGTAAGATGTATCTTTCAAAACTTATGTGAATCTAAGCATGCTGTCTGCGAATCTCTACGAAATTCTCCACTTCGAAAGCATGGAGTCAGTGTGTATTACGTCTTAATAAGACAATAACACCGAGGGCTTTCCCAACAAGTAAGTGCCTAGTCTGCAAAATGGCTGGGAGTTTCGTTCTCTATGAGGTAGGAAATGTATCTGTAAATGTAATGTAGTTAAAGGTAACTTTTGAACGGGATGAATCCGTATATATATATATATATATATAATATTAATGAAAATCACATATAAATAAAATTATATATATGTACATATACTTTCTACCTACCTCCTTACCTACCAACCCACTAACCCATCCACATACATACTTATATCTTTTGACTTTTTGTTGATCGTGCATCTAAGTGTATTTATCTCAGTAATTAACCAACTTGATGCACAACATTTTTTTTTTACTATAAGTTTATTTCATGCCTCTACATGTTTCGAGCACATGTGCTCATCATCAGGAGGT
>Ga0123354_10002158_pt1 | contig 25509 bp, 18 predicted proteins | sample TergutLab28metaG_2_FD_97872 | JGI IMG/M metagenome (GOLD analysis project Ga0123354, IMG submission 97872) | Labiotermes labralis P4 segment gut microbial communities from Petit-Saut dam, French Guiana - Lab288 P4 | ecosystem: Host-associated > Arthropoda: Insects > Digestive system > Gut ...
CTGTATGTACAGTCTTGAACTCCTGATGATTGACGGAAAGACAGTCCGAAACATGTAGAGTGGCATTCCAAAATAAAATAAATTTGAGACACTGGTGCATCTGGTTGGTTTCACTATAGAAATAATTTACGAATCACGACCCTATGAACGTCAAACATCGCAAGATGTTATGCCAGTACCTCCTGAGACCCACCGTTTGCACCAAGTCCCACTAATTTCAACATGCAATATTACGAATGCACAAGCAGATACGTGGAGCTGTTGTCGCCTGCGAAACTTTACAGTGAGGGCAGCTATTCTAAAACAGATCGATAACCAATATTGACTGTATTAAAACGAGAAAATTCCTTTCCCTCTGACATAAAGTTATCGATTAATGATTATCAATTTATACCACATGGCCTGTTTATCTACCGTTTTGCACTACGCTACAGCGAGTTACCCTCAGGGTAATTACGTCATCTGTAATAGATCGTGACGCAACTGATCTTACTGCTGCAGCTCCAGACGTTTCCGCAATGATCGGCGAATGCACATTTGATTATGAAGTAACGTAATGAAAAGGCTGTTCAGCGCTATTGCATACTGGCTTCATAGGTTCGAATTCCGCTTGGTGATATATGCTTTATCGTAAAATCGTCATGCTCTGGTGTGTGTGTGTGTGTGTGTGTGTGTGTGTGTGTGCGCGCGCACTTCAAGTTTTAACGATATGATTAATTCCCAGTATATTTAACACGAATGTTATGAAAATGGAGATCTTCTGAAACGCTGTACCTTCTCATTTAATACGAACTCTAAAGGCAGAGTGGCGGAGACGGTATAACAAGATGGCGGAAAGTGTACAACAACATGGCGGACACGAAAATTTTCCAGTCCTGGCAGGCCAAATCGCCACTTATTGTAGGGTTCTGTAAACAGATGTTGGGAAAATATGCAGCTTTTTGAATGTAATATTTTTGTAGATTGTAAAATACAAATATTTTCTTTAGGTTTCATTTGGATGGCAATAATTTTGAACATTGGAGATACGTATGTTACATTTCCTACAGAGTCAAAGCATGAAACCTACCTACACTGTGCGATATATTCCACATAAGTCAACCTACATACAAGCATGGCGACAATATCAATGCGTAATGCCGTGTAAGACAAATTTAAGGCAGCCATTTACGTAATCTGTGTTTAAGTAATAGCGGTTACAAAAAAGGGAAATTATGATAATAGCCATAGTAGAAAGGAGATCCGATTGCCTGGAAATTTTTTGTATTGGTGAGTATGTAAGTTTCGTGCTTGAAACCCGTATGTCTATGTTCTGTCTTTTGTTATTCTGTTAGAGACACTTTTACGGACCCCAAGCAAGGTGGTATACACCACTGAGTGATGCATGGCATCAGCATTGACTGTAAATGGATAAAAACCTTCCGAAGGAAGCAAAATTTGCTTAACCTGTCAACAATTTTAAATTTGTGCGTGTCAACACGTATTTACATCTTACGGCAGTTCTGTGTCTATTTAGCTGCTCAAGAAATTCCTGCTCCTTAAGAACCCGAATTCCAGGCACTGTACTCTATTCTCCCCCATTTTAATTCAGTTTTCTTTCTCTTGCCATCAATTCCAATCAACATCCCTCTTGAAATTCCAATACCAGTTAATTACGTGTATCATATCAAGTGTCTAGCGTCGTAGCTGAGTTAGTAGGATGTATATGGAACTTATTTTGTTCCTGTCATATCCAGACCGGCTGTGGGACTGCGGAGCATTGCGTCTAGGAATAGAAGGACTGGAGCATGGCACTGGCCATTCTCTGTCTAGTCGTAAGGTTAAGAGTGCGTGTGGAGATTTATCTTCTTCCCACCTAGTCACGTGTTACTTGGACTAAAGAGGGACTTCTTTTTGCTGTCTTTATCAGCTTCTATTTTAGTAACATTTCTAAGAGGAAGCCATTTCCGCCCATCTTCATCCTAGCGCTTCGGCTTCATTTCACTTTCGGGTCGTGAAGTCCGGATTGACTAAAGGTGGCGAAGATAGCACAAAATTACAGCGATTAAGTTGGCTGAACTGTTAGCGTTTCTTATCTCTATTCCGAGGATGGCTGGTTTGAATCCCGATGTGGAAACTGATGCAACTAAATGAGGTTTCTCCCGAGAAAAGTGCGGAGATGTTAGGGCTGACATGATATTTAGCCACGGCAGCTTCCTTCCACATTTTTTGCAATTAATATTTCTCTACAGGTCCACAATCCATTATCGGCAATTCTGAAATCCGAAAAGCGCTGAAAACCGGAAGTTTTGACCCATGCCACTTACTATGCATATGTGAGGCGTCAGTTGTTTCTCGGCGCTCCTACCAGTTACACGCGCCACGGCTGTTCGCTGAAATATTTTACTTTTTTGTGACTGTGTGACTGTGGGATTTTTACACTGTGAAAATGTCAGAGGTTTAAATATGGTCATTTGGATAAAAGTAATATTATTATCCCATTCAGTGTGAATATTGATAACTCTGGCTGCAGAAATAGTAATGTGTTTGATCAGGACGGGGTGCTGTCCCAGACCTGTTGGACATGTTACGCAATACACGATGCGCCTATAAGCATAGTTTTTTTTTATGGCACTACAGCCCCTAGAGAGCCAGGGCTTTCTCATTATCGAGGTTTCACGATTATACTCAGACACACCACATTCGGTAGGACTCTCTGGACGAGTGATCGCTTCGACACAGAGGCTTCTACCTGGCAACATACAGCTCTCACAATATCCATGCCACCGGCGGGATTCGAACCCGCAATCCCAGCAGACTCATGCCTTAGACTGCGGGGCCACTGGCATCGGCTGCACCGTATTACCTTCCTAAAACACGAACAATTCTGAATTCTGGGAAACGTCTTACCCCAAGAATTTCGGAAAAGCGAATGTACACCTGTACTTTAATCCGACGGTGTACAAGGGGGTGCTGATAAGTCCTTAGCCTGACCAGGAAGGAAACAAGCTACAGCGACCAAACTCGGGATTTGTTCAACATACTCCGCACGAAGCTCAATACACTTCTTAGCCCGTTGCTCTAACTTTTGCAAGGCACTAAAAAAAAAAAAATTCAGAAGGTTGTCCGTCCACACAGGTCTCCACGGCAGTAATGACCTCCGCGTCGGACAAAAAATGGCGACCTTTCAATTGTTTTTTTCAGTCCAGGGAACAGGTGGTAGTCCACCGGGGCCAGATTCAGAGAGTAGGGTGGGTGATCAAGACACTGGAAGCCCAGGTAGGCCAGTTTCTTCTGGGTTGCAAGTGCCCGGTGAGCCGGGGCATTGTCATGCAAGAACAAGACCCCCTTGGTGACCTTTCAGCCTCTGTAAGAAGAAAAGACTTGCAATTCGGCACATGGACAGACCCCTCTTTCCAACGACTCTATCGATTCCGTCCTACGACATCGGGAAGTAGGTCGGGCTAAGGACTTATCAGCACCCCCACTTACATTCTGATTCACCGATAACGTCGTCAAATAAAATACAAATTAAACGCCGTTAGATAAAGTACAAAGAAGTTAGTAAACATAATCCCTGCGTGTGGCCGCTGATGCTTCTCTGTCAGCAGGAGGTGAAAGTAACTTGTCGGTTGACAGTGATGACGCACAAGAGTGAGACTGAAGGCTATCACGGTGGCGACTGTTTGACGTAAGGAGTTTGAAGCATGCTTCTGGATGAAGTGACATGTTTTTTGTAAGGTTGTACTTTCCCCCGTCAGAGCTTAATACGACACTGTATTTTGCGCACATGACAGAGAATTTTTAGCTGGACGAGCGGATGACGTCATCCGTCATCATTATATAGCAACAGAAGTTTAGTTGTCTGCACGTACGTATATGTCTTGCTTGCACCTGTGAATAAAATGAACATATAACGAAGTTACGTCTCTCCGCCCCTATCGTATTCAGTTCCCAACACCTGACAAATTGTGTGTGGGAGAGGTGTAGAGCTGTCTGGCAACTTGCACCGTGTTTCATATGATCCGCTACAGCGTACACTTCGTTTGGACTTGTCTTATATTTTCGTGGCTGGACAACTGTAGTGGGTCAAGGTATCTTCATTGTTGAGGTTTCGAAATCACACTCAGACACATCACACTCGGTACGACTCCTCTGGAAGAGCGATCGGTCCGTCGCAGGGAACTGACTTGACAACACACAACACCCACATGTTCCCGGCGGGATTCGAACCCGCAATCCCCAGCATGCGGACGGGCGTAGACCCACGCCTTAGATCGCGCGGCATGAAATTAAGTCTAGATTCATGAATTTTCGGAGAAGTCTCTCGCTCATAGGCGATGTCATGTCTCCGTCGTTTACTCGCCAGTATCTTAACACGAAGACCCGGGTTCGACCTACGGGCCCTCGAATGAGTTTTCCTCTGTGTATTGCCATATTCCCCTGTCAGTATCATTTCTCCATTGCTCCATAATCGTGTGTCAGTGATCTGCTATTGACGCTATGTAATCTCAGTAATTGACATTTAGCTAAATAAAACAACACAAATGCTGCCGATACGTACATTTCGAACAGAACCGCTCAACCGTTAGCTCGCGAGGAACGTTGTGCCCGCGACACAGCGTTATTGAGAGACAGTTGTTACGGTAATGTATCTTGTAATCCTTTCCTTGGCGAAGCTTAGAAAGCCAACCAAATTTTAAAGATGTTTGATGTGTTTGTTTGATTCACTGATTCGTTTTGTAAATAAAATGCACAAATAGCGACACCCAAGCCTAGGCTGTAAATTGGTTTCTTTTACGAAAGTTTCTTACTATTATCAGTACATTTTATTGCACATGACATGTAGACACGACAGACAATTTACATATATCGTAACGTTGAGGCACGTTCGCGTAACCATTTTCGACGTGGAAAAAGCAACAGATATTACATATTCTTTGTGTTTATCTGCATTCTTTCCTTAGTTATCCGGCATGAAAATCGCATCTATATGCTCAGTATTACATTGTTGCCAGTAGCCTGTTCGCCTGCACCATATTTTTTCACATTATCTCATAAACGGCACGATTTTTTAATACAAAAAAATTATTGAATATGCACTGTGGATCTTGATGTTTTCTGTAGATAATGTCCGAAACACTCCTCGTTCTTAGAAGAATGTAGCGCGATGTGGTACATTTATATCGGTCTTCTTGTAAATTACCCTTTATTTGCATCAGATTTCAATCAAACTGGAATCTTCTCAACATATTCTGGAAAAATCCTCAGCAATACAATATCACGAGAAAGCTTCCAGTTGGAGCCGTGTTAGGTGAGGACAAACATAGAGACGGACGGACAGACAGGCATTACGGGACTGGACTCCTCGTAAAGATGCATGGTGAAATACTGTAAGCTGCTTGTACAGAACTCCTGATGATGATGAACAGTTACTTGTTCGAAAAATGTAGAGGATAAATTAAGTGAAATAAATTATTAAGAAAAGTATGCATCTTGTTGGTCTTTCTCAGGTATGTGTATCACGATGCTTGGTTCAGAGAATGTAAAGTAGACCAACACTTATTCATACAGAACAAATGTTGTCGAAGTTTCCAGCATTGCGTAAAGGGGTTGAGATGGCCTGACAAAGGAAGTAACTAAGATGTATATACATATTTTTTCATCTTTCTTCTGTTCCATTGCGCCTAAGATCAGGTACGACATACAGCCTCCATTTGCATGGATATAGATGTGTTTATAGACATCATGTAATGCAGACCAACACAATACACAATTTGTTATGGAAAACGTCGGTAATTTGAATATTCCTCGGACATGTTTCGAGCAGCTGGGCCAACGTGAAGGAAAACATGTAAAACAAAAATTAGAAATTTTGCGAGTTTACGTTTACTCTTTAAATAAGAAACATATTTGCTTTACAAAGAACTTAGGGCGTACCGCGCAGTAAAACCTCTCCAACCTTAAAGAAGCACTCAACATCGGTTAAACAAAATCGGTCTCTTAACGCTGTATAAGGCAAAAGGTCACTGTTTTTACTGCGATCCGTAAGAAACATATAAACGTTATGTGAACACCATGTAGAATTTTTAGGCGCCTTCGCATAATTGCTAAAAGCGACTATTAGCTTTATCATTTCTGTCTGTCTGTCGGTCCGTCCGTCCGTCCATCATTCCGCATGGAACAGCTCGGCTCGCACTGGATGGATTTTAAAGAAATTCGATATTTGATTATTTTTTTTAAATCTGTCGAGACAATCCAAGGTTCGTTAACTTCTGACAAGAATTACGGCTGTTTTACGTGAAGACCAGTGTATATTTTTTTTATCATATCTCGCTCAGTTCTTTTTAGAATGAGAAATGTTTCGGGCATAATTTTTAGAGACAATGAAAACACCAATTTTAGGTGCAGTAACTTTAATGAAAATGGCGCTAATAATGAATCAATGTGGAAAAATCCTGTAGAGTCGGATAGGCCACAGATGCCAATGCATCCCACGCGCATTACGAGTGAGTATATGTCGGATACCTAAAACAACAAACACAAACTCAGAACAGGTAAGCCTTCTTGGTTTTCCAAAGCAACAATAGTTGCACCAACAAGCCTTAAAGTTGCGTTACACGTAAATTGCTTGTCTTACTGAGTATTAAACCTGGTGGTACTGTACATAATGTGACTGCTGGTCTTTGAAATGTTAAATACTATTGACTTAAGTTAGCTCATCTATTACAGAGTGTACACGTATATTAGTTTGGGCCGGTAGCTCAGTCGGTATAGCGACTGACTACGGGTTGGACGGTCCGGGATCGAATCCCGGTGGGGACGAGATTTTCCGCCCCTTCCAGACCGGCCCTGGGGCCCACCCAGCCTCCTGTAAAATGGTACCGGGTCTTTCCCGGGGGTAAAGTGCGGCCGGGGCGTGCTGCTGACCACTCACCCCTTCTGGTGCCGCGGTCATGGAAGAGTAGAGCTATACCTCTACCCACCCTGTGGGCCACACAGAGCCTGTAACGGGATCACTGTACCTTTACCTGTACATTAGTGTTTTGCCAAATTTTATATAAAACGCCCCAATACTCCCGTCCTCTAAGTATCCTTCAGTGGTGAAGACAGTTTGATCAAGCAACATGTAATGTTTATCGATTATAAAGTTTAGTTTTTTGTTTGTTTTTGGCGCGACAGCCCCCACTGGGCCAGGGTCTCCTCACTCACCAGGTTTCTAGATCAGACACAACGACGCACCACACTTGGTAGGGGTCCTCTGGACGATTGATCAGATCGTCGCAGAGAATATTTTAGGTCAAATTATAATAATTATACATGAAATGTAAAAGTGAACGTTTTTCATCCGCTCTCAACCGTGTGCCGTTGGTCAGTTCCTTGAACTGTTCCTGTAGTTCATAACGTAAAATTGCTTTTGCAGATTTAAGACAATCGATGTCTGATTTCAAGACCTTAAAGACTTTGGTGTGTCACCTGGACGAGAGATCAGCCTGTGCCTACGAAGGCCAAGACTAACACATGTACAGCGGGAATTTAACACGTAATTTCAGAGTGGAATGTAGGAGACTACCCGCGTTAGACCACCCGAACACTGTGTTCAACTTGTACGTTAATACTTTATTTGAAACGCTTTTCGGTTCTGCATTGTGGTAAAGATATTCGACGGAAGAATTTCTATGCAGACTGCTACTTAAACTATAGAATGACTTTTTCCAAAATCAGTTTTCAGTACACGCAATCTGAGTATGGTGCTTGTGTCCAGCTTTTTCAACAACAGACTTTTGTGTCTGTTAAATCAGGACCACACTACTGAAATGCAAAGTAAAGGGGGGGGGGGAAACGCATTTGGAACCTATGGAATGGAGTGTCATATTTCAGCTCTCGTTCTACACAAGTGTAGCTGTGTGAACACTTTGGCTGCATACGGCTGATGCGATTACAGAAGCTCGAGAGACTTCCGAATGTAATACTCTAAAGAGCAGCGCAGTTCCATAAATGCGATGTTCTGTTTGCTATAGCCGTAGGAATCACTTCAGAACTTCGGGAAACAGTTGAGGACTTCTTAAGGGCCTTGCAAAGTTGCAAAATGTACAGCAGCCCCTTAGCATCATCCTATACCGTATTTGAGTTGCGAGGTGTTGTCGAGTCTGGCGTTCAGACTCTGATGCAGCTACAGGCAACACGGGGACCGAAGTCAGTGAAACTGTACAGCGGCTCTTGCAGTTACGGTGCGATGGTCTGACTCATTAAATTCTCACCACGTTAAATCATTTTGAAGCCCACAGCTTATATGAATAAAATATATTAAACGACCAACAGATGCACTTGGGTTTTGTGAATGTAGTTGAACTGTGTGTTGGTCACCGACATGTTTCGGCGACTCATGTGGTCATCTTCAGGATGGTAAAATACAAGGATACGGATATAATTTAAATTTGTCTAAATCACTCCAAAGTTTAACAATCGCGTAGTTTTGATTAAAATTTAGGTTGAAAAATGAAATAAATTAACATTGAGTATAAAAGGCCAGAAGTTACAGTTCGTTGTAAGGGTAAGTGTAGCTACATAGACGATACGTGGGCACCAGTTTAGGGGTTTTGTGTTGTAATATATCTGAGGACTGAGCCTGCACGTTTACAGCACACAATGCTGATTTAAATGGTGATAGTGGAAATTGAAATTAGAGAGTGCAATAAGTGCAATGGCGAGTAGTAGAGATCACTCTCAAGCATGTAAATAGAAAATATCAATATTATTACAATGGAAGAATGCTTGTAGTTTAACTGACTGACTGACTAACCAACCAACTAATTAACTAATCAACCAACCAACCAACCAGCCAGTCAAGTAACCAACAGACTGAACGACCGACCGACCGATCGACTGTCTGACAGACTAACTAGATAATTAACTAAATGGCTAATTGACTGACTGACCGCCCGACCAACAAACAAACAAACAAACTAACTAACTAAATAAATGAGTGACTGACTGTGTAACTGAATAACTGACTAGCTAAGTAACTAATTAACCAACCAACTTCCAATTAAGTAACGAAAGAACGAAGGAGGGGACCAACTAACCAACCGAACAATCAAACTACCAAGTCTTGAAATTGATACATCTCGAGAAGCTTATAGTTTCCAAGCTAAAAAAGAAATGTTCCGCCCTTATGAAATACAGGTTGATGTGCACGTTAAGTATAATTCACCACAAATTCCTGTCCTGGGCAAAATAAATACTGTTCACACCCCACGGCGTTTCTTTAACCTCTTTTAAATATTATCCCCCATTACTCCTAGTCTTATGATAGGCTTCTTCCCTGCAAAATCTCCTGACAGATATTTCCGTACGTTTGTCGTATCTTCCGTACGTTGTACAATCCGCTCCCTTATTTTCCTACCTAATTTTTTCATCCTAGGTACAAGTCGTGTGGGCCCGGTAGCTCAGTCGGTATAGCGACTGACTACGGGCTGGACGGTCCGGGATCGAATCCCGGTGGAGGCGAGATTTTCCGCCCGTCCAGACCGGCCCTGGGGCCCACGCAGCCTCCTGCAAAATGGGTATCGGGTCTTTCCCATGGGGTAAAGTGCGGCCGGGGCGTGCTGCTGAACATTCACCCCCTTCTAGTGCCGCGGTCATGGAACAGTAGAGCTATACCTCTACCCACCCTCTGGGTCACACCGGGCCTGTAACTGGATCACTTTACCTTTACCTTTACCTTTTAGGTACAAGTCGTAGTCTAAGACTACAAACTGTGGCAGTTATCTGCTGGAAATTTTCTTCCTCTTAATGCAGGACGAGCAGCTTTCCCCAGAATTTTGGAAATAATGAAGGCTCGGAAGAAAAACCAGGTGAACTAATACACTATACATGTGAGAAATTAGAAAGGCATATAAAATGTCAGCCAGGAAACCTGACGCAAAAGTCTACCCGGAAGCGTAACCTAAGCATAAACATTCTGATACAGTCAATCGCCGATCCTGCGTCACCCGATATGGCGTCATCGCATAGCGTACATGGACAGCTCAAAATGGAAATTCACTATTATGCAGGATTTCGAAACACAGCCACCATCAATAAACCGCCACCCTCAATATACGTTCACTCTCGGTGTACCACCACTCTCAATAGACCGTCGTCCTCAATATAGGCCACTCTCAATATACCGCCCATCTCAATATGCCGCCACCCTCAATATACCGCCACTCACAATATACCGCCACTCTCAGTATACCGTCGTTCTCAATATAGGCCACTCTCAATATACCGCCACCCTCAATATACGTTCACTTTCGGTATACCGCCACTCTCAATAGACCGTCGCCCTCAGTATACGGCCACTGTCAATATACCGCCACTCTCAGTATACCGCCACCCTCAATATACGGCCACGCTCACTATACCACCACCCTCAATATACCGCCACTCTGAATATACGGCCACTCTCAATATACCGCGACCCTGAATATACAGCCACTCTCAGTATATCGCCACTCTCAATATACGGCCACTCTCAATATACCGCCACTCTCAATACACCGCCGCCCGGAATATACCACCACCCTCAATGTACGGCCACTCTCACCATACCACCGTCAAAATATACAGCCACTCTCAATATATCGCCACTCTCAATATATCGCCACTCTCAATATACCGCCACCATCAATATATCGCCACTCTCAGTATACCGCCACCCTCAATATATGGCCACTTTCACTATACCACCACACTCAATATACAGCCACTCTCAATGTACCGCCACTCTCAATACACCGCCGCCCTGAATATACCGCCACCCTCAACGTAGGCCACTCTCACTATACCACCACCCTCAATATACCGCCACTCTGAATATACCGCCACCCTCAATATATCGCCACTCTCACTATACCACCACCCTCAATGTACAGCCACTCTCAATATACCGCCACTCTCAATATACCGCCTCCCTCAATATACCGCCTCCCTCAATATACCGCCGCCCTGAATATACTGCCACCCTCAATATACGGCCACTCTCACTATACCACCACCCTCAATATACCGCCACCTTCAATATACCCTCACCCTCAATATACCCTCACCCTCAATATACCGCCACTCTCAATATACCGCCACTCTCAATATAACGCCACTATCAATATACCGCCACTCTCCGTATACCGCCACCCTCAATATACGGCCACGCTCATTATACCGCCACTCTCAATATAACGCCACTCTCAATGTACCACCACTCTGTATATACCGCCACCCCCAATATACCCCCACCAACTGCGGTGACAGTGGCACCATAGCGGGGTGGACTGATTAAAATGACTCGTAACTGGTTCAGTGACGGACTTTTGTTGATACGGTTTGAAAATTTAATTTCTGGATTAAGTGTTGACAGATATAATTTTTTAACAAGGGGTTTTCTGCGTTGCGATAGACGTATTGACATACGGAATCCTTGCATTTAAGGAAGCTCTTCTGTTGCGTGGATTCTGATTGCGAAGATGAGCCGCACTGGCTTATGGTCACTGCGCAAAGCAGGTCGAATTCAATACGAAGGACGTAGAGTTTGATAATCAAATTCACATGTGGACGACATGCGAGCCTTCTTGTTGAAACACAAACCGCAGTTATGCGCAAACAGATAATAAATAGGCCTACAGATAATAAAACAGCAGGTAGGTCTGATGGAATTGTAGCTGTACTCCGTCCGGTGGTTGGCTACTGATGTAAAGGTTATTAAAGGATTAGAAGTCGATTTATGTAATCATTAGTTTTGGAAGAACTGCGGTTCCAAACGGTTATTGCAGTAGACCACTGCAACCCCCCCCCCTATCATTGCTGCTGCATTGCAATCCCGCATTTACCCCCTACTTTTATAATGAAAATGTTGCACGTAAAATGTATGATATTCTGTGGTGCAAAACCAACACGAATTTTCAGGAACGATTGAAAATAAAATATAAAATCCTGAAAAACTCTGATTTTTGTGACATAGAAACATTGCGGGTGGTACAGCGGGGATGTTATATTTTGTGTAGAAACTTTCACGTTGCCAGTTCAGAGGCCAAAAAGACAACTAAAGTCGTTGTTTAAGAAACACTTTTGAAATTACGCAATTTCACTACCAAGAGAATCTTAGATCGGTAAGTCTGGTGCTTCTAGTGTACAGGATACAGTATAGCAGCAGAACACAAAGAACGGTTGCAAAAGGACTGAAATAGCCTTCCGAAATCAGTTATACAGTAATTGGGGAGGGGGGGGGGAGGTTGGAGAGGTCACAGGAGGTTGAAAAGCCTGTTGCTTCTGAAACAGTTCAAACCGCGAGGACACAACCAATAGCAACAAGGAAGAGAGGTCAAGAATTTAAACACAGATCCAAGTGAATTTTCGAAAACTTTGTGACATCTCAAGAAAGTTTATTCTTAGAACGGTTGACAGCATCCGGTGTGCTGACACGCAGAGTATTAGAGATATGAAATACAGCCGAGTGGCTGAAGTCGCAGGTCTTCTGAGAAGTGATCCTTTTTTGTCGTTGGGCGAGTAGTTTCCGACGTTTCGGAAGTTTGTTTTGCCTTCATCTTTAGGGTGAAGCTGTCCACACAAATGCTGAGCGACTCTGTAGATGACAGCAACATAATCCTTCGAAACGTCGGGAAACCACCGGCCAAGAGACTCAAGGTCATAAAGCGGAAGACCAAGAGGACTTATTAATTGCTGTTTGGAATTCGTTATTGGTTCTGTTTAGGGAAATGTATGGAAAGACGGCTAGTTCAGTTGTGCTGTGAACAAAATTATTTAATTCAATATTCTGAATTTAAGTTTTTGATCAATACGTGATGTTAATTTTGGTGTATAGATATACCATCTTACCATATTTACAATTTATATTTGTGTCAGTGTCTGCCTAGCAGCTGGATCGTTTCGACTAACAATGAGTACCATGCGGCCTTTCCGCTTTTCAGTGAGGCAGCCAGTGTAATTGCTGAAACATGAACCGAAAAGCTATTAAATTTGAAGAATAATTGTTGTATCCGCTGTCATACAAAATACCATTTGGACGCATATTTTGATAACTGACTACGAAACAAGCCAACTGACACTAAGAAGCACGCTGATAATATTAAGATTTTCCGCCAAGGATTTGTCTCTCGATTCTAAGACTTTAAAAAGCATGAAAACAGTTCCGGATTTTTCTTATTCCCTTCTGATGTGAACTGTCGAAAATGTACCAGATGAATTTCAAATGGAAGATGCAGATTAACGATGCTATAAATACTTTAAAAGCAAATTTAACGTCCATAGGTCCGTGCGTCGCTATTATATTCCCAGATTACAACAAAAAAGATGCGACGTTTCACAATTTATTTATTTCTGTAAGACGCTCTACATGTTTCAGAGGGTTTTCCGTCCATCAGGAGCTCAAAACTGTACATACAGCGTAAGGTATTTGTCAGACCGATAATGCTACCTGCTGCTAGCCAGCCGGTTAGCAGCGGGTAGCAGTATTGGTCTGACAAATACCTGATGCAGTTTTGAGCTCCTGATGGTGGACGGAAAAACCGTCTGAAACAAGTAGAGCGTCTTACAGAAATAATTAATTGTGAAACGTTGCATCTTGTTGGTTGTACTGTGCGAGTAACTCAGAAAGCAATTTCATTTTACAGTTTTGTATTTTATTGTACTTTCTGACAGAGCAACGATTAATTTATATTACTTATTGTCTTCCTCAGTGTGGTTTTAAAGAAAAAGAGCCTGCAGATGATCTAATCTAAGGGCGAAATATGTTTTCCTATTAGACAGATTTCTCGTTTAGTAAATATAGTTGTGCCGAGTCTGGTATAGCTTTTACTTTTTCACCAAAAATGTACGTTTCGTGATTTTACGCTTCTTCGCTTGTATAAGCTCTGTTTATCTTGTGATAAGCGTCCAGTGCTCGATAACCATGCGCAACATATCACAAGCCTTTTGGAAAGCAATTGCATTTGTGAACAGCTTTGTCACAGATGAATACTTTAAAGAATCTATGCAGAAATCGACTGGACGATGGAAAGTTAGAGAGCTGTCTTCGTGTTGCAGCTACTAAAGTACCTCCAAATTTTAACATTTAGTGGCCAAAAAGAGTGCCAGTTTTAAATTTCCTGCTTTGTAACTGGAATTCTTTATTCTTGAATAGTGGCGAACAGTGTTAAAGATGTGTAATAGAAAGGGCAAATAAAACGCAAATAAAATTATTCATCTTTAGTTTATTTTACTCACGATTTGTTACAAAAGAGACACAAGGAAGGACATATAACGTAAGATGAATTTCAATCTCTTTACGATTAATTCCAATTTTTAAAGATTAATTTTCGAAAACTTTGTGGCATCTCAAGAAAGTTCACCCTTATCGGCCTATTGACCACGGGATATTGTCATTAATGATAAATAAGTAAAAAATATAGGTATCATTTAAATGTGTCTAACATATATTTTTTTCTCTTGATTTAGTCTTTGTACCCAATGCGGTGCGCAACACCCGTTAGGTCATTCAGATTTGTAATTTGTATACTGTGTGTCTTTCCTGACCATCAACACGTGAAGATTAGTATCGGATATGTGTATGGGTGCTATGCCACGGGATAAGATAATTCCATGTGCGCATAATCTCTATGCCCAATACTAACGTGGCCAGGTTTATCAGTATAGATAGCCACGATGTCTGTGACATTCTGTATAAGCGAGGGAGTTGGGGTTTCTGCTGTTGACAGCTATCAGCACAGCCATCTTGTAGCGGAGGAGAGTAACAGACCTGTTCCTCAGCTATATCGCCATTCAGAATTACCTAAGTTATGTATATGTAGAGGGAGCTGTCATCAGCAAGTATATTCAGTTAGCCCTCCCTTACAACTGGATATAAAAAAAAAACAGTTGCTGCACGAGTAGTCCAGGTGGATCCCGGCCGAAGAACAATACTGCGAGCCATGAAATAGTTCGTAATTTAAGATGCGTTTGTCTTTTATAAAAGCTCTAAGACATGTGAAAAGTCAGGTACATGTAACTAAATAACATTCGCTGTCGTAACTGTGCAGGTTTGAAGCACATACCAGCAATATATTATAACATTCGTCACAAAACACCAGTGTGTGCGCGGTTTGATTGAAGATTTACATTAGCAATGGACAGTGTATCAAGCACCAGCAGGCACTGCTGTGGTAGTGAAGCACAAAAATGGCTGACAGATAGTGGTGAATGATGAATCATTCTGAGCGTTTCAAATAAAAACCTGGTTGAGTATTTTGGTGTTATCAGTGAAGGGAAGAAAGAAATTGGTCTCGGAATTTAATCTTGTTTACATGTTAAGTGATGTAGTGGGCGAAAACGAAAGAATCTGGTAGATTTACAAGACAATGTGCTGTAGTGACTTCGATCATAGTGGAGTTTGTGGCAAGACAGCAGAACTTTGAACTTGCGTGAGTTGTTTCATATAGGTGACACACCATTATCTGTGGCCACGTTTGAGTGATGCAAATTGCAGTAGGACATGTCGCAAGGGAACTGAGGATGCTGGAATATGATTGTCAGTTACACGGTTGCTAACATCAGTAGTGAACGGAACCTTTAGCGATGACGACAAACCCTTCGTCGCAGGCACTGAATCATACTTCGAAGGAAGTGCTCCTCTATCTGACAGCTCTTAGAAAAAGGTAAGTTCGATATGTATTTTCAATTATTCCTAATATCGGATAATTTTATATGTTGGAGTCACCGGTTACAGTGGTTGCGTAGTCTGACGTCTGAGTAGCCATGAAAGTCGTCCATATTTGTGTGGGTGATACAACAGTCAAGGTTAAATGTGCCGGGTTTTAGTGATTGCAGGTTGAAGAGAGTTGATGCCTGCGGAAGTGAATTTCGTTCTGAGTAAAATTTTGTATCCGGTATGACGTTTACAGTTGTAAGTGAAAAATTAAAATGACGTTTGCGTTGTAATTTGCTTATTTTATGAACAACAACGTCTTATTAATATCAGATCAAGTTCTGGGGCTTGTGTACTTATTAATAACTAGCACAAAGCCCGTTGAATCATCAAAGGGAAATTGTTGTTTTAAAGATACTAATTATTTCTGAGCAATAATTATACGAAGAAAACAATTTCCAGATAGGCGCAACATAAGTCATTACACATGCACACAACATTGCGACAACAGAGAATAACTGTGTTGCTTATTGATATGATAAGTCAGTTGTCAATTGCATGAAGGCTTACAGCTTCACATTATAATTATGCAGTATTTCACAAAATTTAATGTAGCTTAATTTAATCGAATACCATTTTGTGGGCTTAATCTTTTCACCAGTTTATATTACATACTTTACACAGTTTATGTTAAATTCCTGTAACATTATTTTCTTTGTTATTATTACTTATTCTGAAGTCACAGCGGTTTAGCTGACGTAAAAGAGTACCGTTCACTGACCAAGAAGTTCTTATTTTTTGTTCTGCAAAAAGCGTTCAAACTATAAGGCATGTGTAGAGTAGTACTAATTAGTGCATGAGAATGTATATAACAGGGCGGTGATTGAGCATTATTATTATTATTATTATTATTATTATTATCATTATCATTATCATCACCATCACCACCACCACCACCACCACCTACGTGAGCACTTAAGTGGGTCACGCGACTAAGAAATTTGGACGAAGGCACAAATATTATGTTTTGATTCAAACCAGTTGTAGGTTGGATTGGACACTGCAGTGAGTTATGGTCAATATGTTGGAAACAGAAATATCCGAAAATTTAAAAGTATTCGTGTTCTGTGGTGAATGAGGAGAAATATATGGCGTTTACTTCGTAATGTCTGATAGCCGAAACATGTAGTCGTCCTGGTCCACTGTATTTAATAAAGATAATTTCATATTGCGCTTATTAATTTATAGGCTGTGAAATTGGAATCTAACATTATTTATTGCATCGAAGTTTGCTTAATCAATAAAACACCAATCTGTCCGTCGCATCAGAGGCTGTAGATTTGAAATTGTTATTGTTTTATGTCTCAGTAAACCGTAATTTCATAACATTACGAGAAATATTGGAACATTCATATGAAACGTTTTGTTCAGGACAGATGGTTACTTACATTATATATATATATATATATATATATATATATATATCATGTCGACCACGAAATTGGGACTGAGACGTCACTGCCTTATCGATATTATGTCCAGCCGTTCTTGGGTTCAAACCCCGGCCCCAGCCTGATCAAGATGGAGGGACCTAAGCTGGAGATCGGCAAACGATCCACCGTATATAAATTATAAAGGAGATGCAACGATAGTATCTGGTTAGCGCGTATCTTCTTTCGTTAATAAAAATTTGAGACATTCGTCTTAGTTAAAGTTATAAAACGAAGACGAGTTATGTAGTTCACTTCTTGTACCAAGAGTGCGCAGTGTATTTGTATATATTTTTGTGAGAGCGTCATGGGACGGCCACCCATATTTTCACCAGCACAGAAGCTATTCTCAGTTAGCGGAACACCTGCGGCGCTAGACACCTGGTCGACAGAATAGAAGATATGCTGAGACCAGCATTTCTAGGGAAACTGAAGCCTTGTGGCATCTGTAAAAGGCCAACCAGAAAGTAGTATTTCAGAATTCCGAAAGCGGGCGAGAAGTCGCTGTATAAAGCGAAGTCTGGCCAGAACTGAGTCATTCCTTTTCTAATTATTTTGGTTCCTCTGACAGTTTCGGTTGGTACTATGTGTGATCGGGGGACCGCGGTGGCACAGTGGTTAAGGTGCTGTGCTAAAAATCGCAAGGTCGCTGGTTCGATCCCAGCTGGTATAATTGGAATTTTTCATTGACATAAAATCCTTTCGATCGCACTGTGGCCTTGGGGTCGATTCATCCTCGAACAGAAATGAGTGCCAGGAGCACTTGCTGGGGGTAAAGGCGGCCGGTGCATAAGGCTGGCAACCTTACCACCACCCTGTGCCGTTTTCATGAAATCTGGGAACCTTAACTTCCTGGAACGCTCTGGGCCACTCCAGGCCTGTAACGGGACAGCTTTACCTTTACCTTTACCTTTACCTTTACTATGTGTGACCAACTCACGAACTACCGTAGGTCATCATTGTGCCAGAATTATGAATTTTAGTGGTTGAGATTGTAGGTAACAAGACAGGCATTACAGTGTAACGTAAACTTGGGGCGCGTAGAACAGCAATATATATTACATATTCTGAGTGTGTGCCGGTCCCAGTGGCCGCGCGGTCTGAGGCATAGGTCTACGGCCGCTCGCCTGCTAAGATTGTGGGTTCGAATCCCGGCTGGGTCACGGATGTATGTCTGTTGTGAGTGTTGTGTGTTTTCAGGTAGAGGTCTCCGCGACGGACTGATCACGCGTCCAGAAAAGTCCTACCGACTGTGATGCGTCGTTGTGTGTGATCTAGAAACCTCAAGAATGAGGAGGTCATGGCCCGCGTTGGGCCGCAGCGCCACAGGAAAAAAGAAATCTGAGCCTATGTCTGTAGCCTTAATTATCCAGCATGCAAAGCGCATTCTCCGTATTATATTGTCATCTGTGGCCTGTCTGGTTCCACCATATTTTTCCACATTGTCTCATAAACGGCACGATTTTCGGATAAAAAAAGTTATTAAACTTAAAACTTGTGTTTTGATTTCATCCACCACGTTTGTTTGAAACAAATTCTAAGAATAATTCAGTGAGATCTCATAATAAATATACGTAAGTTTTAATCTAAAATACTCGCTTTTCTTGTCAGATTTTGTTTAAAGTTGAATTTTCTCGACACATGTTCGAAAAACATTCAAATATTGTATTTATCGGCAATCCGTCCAGTAGGAGCCTGGTTGTTCCGTACAGGCTGACGGACATACTGACACGACGAAGCTAAACTTCAATTTACGCAATTTTGCGAAAGCGTCTAAAATGAAAATATAGATAGCTAGTACCCAATCGGTAAATTCAAACCCGCACTGACGGTCGCCAATGTGAGAGGATAGGTGCAGCATCTCTCTTAACACGGCAGTGACGTCACTGCCTTGTATCGATATACCCCGTATCGTCACAAAGCTGTGACGTCTCTTAGAAAATAAGCTACATCGTAACCATGGAAACCGGTGGCTGTGACGTCACTGGTGTGTTACTTTCACGCAAATCAATGGTGTAATGTAAGCTAGGTTAGTATTGGTGGTCTGAAATGGAATTTGGCACTAGGTTGCAAAAATTCGAATCGCCCGTACATCATAGTCGGCAGATCGATAAGTGTTTTAAAACACTACCTTTATGTCGCAAAATACACGCCATATCGACGAGACTGTTAGTTTAAATAAAAGCTATAACCCCGCATCTCATGGATGCTTCCGTGGTCTTAGTATTCCGAACTGAATACAACCTTTCGGAACCGGGAGGAGTTTTCGTCGTCGGGTCATGAGACAGGTAAAGAATCAGGCCTGGTTACTCAGTTGGGTTTGACAGACCAAGCTAATCTGTAACTGAGGCTAGAGATCTTAATGGGAATTGCACCAGGCTTTTGTGCTAGTCCCTTTAGAGATGTCTGATGAGGTTCGACTGGCCTCACTATCTTGTATTACGACAAAGCCCTATACATTTGTTCCTGACACATCTCTTTCGAAAGTTATCAGATTTGTCGGCTATTCTGAAAAGAACTTGTCTTTGATTTTTTTTTCAGAGGTTCCAGACGAATGCTGGGAAAAAGTAAATTGGCCTTCGGAATTTTTATCTTATTATGTATCTTCTTTTATTCCGTGCTATGTAAACTTCGCACTTGAGAGAGTGTCATCAAATAATCAATGGTTCATTCAAATAAAATTATAGTTTAAATTTAATGTAAATGAAAAGATATTGCAATTACTAGGGACAAAGAATTGCATTTGTCTCAGTAATTAACCAACTTGATGCACAAAATGTTTGTTTTACAATACGTTTATTTCATGCCTCTACATGATACCAGAGGCTGTGTAATGCAATTTTGACCTCCTGATGATAAGCACATGTGCTCGAAACATGTAGAGGCATGAAATAAACTTATTGTAAAACAAATATTTTGTGCATCAAGTTGGTTAATTACTGAGATAAATATACTGAGACGCACGGTCAGCCCCCCAAAAAAAGCCCTTTTTCCTTGTTAGGTCTGGGATTACATTTTTTCGATAGGTCGCGCCCTCATTTCACGTAGGTTGAATAAAGGTATGAATGTATAAAACGCTAATTCAGCTACAAAGAGGTCAAACCCCCCCCCCCGCCTCTAGTTTCTTAGTCCGTCACAGTGAACTTCATGTTTCAGCGACAGAACTGATCGGCCTACCTGTATTCACAAATTGAACGCTCGCAAAGACGGGGCACGGCCGGCACTCTTCCTCAGTCAGGCGATAATTTTTACGCGGTTAGTTCATCGTTAATTTTAGTTTGACCACTCTGGGTTCGGAACCCAGAAAGCCTTCCAACCAAAGTTGTTAATTGTGTTGTTCTGTGTATTGTTTTTGTGTAAATGTGTACTGTGCTACTGCCACCGGGTGTCAACCTAATTGCAGTTAAAGAATATATCAAACCCCTTTCCTTATAAGTCAGAAGGCTGCATTACATTGACTCACCGTACCCCAGAAATAACTAACAGTCCGCAAGCACTATATGTATCATGTTTTATTAAACTAAAGTCCTTGAAATACAAACCATTTTGTAATGTCGCCTGTCTGAACAGCGGTATGACCACTTGCAGACGGACATTAAATCTCGTGAAGATTCAGGTTCTCTGGGATATTGTGCGTTGTCAACTCGTAAAACGTTCCAGAAGTACTGAAGGTTATTTTAGGACTGCTTAATTTTGAAGATGAAGGAAATTGGACGTTTCGAAACGTAGGTAAATATTCACCAGTCGACAGGGCGTAAAAACACGGAAGAGTTTGAGTTTGCATCAACGGCTGCTTGGAGAATCTCGTAACTATGGACGTTGTAGTTTGGTTTCATTGTATCACTAACTGCCGTGTATTTCTAGATCAAGACAGTAGGCCCTTGCTGTCGCTCCCCTGAACGTTAGAACCAGCCGCAATCAAATGACATTGACATAAATATAAGGCGTTTTGAGCCGTGTTTTGTAATTCGACACAGATTGTGTTGTTTATATACCGCTGGCTGCAATTTTGTTGCTGATGGCGAGGCGATACGTGGAAGCCCTGTGTGCGGTATAATACGGCCTAAGAGATATCACAGATGTGATCTAACAAAACTAGGTGGATTTTTTTAATGTTTTTGTTGACCGTGCATCTCTGTATAATAATTTTCAAATGGAGCCAACTAGGTGCACACTATTTCTTAGTATATTTATTTCAACTTCTCTACGTGTTTCGGGCAACTATGTGCCCATCATCAGAAGAACTTGCTGTATCTATGCGACACTGGTATTTTTCACTATGTATGGGTAGCTGTCTGGTCTGCTGCAGCAGACCAGACAACCACCAGTGTCGCATAGATACAGTAAGTTCTCCTGATGATGGACACATAGTTGCCCGAAACATGTAGAGAAGTTGAAATAAATATACTAAGAAGTAGTGTGCATCTAGTTGGCTTCATCTGAAAAAGAAAAATTCGTTGGCTTTGAATTTAACAAAACTCAATATAGGAGAAAACTTCTGGTTGCGCAGCATATAGTTAGCAGTTTACATTTTATCCTGGGAGGTGCGGGCAATATTTCTTTACATAAGAACTAAACAGTGGTAACGTTGTTTGGAACTTTTGACGTTTATCTGACCGTGCATCTCAGTATATTTATCTCAGTATTTAACCAACTTGATGCACAAAATTCTTATTTCACAATAAGTTTTATTTCGTGCCTCTACATGTTTCGAGCACATGTGCTCATCATCAGGAGGTTAAAATTATATTACACAGTCTCTGGTATCATCACACCTATAGGTGGCCGTCTCTTGCACGGGTTGAGACAGTTTGGCACTCTTTCCGGTTACCCAAAATTCATTATCCTATTCCCGTAAGGTATTATTTTCTCTTGTGACTTATTGCGGTTTCGTGCTCTCCCTCCAGAAGTCTTCTCAAAATTCCCTTTCACCTAAACTTTTATGTTGCTTTGCAATGTTTTTTGGGATTCCGTTACCCCTTTCTTCGTGCACATTCTTTTCAATTCAGACCGATCAAGTTGTCTCCGTCGATAACACTTCCGATGTATATCCGGGTGGTGTCCGATTCGAACCTCCCTGGTTGACCGGCTGTCTTAGGTGAAGTTTCTCGTTTCTTTGTTTTTGGCGCTACAGTCCCGGTGGGCCAGGTCCTCCCCGTTCACGAGGTTTCTAGATCACACTCAACGACGCACCACAGTCGGTAGGACTCTTCTGGACGAGTGATCAGCTCGTCGCAGAGTCCTCTACCTGACAACACACAGCACTGACAACAGACAGACGTCCATGACCTCGGTGGGATTCTAACCTACAATTTCACCAGGCCAGCTGCCTTAGACCGCGCGGCCCTGGGACCGGCGAAGTTTCTCGTAGTTTGCCTCTTTTTTTACAAGCAAGTATACTGGGTGTACTGCCTTCAGATATTACAACTGCTTCCTTGCACACATTTTGTATTTATTATTCATTGTCTATGAAGCATTCGACAATATGCGAAGAACTTCCAAAGCTATGTAATCAATATAAGAGGTAACGCATCTATTTTTAATGATAATGAATGATGAAGCCGGTAGCAGCGGCCGTGCTGTCAAAGCGTAGGTCTGCCGCCGTTCGCTTGCTGGGATGGCGGGTTCGAATACCTCCGGGGGCATGGATATCTAGCTCGTGTGAAGGTTGTGTCGTGTCAAGTAGCGGCCTCTGCGAGGACCGATCCGTCTTCAAGAGGAGTCCTACCGATTGTGTTTGTGTGTCTCCGAGTGTGATCGGATGTAAAAATAACCCTATATACCGACGAGAGTAGGTAGAAGAGATCAGACGAAGAAATACACATAGATGACTGGTAAAGCTGATTTTTAATCTAAAAGTGTTCGGTAATATTCCTTTATCCTCACGACCTTTATTGCGGTTGCCGTCGCAGTCGGCTTTGAAGTTTCGATACATTTACCAATATAATTTCCCAAAGTTGATCTCGTTACACGCAGTTAACACAATCGTAAAATATACACCCCGTTACACTTTCGTGGCGTTAATATGTTTCAGATGAGACAAAATGGCCGTGAGAATGATATGGATGTACGTATGTAAATTCTTTCTCGCTTACGACAAAGAACTATGAAAATATGCGAATTAAAGTACGTAGTTCTGTATATGTGAAGTTGTAACGGATCTGTAGATACCACAACGAAACTCATTGATTACTTTGTGTTGAAATTCGCAACGCTGGCTTTGAGTACGTTCCTGTATTTTCAAAAATATAACACGCTGTTCGATACATAACACAATTCTGACATTCCCACTATATTCTATTTCGAAGATTTCTGTACACATAATGCCTAAAGTTATAAGCAACTAAGAGTCTGTGTACACAAAGGCTTTCAACTACAGCGATACCTCGGCTAACGAGTGACCCTGCTAACGAATTTTTCGGCTAACGATGATTTTTTTCGCTGTTTTTCTGACTCGGCTAACGAATATGGATTCGGCTAACGAATGTTTTAGTGGATGCGCGAGCTAACATAAAGCAGCAAACATGAACGGTCGGGCCATTGCAGGAGCTTATCTTTTCCGTCTGTATGTGTTTCCGCTAACGAAGATTTCGGCTAACGAATGTGATTCCGGAACGAATAATCTTCGTTAGCCGAGGTACCATTATAGTCCCGGTTTTGCGACTGATTCTGTTTTTTGTAATAAAATATACAGTAGGGTTTCTGGGAGACGGAATGTTAACAGTATTGAGATATTGAGGGGAGGTGCTGGACGCAAAAAACAATCCATCCGATAAATACTCTAAGAAAAAAACTTCGATTTCTCTTATATTCTGTAGGTTTTGTTTCATTTCTTCGCTGACAACAAAAGAAAGATTATTCTTCAGGGTGGGTACAATGGCCGGGCTTATCCGTCTCACATTTCATAACAGTGTCACTGATAGATGGCGACGAATGGCGTCCCCGTTTACGCCCGCAGAAGCTCAAATGTTATTGCTTCTCAGGCAAAATGAGATTTCATAAATGGAACATAAATATTTTACGTAGAAGTATCTCAGTTGGCAGTCTCTTGCGCACGGCTTCTGTATATACTGATGCAGAATTATATCTGGTTTAAATCCGTACTCCCGTATTCACTGTGTTGGTGCTTGAAGACACGCTAATAAGCAGTGGTGTTGCTCACATCCCGTTCTTGCGTTACATTCCTGACAAGTATAGTAAAAGGTAAAGTTCATCTTGGAACACACCATCCAGGCTGATGGGGGGGGGGGGTAGATATATAGCTCTACTGTTTCTTTAACCTCGGCTCTATTGAAGGTATGTGGTCAGCGCCACGCCCAGGCCGCTTTATCCCCGGGAATTGCACGGTTCCCATTGTATAGGGGGCTGGGTGGGCCCCAGGCCCGTTCTGGTCGGGTGCGAAAAATCTCACCCTCACCTGGATTCGATCCCCGGACCGTCCAGCCCGTGGCGGGTCGCTATACCGAAAACGCTACTTCGACCCACTGACAAATATAGTACTCGTTATTTTGCGGAGTTAGGTGAAGTACAGCTTATTGCAATACCAAAAGTGTTTGCAACTCTCAGTGACGTAGTGATCGATTGCAGTATAGTGACATTATGAGATCATTAATTTAAAAATTATATTGATTGAAAACATTTGTTTTAAAAACAAGAGGTAAGATATGAAGGCACACCGGTTTGAAAATGCAGCTCAGTGGAGAGTGTGTTCAAATGCAGTGTGTGTGTGTGTGTGTGTGTGTGAAGACGCAATAAACACGACAAATAATTGATCCGTTATTGCTGTGAAATTTTGACTGTGTAGCAACGTGAGGCCTACCTTATTTCAGCCTTGCCCTTCCGTCGCCAAATGTAAATATCTTGTCATAATTGATTAATTACATGAAATGTCAGGCATTTTATATTTCGTCGCACCTCCTTTAACCCTTGGTTTCACCCGACTGTAATTTTTAAAGGGTTAATTAACTTCTTTCGTAGTCACGGTAATGATTATCCTCTCATATATGATTTAAAATATGAAGTAATATTATTTATGTGCCACAAATACAGTAGTGACCAAAATATAATCGCTTTAAACGATAACATCTTTATAACACACAGGAAGAACATTATTTTAATGGGTTTAAAGAGAAAAGGAAACAGAATCTCTCTCTCTCTCACACACACACATACACACACACACACACACACAAACACACACAGAGGCACACACTTACATATATATATATATATAAGGTAAATTGATCCCATTACAGGCCCGGTGTGGCCCAGAGGGTGGGTAGAGGTATAGCTCTACTCTTCCATGACCGCGGCACTAGAAGGGGGTGAGTGGTCAGCAGCACGCCCCGGCCGCACTTTACC
>Ga0123354_10002159_pt1 | contig 25508 bp, 13 predicted proteins | sample TergutLab28metaG_2_FD_97872 | JGI IMG/M metagenome (GOLD analysis project Ga0123354, IMG submission 97872) | Labiotermes labralis P4 segment gut microbial communities from Petit-Saut dam, French Guiana - Lab288 P4 | ecosystem: Host-associated > Arthropoda: Insects > Digestive system > Gut ...
GCTCGAAACATGTAGAGAACGAATGACGACTACCCATGAAAATAAAGGATAGTCCACAAGTGACATCGTGTTGGTTATTTTTTAAACAATTACAATGATGCACGGAACAATGAATGTAAAATTCTCTATGTCTTCGAGGCTTAGGCCCCTTACATATTAAATTTTTAATTTCGCCTTTGGTTTCATACAAAACACACTGCATCTCAATTTTACGGGTAAAATGCACAGTGCTGTAAACGAGTAAGTTACGTTAAAGCGGATATTTGTCTGTGGTACATTTCCTTTCAGCCTCCTGTAAAATGGTTACCGGGTCTTTCCCGTGGGTAAAGTGCGGCCGGGGCATGCTGCTGACCACTAACCCCTTCTAGTGCCGCGGTCATGGTAGAGTAGAACTATACCTCTACCCACCCTCTGGGCCACATTGGGCTTGTAAATGGATCACTTTACCCTTTTACATTTCCTTTCCCTTCATGAAGCAGTACAAAGAAGCATTGTTTTCGTGTTGGTTAGGTTATTTAACTATGTTACTCCAAATGTGAAGAGACGGATATACGATCATGAATGAAAAACATCTACAAATTCTGAAAAATACATACGCTGCTTATTTCTAGATTATGTAAGCAGGAGGGTCGATATTCAAACTACTGTAGGTAAACCTTAATTACAAGTCTACAGCTTTGTGGCTCGTATTTAGTACGGCCTACAAGATATGAAGTCTTCACCGTGGTGTCCGTGCAGGGAAGAGATGTGGCTCCGTATACTGTGGTAGGCATAAATAAGCATGTCGAAAATCCTCTTGGCCCAATCTTCGGTACAGGAGGTAAAGATGAGAAAAATAAAGGGTTCGTCCGAAACGCTGGTACCTATCTACCACACTACTTCTAATAACACGTCAGAAGTAATGACTCTTAAGTGGTGATGATTCATTTCATGTCTTCGTTTATAACAACAGAGAAATTAGTCCCATACAGTCTGCTGCAAACGGGCCTATTACAACTGCCCTTATCTTTATACTCCCTTCTGACGAAAGTTTTGCTTATTCTTGTCACACTGTCAAGTTTGAACTGGTGAAGAAGCACAGCACATTTTGAGTGAAACAACTTTAATTTCGTTTAATGTGAAGTGGTATATACAACGATAAGAATCATCATTTAATCTCACTTATTCTATAAAAAAGAGCATTATACGTTCATCCGCGGTGGCGAAAGGAGACTTTCTGCTGCTCATAGCAGCGTTCTGCTCCTAAGTATAATTACACAGACTATCCCGACCAGCACGACATCCGGGGCTTCGGTAAGGTCCCAGAGCCCATCAGACGCAAATAAAAAAATTACTTGAGGCTGATAGGTTTAGTATGGTACAGCATGTCGGGATCATTTTATAGGACAGAATATCTCATTCTGAACGTGATCGGGTTGCAAAAAAGAATTGCTATCAGAAAGATGGAAGTCATCTCAAGTTCCAAAACAGAGGGACAAATAATTGGAAAATCATTCTCCAGAATTATTCTACAATGACATGCTAGAAAGCAAATAAATCCCGACAGAGAAAGCAATAAACATCACGTCAACCACTGACAGTTAAATTACAGGTAAATGTGAATGAATGCATGCCTATTTGTTTCCTTTCCAGGATAGTCAACATATATGGTGGATGTGGTGTAACGTTGAGAAAACAACAAAAATATCAAATAATTTTTTGATTATCGCAAAGCTCTCTAAATCGATACAGAATATATGGGCTGGATTTATACACTTCTGTTAAGATGAGGACCCAAAACTGCAGATTATGTCATACAAAAAATTGCGCGTAATTTGCGACACTGAAATACAAATAACTGTATGAATGAGTGCCTTGTAATCACTCTCACTGGACTCGAAACCAAACCATAGGAGATACAAAGTTGATCAATCAGCATGCCTCATCCTAATTACATACGAAGACTAAGCACCTTGTAAGATCTGAGATATCCAGGGCGGTGTGTATTTAGGTTACGTTATTATGGGTTGTGACAACGGGCCATCAACCTGGAATGTGATAAAGGCCACACCGTTCTCCGAAACGTCGATGTTCACTGAAAAACTACTTGCCGTTAGAACCCACTACATCCATAACCTGAATTTAGCGAGCTTCTCGAGTCTCAATTGAATACAGCAATTAACAGTCACCATTCTCACAAACTTTTAATCAAATTTTGACAATATTTATGTTAACATTCAGACAATGGGGTAGGCCTGCATTCATTAACATAAAAACTATGAAGAGCTACATGGCTGGGCAACTTAGTTTTGTTCCGTGGAGAAACATTTTTCCTGAGTATAAAAATGTATGGGTTTGTGGAAATTCTACAACAAAATCCGTCATCGGGTTTTGCAGTAAGTTCAGATCGGTCCTTCTCACCGTTGAACAACTGCAGTCATAACACATTCCATCATCCGTGTGTTTTTCTCCAAACCGAGTGTTACTGTTCTACGACTTCCTTCAAATTAACTTCCATGTCATAACGTCAATTCGTTGAAGTCGATACGTACACGTGTTACTCCTCTTCGCAAATCAGTCCTGCAATTGAAATGTTTTACTGTCGCTCTTATGTCAAGTCAGGTATTGATTCACGATCGTCTTAAATAATTAAGGGCTTAATCTAGGTAACACGTATAGGAAGAATCACTTTGTCTTGTGCAGTAAAACAGAATTAGTGGTTATCTCTAGACGTAATAATTCACCGTCAGCAATTTGACTGATGTGTTACAACTCAAACTTAATGTGCATTATTAGGAAAGGGGTGTTTATATTTTTAAAATTTGGGCTCCAATATTGAAGTTACATTCGGGGGGTTGGAAGATTCTGTTTTACTCATGTGGCAGAGTAAGACAAATGTCGCGGTTTACTTTGTAATAAAATATTTAAATTTATCTGAATAAAAACAAACATACAAAAATAAAAGAAAATGGAACCTACAATTCGACCGACAGAATTTGCAGACGCAAGACACATGCTTATACGCGTAACTGATTGTCGGGAAAGGCGATGTGGATCATGGCACTTCACATAAATATACCGGATATCTCAGTGGATCATGGCACGTCACATAAATATACCGGATATCTCAGTGGATCATGGCACGTCACATAAATATACCGGATATCTCAGTGGATCATGGCAAGCCACATAAATATACCGGATATCTCAGAGAAGTTTTTGAACATTTTAATAAGGATGTTATATTCACCTTTTCTTTTTTGAATAAAATATAATGTGCCTCTGAGTCGTGTGACGTGCACTTAAAAGACGGCGTCAGTCCAAGCTGAAAACTGTAATATCTTACCCACGATTCACAAGGAGGCAGACGTCGGCTTAGTATTTGTAGGCGCGCTTGCAAAATTGTGAAAAGCGACTATTAGCTTCTTCACGTCAGTCTTTATGTCCGTTCGTCCGTCCATGCTTCTGCCTGTCTGTCTGTCCACATGAAAAAACTCGAGTCCCACTGGACAGACTTTCATGAAATTTAATATTAGATTATTTTTCGAAAATCTGTCGAAAAAATTCTACGTTCATTAAAATCTGGAAAAAATAGCGGGTACATTACATGAAGACATGTGCACATTTATGATAATATCAGACTGAATTCTTCTTAGAATGGGAAATGTTTCAGAAAAAATTTTGTAAGAAAACCGAAACAGACATTTATAATCAATAACTTCTGTCCGATAATCGAACCGTTCACGAGATCATGTTAAAAAATATAGTAGAACCAGACAAGGCATAGATGACAATATAATACGGCTCTTGCGCTTTGCATGCTGGATAATTAAGGCTGCACACACTCAGAATATGTAATAATTAATGTTTTTCCATGACAACAATGGTTACGCACACGCGCGTCTATTATATATCATAGCACATTACCTGTCGTGTTGTTTATTGACATATGTATACCCTTTTTGACACAAGTCACATAGTGCATGAAGTTTGTCCGGGAGTAGTTGTGTCCCGTAATGAAATCAGTAAGCGATTTCTGTACCTCAGAGAAGTAAAAGACCCTTTTGGTCTTCTAACTACTGAGAACATCACAGCATACAAGCAACAACTACTGTGTTCTGACATAAATAATGCATAATCCACTGAGAAACGTAGCTGTAGGTAATATTCTCTGCAGAACCAATTAAAATACTAATATTAACTTCCAATCCTGTGCGAATAAAAGTGAACTGAATTAAAGACGCCGCCATTTCTAGGGTAGAAGGGCCTACAGCACTATGTAAATAAACCCTTTCAAGCGAAAGCAATGGACGTCTAAACGGGAAAGGGCCTTAGGGAATGGGGCTCATTACGCAGCAGTATAAAGTTCACACACCGTGCGTTTCAAAATGTAACAATACGGAGTAACTTCAAGCAAGGGGAAAAATATTAAAGAAATGAGCAACACGTTTCGAGGTATTTTAATTTACATACAAAATACTGGCAGGGGTTGGAAATTTCTCTCTACAGTACTTTATTATATAGCGTCACACTTGAGAATAGGAAAAAATTATACCATAACAAACACCTGAAAGGTGACTTAAGAGATAAATTAACAGCCGCCACATCATATTCTTCTAGTTTGTTCCTTACATTATTTCAAATTATGAGGAATGATGAAATGAATAATACAACGCGATGTGAAATGCAGATATGAGAGAATGTACATTCTCGGTGAAATACAGAATTCTCATGGAGGAGACCGGAGATAATCGCCTTGCGAAGATTACGCCATGTAGTACGGTAAACATCTACCGATGTTTCAAGTTACCTGCTGCCTCCATCATCAGGGTAGGCTATAGAGACAACAAATAACTCTGGAACATCTGTGGATATTTGTCATACTACACGGCGACACCTCCAACAAGTTTACTGTCTATTTTATATTACATACTATCATTAAAAATTAAGACATGTAACATACAGGTCTACAATTAAGACATCCCAGAATCCCAAAAAGAAATACAAAAAATTAAGGGTACTTGATTCTGTAAAACGTTTCGCCACTAAACTGATGAAGAGAACCACATCGTAAAAAGGTAAATCAGTCCCATTACAGACCCGAGGTGCCCAGAGGTTTCCACGAAGTTAAGGTTCCCAGATTACGTGACAATGACCCAGAATGGTGGTAAGTTTGTCAGCCTTACGCACCGGCTCTTTTTACCCCCAGGAAACATTCCTGGTACTCATTTCTGTTAGGAGCTGAGTCGACACCAGTGCCACAGTGCGATCGGAAGGATTATGTCAATGAAAAATTCCGATGACACCATCTGGAATCGAACCAGCGACCTTCCGATTTGTAGCACGGCGCCTTAACCACTGTGCTACCGCGGTCCCCACATCGTAATAGAGGCGCTGGAAATTTTATTTGCTTAACAATATCCCAATACTTCCCCAGGATAATAAACCGGCTGGAACAGAAGCACGTAATTCTGAGTCACTATCGCTACTTTCATCGACAGCGCTGTTTTAAAAAGGCGCGAGCAAAGAGTGTTTACTGTTACTTAATGTATGGAGGGATATCAGTTATGCGTTTTAATGAAAAGAAACCGTACGTATACTGAAAGTGACAAGCTGATTTTAGAGACGTGAACAATAAACCAAAGCACAATAAACGGCGAACATGAACTGCCACACTCTATCGTACGAAAAATGTTATTTTACACTTGTGTGTTTTTTTTATTTGTGCAAGGACGACTTTGGATAGTTCCTTACAGCGAAATTGTTATACGTGTCTATTTCGTTATACAATATCAAGCTAAACGCCTAAAATGTACAACACGAACAGAACCTCTCCTTCAACTTCTAATCGTAGTTAAATTCTCAAATTTGTCCGTAATTTCTAAAGTTCACAGAGTTCTTACCGACTATACGAAGTGATCAAAAGGGTCTGGGCTTCTAATTGCATAATCAGAGGCTAGATCTTGATGAGGCGCTTTCAGAATTCCTTCTGTGTACAGTTACAAAAATTATGGCTGCGAATTTCACTAGCTTTATATCCATGTTGACAGTTCTCTGCAGAAAGTCACTACGCTCTTTTGCATGATGAAAACGAAGATAAATAGGCGCGTCTCACTTTCCTTCTATAAAGAGTAGTTTCTTCCATACGCTGTGTCGGCTTGGTCTAACACAGTTCTACTCTGCTTTTACGCAAAATTCGTTATGCTGTGTCTCTTCTTGCTGCCGATCACAATTATTATTGCAGACGTCAGCAAGCGAGCTTCAGTCGTCCTATGAAAGGATTATGTACGTGTAAAGTCTGTCCCAAATTCACATGTCTCTTAGCTGTCAGTCTCAAGAAAATGGTCGTTTACGGAACTTTCTTTGGAGCTGATCTCTCCCACTACACAGAAAATATGAACGCAATGTTGCGTCATTATTATGCTAGAGGCCTGCGAAATGAAAACAGCGAAAAAAATTAACTGCGGTTTCTGTTCAACGTATTTGATTTTAAAAACTGTTCAGTTCATACCATCGTAAAATAGAACACAAGACTGGTAAGCCGGTCGAAACATGCTGTAATAAATAATCAGTGTTTACAACACATTTTAGTTGTGAAGTCACGAGTAATTTTTAATATAAAAAAGGTAAAGTGACCCCTTACAGGCCCGGTGTGGCCCTGAGGGTGGGTAGAGGCATAGCTCTACTTTTCCATGGCCGCGACACTAGAAGGGGGTGAGTGGCCAGCAGCACGCCCCGGCCGCACTTTACCCCCGGCAAAGACCCGGTACTCTTTTACAGAATATTTAATGTAGTTTATATATTACCACAGCGGGACGTATAGAATAAACGAATACAAGTACATGTATATTATTGTGCATGAATGACGTCACCTAAGTCAAGTAACTGTTTCATGAAAGTAGGGCATACATCGTTAAGCGGCTAGGTTTAATCGACCGGAGCTGAATTCAGGGTTGAAACAGCGACATAGCCCTTCGTCATCAAACCCAAATTGTTGCTTGATCCACTGACGAATTTTTCTCGCGGGCTGTGTCTTATCTATAAACAGGCCGAAGCTACCAAGAACGAAACCCTTGAGGAAAACGGCGATGGATGTTTACATTATTTCGTACTGTCTGTCTTCAGGAACCATCTCAACGACTTGCGGAAAATTAGAGCTTAATGTATTAAAACGTCAAGGTTCCATAACACAAAGACATTCATGGGAAAGATGGTGTAATATCCATGTTTTTTAAACTAAGATTCGGTAAGATGAAATATACTGAATAAGGTTTGGTGTATGAACCAGCTACAAGCTATACATCAACTTGTAATGTGGTAAATGTGATTCATGCATTTCTAAGTGCTGGTTTTACGCCGTGTTATTTAGTATATACGGTAAATGTACAGTAATTACGGCTGTTATGATGGACTGTATAAAATCAAAACACAAGATAGTTAAGAACACCACATGAAACGTCTTTACGAAACCCTGGTACGAAAGGCTTATTGATCTGGTTCCAGTAAAACACGCTGCACTGGTATGGACTACAAAAGATCTGGGACAAAACGCAGCGGCGCGATTTTAAATTAGCTGTGATTAATGTTATGGTTAGGTAACATCTGATATCCAGTTCATGAATACAATAATGAACACCATTATTGTTCTCCCACTTTTAATTAGTACCTGATATATCTATTGAGAAGAAACAGCACGTAACACTTGCGTTCACTGCGGTGGTTATTAATTTCACCCAGTCGGCATTTCACTATAATTTAGCATTTCTAAAGACTGGGGCTCCGTGTTGCCAAAGCCAAGTATGACTGGTCTACACACGAGAATATTACAAAGATCGAACAGGAAATGCTGCGGAAGTGGCTGTGACCTACTTTCAAACGTCTCGAAATGAAATCCAAATGAGTTAACTACTTACCGGTTGGGTTAATTAAAGCAACCACTTTTAAGAAATTCAGCTACTCGGAATTCAAGTCCAAATTGCGTGTAGGTTGGTACCTTTAGTTAGGCAAAAAAACTAATACTTTAATATACTTTGCTAAGGAACTAACAGATTTAATGTGGATACGATATAGGTTTTATGTATGTAAAGGCGAACTCTTAGGTATTGATAGGATAAGCTTTCTGTGTCAAAGACGGATATGGGTACAGAAGCAATTCGGTCTTTCCTATGGGTCTCATAACAAACTACAGCTGATAAATCGAGGAATTTCCTATCTACTTTCTTAAGTACTCAATTTTCAACATCATACAAAGGTATTCATCAAATGTAGCCTTTCCAATTTGATGGTAAAAAGAACCTTTTCTTGTAGAATGCTGCTTTTGCCATGTCAATTCTAGATTTAATTTCGCGTGTACATACCGCATCACTTGTTGTGAGGCTACAAAAATAGTTTAAATATGCCACATTCTCCAGGAAAAGAAATTACAGTTCCTTGGTTTTCCCTTTAAGGGAAGGTGGCTAATATATGCTCTGAAAGTTTTAAATATAAACAACTACATGTTGCCCACAGTGTATTTGTGTTTTCCGTACGATTCTTACCGTACAAAACTATTATGTTCCCTTAAAATATTCACCGGTTAGGTATTCCATCCGAACACGCTAGTTCTATATGAGGTAAGAACTGAATTTTACATCTAAAAATACAGATTTGGGTTTATACATGTTCAATATACTGTTCCGTCACTTCCTACAGCGACTTGAATGATTTACGATGGATGTTAAACGGAGCAGCCAACTCAATAGGAAACCTAATCACAAAATTCCCAAATATAATTCATAGAAAATGCTTTGGAGTTAACCTGCTAGATCACAAAACGCATGGGCATCACCGGATTCTACACTTCATTTCATATGCTTCGTTGTCACAGCTTTTGATGACAACTAGCACAAAGCATCAGATCAGGAACCGCCGAAACTGATCAACAGTTATTTGAAATGAGAAAGACCTTTGTGACGCACCGTGTAGTTCATGCGCGCTCTCTACATATATACAGAGAGCTAGATTTGTTCTCTTTACCCTGCGAAATGTTCTCATACCAAAGTTAATTCACTCCATTTTCAACAGAAAGGGTGAACATAGCCAAATACCACTTTAAACAGTGTAAGTAATTTATACTGCGGTATACAGTATCACGTCAGTGCTATGTGATGCTGTATTCGTTGAAAAAACCTTGACGAAATATATATTTACAAGTAAAGAAGAAATCTAGAAGGTACATTTTATTTTTGGAATGGGTTTTATGTTTAACGAATTCAATAACCTTCAGTACAATGTGCAAGAATTCAATAATTGCAGTAAAGGTATTGCTTCCAGTTCGCATGCAGTCGTTCACGCTTCAGTTACACTGTGACTAAAAATTAATTTGTTTCGGGAATTTAATTTTAAGTTCTCTTTATGTGTTACACATCCCAAAATCAAGCTTATACTGATAACACCAGACAAATAATTCTTAAATGAAATAATTACTGCTTCATCATGTCTGTCCCAACATCCGTCTGTATCAGTATCAGCCCAGCTCCGAATGGACGGATTGTCGTGAAATCTGATATTGGAGAAATTAAGAAAACACTTCGATAGACTACAAATTTATTTAAAATCGGACAAAAATATCTGGGCCTTTTAGCGAAGAACTACATACCTTTACATTGTCTCCAGAAATATGACATATTTTGCAGCCCGATAACAGTTCTGCAGTTCCATGTCAAGACTGAACACTTTTACATTTTTGACGACTACATCAATACAAAGGAAAAAGTATTGTTACGTTCCCATGACAACAGTAATACGCGGATAAGTGTGATATTCTTACGTTATACGTATATTGCTTATCTTGTTGTACATAATATGACATAAACAGCAGCAACAGCGACCTACGCAGAGATTATTATGAAAGTGCTAATTGAATGGACCGTAGCTCTAAACTTTTTTAAAGTGAATCGCCCGCTAATTATCTCTCCCACTGTAATGCGTTTAATCTTTGCATACCTTTTACGCCACCTTCGTCAATTTGCTTCACACATATCATATTCAAAATAAATTTCTGCTTGGTATAAAATTCAGGAATGTAACATGTCGCATATGTAAAAAATCAGTGCGCTATTTCCAGTACGAGAGATGAAGTTGCCTGTACAGAAAACATCAGCTCAGATACGTTTTGCGAAATATTTCATTTGTAAAGAAAATTGTATTGTAAGAATTCAAACGTGGATATTTACTGATGAAGTTACTATGCCTCTCTTCGCCTGAAGGAATACAAAACAAATACATTAATCTAGTTCGTAAATGGCATACTTCAGTAGTGTGCAGTACGAATAACAATCAGCAACTAACAATACATAGTTTGTATTTCCCAACTATAGCACCTACGCTGACTGCTATTATATTAGGGAATTCTTCATCTAGCGATTATAATCTTTTACACTGGTGAACCAAGATCTTGGCTGTCACAATTTCAAACACAATTGCTAGCTGGAAACAGTTGCGACACGATGAAGGATAACACAAAGCACGGACCATTATTACAAGGGAAGAGAAACGCTAATCCCACGGTATGATAAATATTTCAATTGTGGTTGTGATTACGAGGAAAAGTGATGAGATGTTAGAACAATTAAATGTGAACTGTTCGTGTTAGATTTAACCCTTATCCTGCTAACGTGGAGAATATGGTGAGCTCCTAATAATGGCAGATGGGATTGAATTCGGCGTTTAAAGGGCTAAAATACCAATATGTACTGTGAACTTACTTCGTGATCGACGCTCTTACATCAAGGGTTTAGGCGCATAGGGTTTGAAGTGCAAATATCGGAGTTCGAAACTCGACCAAAAGAATAACAAGCTCAGAGCAGGGTTTCTCCAAACCACTGTTCCGGTGTGAAGTATTTCTGCGAAGGTGACCTCTTTATATGTTGTTAACTGGAGCAGCTACTGGAAAACGAATGAGATAGGATGGTGACCCTGAAGTGGGAAGAACGTGCTGAAGAAAGGCACTGGTCAAATTTAGTGCCTTATGGCGCACTGGTGACTATTAGGATATAAAATTGGTCTGCAGATGCGTGTGGTGTGCCTTTGGCTTACAGATGAAATATCGTCTGTTCCCCACACATTATTAGTTGGCTGGTGTTTGTGATGAAGTGGTTCAACAGATTTGCCCGATGAAGGATGAAGTTTCTGTCACAGTGTTTCTTTACGGGGACTGCAGTAATCCGTGAGGAAATCTAGTAGAGATTTTCAGCTCCGGTAGACCTTCGTATAGGGCAGCTCACTAAGGCAACTTGTAGACAATAGATAAGAATAAGAAAAGAAGGACATGACAGTCTCATTTTCTGAGGCACTCTTCACGTCAAATTACGTAAACCAAAATCTGACAGTATGAGACTAAGAAATATAAATGGAACGCATTCCTTATATTGAACGTACGTACACAGCACAATACAAACTTCGAAACTCTTACCCATTTGAACTACGAAATCTGCCTCCACAACATATAAAAGCCCATTTCCTTTCTCACAGTAAGCAACTGCTTCCAACATGTACGCAGCATTCACTGATTTGATTCCAAAGAAGGCCCGATGATGATCCTATAAAGTGTCGAAACATGTAGCTTCCATACAATAAATGATGTGTTTGACGTATACTGTTTTTATCTTTTAATATTTAAATGCTGATTCCACGTTCCGAACAACTGGTTTAATGTTGTTTAGGAAAACAACAGCTTATTCTGAAAATCATACTACCTGCACAAAATATTTAAATACAAGCAGACACTGCTGAACTACTAAACACTGGAACCTGACAGGCTGCAGCATGACTTCCTCACCCCCCTCCCACACCCCTTCCCCACTGTATTATTTCCCAGTAGTATTCTTCCGCCTTCTTCATCTCATTACGATTTCATTCCCCACAAGGAAAAATTCGGCGCGCGCTTCCAAAATGTTGTTTCAATTGTTCTGTTAGTTTCTAAAAATTGCGTTAAATTTTGGAATTGCGTAACTTGAAATTGCGTTAAGTCGGGGAGTGTATAAGGAGAAGGAAAGTAGTCTAAATGTGTACGGACAACTTCAATTCTTGATTTATTCTTGGTTCATATGATGACGCTTTCAATAAATCTCATTACAGGCGCCGACCGAGAGACGAACTACTAACAACGGCGTTAAAGAACACGGTTGCGTTCAGATTGCCTGCAGCGACAAGCAAAACCCCGCAAAATCTAAGCCGTGACAAGTTACCCGTCTGAGATCCGAACCCGGAACCTCTTGATCACAGAAAACGGGAGCTGCCGACTGAATTCAACGGTGAGGGGACAAAGGAAGTGAAACGTTTTTAGGTCAGCTGTACGCGATTCCATGTAATTTCGTTATGTAACTCACAGACACAGCTGAAATGTGCGCGGAGGCTGTGTTTCCTTCTCATACTCACTTATTCCAGCACGGGATCTTGCAGCTAATGGTCAACTGACTCGTACAATAAGAGCAAGTACATAAATTTCTCGCCACAATGGAGACAAAAAAGGTGAAATTCGTATAACATTTCTACTGTTTTCTTAGTTATTCAAGTAAACGAATAACGAAAAAACGTAACGTTGCCTAAATCTTTCACAATGTTTTAACTAAAGATCGTCCTATTTTGCCATCAAACCCACGAAGCTGGCAGCTAGAGTGCTGAACGAAACGAAAAGGCAAAGCAAACCCAACACCAAAACAGAGGTCTCTTTCCTTCTAACTTACGAAAATAACAATTGGTACTTGACGTAAAGGGCGCGTTAAATACGCACACACATACGTATACTTTCATCATTTTCTACCCCATTCTCCGTCAGATAACAGCGAACTTAAGTAAAGTGTAAGAAATTTCCTTTCTGAGACCATTTTACCTTCTTACTGCATTGGCATGAGACATTTGTGAGATATCGTATTGGCAGAATTGGAACAACACAGCAGAGGGAATTGAACGGATATAAAAAGTAACGATTGGTCGCTTGTTGTACGATAACTTCGTAGGTTTTATACCCGGTCCAGTTTGTATCCCGAGGTAAGTACTACAGTTACAGCATTAGAATGGGAAAACGGGGACGGTATCCACACGAGCCACATACACCCCTGCCGGACACCCCCCGTGACTGTATACTTAATGAGATGTTCAGTAGGGTGGAAAATGAACTTCTATCTCACTCTTCAGCATTCAATTCTACACAGTCTTATCTTTAACGTTTTCTTTTGCCACATCAGCCGCTATTTCATTCGAACAACAGTTTCCACGAAATTCCATTAATAATTGATAAATTGTCCAGAGTTATCAGCAAATACTCGATGCTGAAAAACTATTTAACAACTTCGCAATTACTGTTATTGTCGTTTGCTTCTATGTTTCCCAATTACGTGTTTTATAGCACATTTCATTTATTCAGAACTGAGCTGCTCTCACAAAAGGTCACCAAGTCCCTTCAGACCATACACGCTTTTCATAAGCCATGAATAGCGGTCTGCGATGACTTCGAGGTCGACCTGTTCAGGATTACAGACCTAATGACTAACCTGGCCAGGAGGAAATGCATTTCACTTCCTAACAAAAAGGATTATGGGACAAACGGCAAGGTGATTGCACCAGTAAATGTTCAGATTTTTATTAAAACCACATCCACCAAGTAAAAATGTCATTAAGAAGAAACTTCATACTTCTGCATGATAGAAATTCCTACCTCTTTAAATTACTGACATGCAAGGAGCTTTCATTGCTCTTCATGAAAGACACCCTCGTCACTGCAACAGCTAGGTGTCGTCTGACAGCGATGTGTAAACAGCTGTAGTCCGCGGCGTAGATAGCTGGTCACCCCTTTCCCCCCGGCTAGGCCGATGAGTGGGTATTAGCGACGTTCTCCCAGATGCAATACTACGGACCCAGAATACTGACTTCTGCCAGGAGAGCGGAAGTCAGCACGGGATAATCCACCACACTTTGGTATTCTGTGTGTTTGGGACCCTTCCTCAACCACGGGGCCCCAGGACGGCGGAGTTTGCGGGGACCTTACTTAACGCCTCTGATGATAGTCATTAGGAAAGCCTCTTTAGATTTCTCTGTCGCTGGGACACTGTAGAGTTTTGTATTATACCAATTAAAAGAAACAGGCGGTAGCACGTGGTAGCAGCGTCCAATAACAAAACACCGATTCTCTCACAAATTGTCCTACGCGTCTGCTTACGTCTACAATAATCATCCGAATAAGGAACATTTAAACAAATAAGTGTTAATTCTGAAATGTGCCATCCCCGTTGTGTGTATAAATAAATAGGTAGAGGTACTTAGCCAATAACACGACAATTTTACCTAATGATGTTTATTAGAGGATGAAAACAACTACATGTTTCGGCCTACTCCGGTCACCTGATGATGGCCGGAGTAGGCCGACACATGTAGTTGTTATCATCGTCTAATAAACACCATTAGATAAAATTGTTGTTATTGACTAAATACCTGTACCTATTTACATAAATGTTAATCTCAGTAACAATGCACACATTTTGTTACAAAATTTTTAAAAAGGCCAATCACAGAACAGAAGTCTTTACTCAGAGAAATGACTCGAAATGGTTATTCCGCATTTACAAAAAAACAAATGTGAGTAGCTTATTTATGTAAATTCTGTTTGCTACAGGAGCCCATATAGAAAAATACTACGGTGAAAAGAGGAGTTGCTAACCGACAGGCACTGTAACACTTGCATGGAACCACATGATAGCTGTTTATCAGCTCATAAATATGAAAATCTGACCAGCCTCGTGGTCAGTGGTCAGAGTCTCTGACCAATAATCATGAGGTCCCGGGTTCGATTCCCGGCTCTACCGTGAGAATTTTCCCAGAAGGGGGGGATTCCCGCGGTGACCATGGTCTGGGTAGATTAGTAGAATTTAGGTTTAAGGGCCCTCCTGGCACTACATCTTCCTCTATCACTACTCACATCATGGGGACAACGTAACTGCGCCTCATGGGCGTCCCAAACTCAGAAGTCGGTTACACTACTGCCATGCCCAGGAGGGAGGACCACGACGTCCACAAGAACATGTGGTGGCATTGGACAAAAAAAAAATTAAAATCTAGCTGAAGTACAAACGGGCTATTTAACTCCTGTGTTTTAGCAGAACTGCAAAGTATTTTCACAAACTCTCTAGTGGAATGCAGGAACTAGGATTTCATCTGCTATAATCTTAATGCGTGTCGTCCCAGTTGTGTTAATACAATACTTAATAACAAAGCAATCAGTCTATGCAGAACACTTTAATATAGTAACCTAAAAGGCTACACGTTTCGGCTCTAAGATATAATCATCATCAGAAATGTATAAAAAGTGAACCCATACAGCTATACATTCAACAGTAAAAAAAACTTATGGCAGAGAAGTAGCTTGTTAGATTACTATAATAAAGTGTTGCGAATAGTCTGCCTGCATAATTTTAGCTATTACTGCTATAATTTCGTTTTTAACTGGAATTTCATGTGTAAGGATAAATGCGAAAGAGTAGGACAAGCCACACATCATCACAGTTGTGGCATGATCACTCTATTCTTACCCCTGTGTTGTCAATTCGTGTATGTCAACTCATGATGCTCCCATGTACATAGTGTAAACTAATGACTGCAAGGAAAATAAAGCTATTGTGGTGGTGTGCACACCCCCACAATAGCTTTATTTTTCTGTATCTGTTTTTGTTTTGTGTTTTTTTATTAGATTCCTGTTTTTGTTTTTGCTAATAAGGCCCGTATGTAGAGATCTCTACACCACGTGTGCGTGCATTCTTATAGTAAGATATTAAGTTCCCCTAAGACAACCCGAAGATGGCCAGTACAGGCCGAAACATGTAGTTGTCCATTACATAGTCATTAAATACACCTTATGTGACACAGCTGTGTTTGACTACATACAGTTTTCCTAAGGTTAGGACGAGTGTTGGAAAAAATGGAGTACCACTTCTTTTACCCATTCATTTGGTACATGTTCTCAAGCAAGAACACTAAGAAAAGAGAGAAATAAACTGAGGACAAACTGTTGACAGACCCACGTTCAACAGTTCAAGGGAAAACCACACCACTGGAATTCAGCTCCAACTCTCTGTCCTCCACATCGAAAATTAAGAGTAAAATGGAGAACTGCATTACAATACATGTCTATAAGAGCGTGGCTCTATACTCGAGTAAATATAGCAAATAGTCAGTTATCAACGTGTGTTTGTTTCTTGGAGTATACATCTAGAACATATATCTACTGCACTGGCCCGTTGATATGAAAAGAATCTTTTTAGCAGTTCAGAATTTGCAAAAATGCAATGTTGACATTTTTTAATATTCTACCCTAATATTCGTCTCCAAAGCTGAATAACAACAAAACAAAGCAGCATCAACCCAATACGAGAATAAAATTTGGAATCTGCGCCTCCTGAATACATTCCAAAACACTTCTACTATACCAGCCGTTAACACTCTGCAATCTTTCTATTTCTGAACAAATTAGAAAACGTAGAATAAAGCATGAGTGTAATGTCATTAATAATGATTAGTTTATAACACTCCTGTAGGCCCAAATTTACTTTGGCCACTTGATGGCTAGAATTAATCTAAACAAGTTTTCGCTCCTTAATTTACATAGAAAACAGCTCATTTGCACTAGAAAGAGAAACAAGTTTAAATTTTACAGGAGAATAATTGCTGCTAATTTTAAGAGTAACATACGGAACATACGCAAATAACAGATATATTAGCGGGGAAAACCAAGAGCCTTTTACCAATAAACCGGACGGTATATATACCACTGAGCTCTGAGAGGTTATGTACAGTTACTGTAACTAATCCACGCACTCAGTTTTCCATAATTTCCTACTAAAAGTACAAAGATTCCAGTTTTCCTACCTACCAAATATCTCTCTGTAACACCATTAATATATTATACTCATGGTTTTCATTGAAACCTGTGCCTTTCTTCAACTTCCCTGAATAAAATATGATAGAAAGTTAGAAGAAAATAGTTCTACTGCTTCTGTATCCATCCTCTTTCAGGATTCATAGCTAATCATCTTCCAATATGCTCCTATCACGCTACAAATGGAAGTACCAAAGTCCGATTTCTTCTTTTCATTTGTTTCGTTATTTACCCACATTTTAAGGCAAGTTATATCTGTAGCGGTTTTAAAATTTTTTCATGTACCTGGTTGATTTAATTTAGTTAATGTATTTTTATTCGGTTAATTTATCTTATCTGTATACATTCGACTATGAATTTGTTTCTAGTCACAATTTGCCACACGTGTTATCTGTAGATTCCCAGGCCGCAAATATTTCCTATGAGCTCCGTTATCATCTCCGTTATTCAATGACGAGCCGCGAATATCGGAATTTATTTTCTACACTGTGAAATAAAGAAAGCTACGAAGAAGAAGTTACATTTTTACTGCACTATAGTACGTTATAAATGGAATAAATTTCATTCATGTAAAGTGTTACAGTTTGAAAATGCAGTTCCTTTAATTCCAAGCAGAAAACGGTAATGGAAAATAAAGTTCATCGTTATCTTAACATTAGTTAATTTCATATCAACATTTACAAATGCGCTACCATGCTGAAAATACACACATTATTCGTACAGGTAGGTAAAGTGATCCCGTTTCAGGCCTGGTGTGGCCCAGAGGGTGGGTAGAGGTATAGCTCTACTCTTCCATGACCGCGGCACTAGAAGAGGGTGAGTGGTCAGCAGCACGCCCCGGCCGCACTTTACCCACGGGAAAGACCCGGTACCCATTTTACAGGAGACTGGGTTGGCCTCAGGGCCGGTCTGGACGGGCGGAAAAACTCGTCCCCACCGGGATTCGATCCCGGACCGTCCAGTCCGTAGTCAGTCACTATACCGACTGAGCTACCCGGCCCACTCATTATTCGTAGACATACATTAAATATTTGTGCGAAATCTGAAGAATAAAAACCTCATTTGTCTCTACAAAAAAAAAGTCATGGTAATTGGTATGCTGCTGTATAAGGTAGAAGAAGTGGGAATTAAGATTAGAGCGGTAAGACTCTTAAAGTTTCGTTCATTTACATTATAATGCCGTTAACAAACAACACAGCGCGATAACCGTCAGAAACATCTTCCTCTTCATCATATTTGCGCGAAGGTATTACTGTTACTGCTAATAAGATTTAACTGCACTTTCGTGCACGTATTTCAACATGTGAGGCTCGTCCTTACCTTGTCTTCATGTTCAGCACGATCGCCATTACGGTTGTTAGGCCATCACACAGTATGATACTTAATGTTTTACACACCTTAATTCCACATAGGTGTCTTCCACAAAGTTTTTTGCATTCACTGATAACAACACAAGACTGAACGCACACACTGTCACACATTTTAAAACCTGTGTTCCTATTATTCACCATGAGAACACTATTAATACAAACACGTGTACTGTTGCCATGCTAGCAGAAAGAGGACTACTGGTTCCTTATTCGGGTGGAATAGGAAGGGGGTTCGGCAGTTTCCGGTAATGAGGCGAATGATAAAACAAAAATACAAAGAAGAAACATCCTAAAGAGAAGACACTTTTTAAGTTGGCAAACTGCAGGTTATATTCGTCCAGTGCTTATAGAAGACCAGGGTTATGATATACTTTATATATTTTTGTGGAAAAATAATGAACATTGCAAACACTACTATGACTTTGTGGGGATACAAAATTGAATCACCGAAACTGCAGCAGTTTTTTAGCCTTACTGCGATACAGCTTGTTTCATAACTCTTCCTACGTAACGACACTATAACATACAATATCCCTGCAGTGTTAAATGGTACACTGAAGTCTGTTTTTTTTGTAAGCCTAATGTGACTGGAGTATCATGACAAGCGATAGCCGTTGTATATTTGTAAGTAGTATTCCATTAATGGAAAGCAGAGGCTAAAAGTGAGCATGAGGGTGGTTACTTGATAGGGCAGAAAACATTGCCGGGTTTAGAAATAAAATCTCTGACCAATGGCTTTGAACATAACCTCAAATTATGACATAATGAAAGTAGCTGTAACTCTCTGAATACACGCTTTCTTAAAAAATCTAACATTCTAAACCAAGAATCTAGTCAAGAAATTCCCCGCAGTTGATGGAACCCGCAGGTTCATCACAAAATTCAAAAGAGCTCGCCACCTTTCCATATACTGAACCAGATAAATCCATTTTGAATGAAGTCATCCCGTTGTGTATCTATATATTCACTTTATTACTATATATTGCCGGCAACACAACTATAATAGAATATAATACGAATGCAACATGTTTCGACTTACAATAGTCATCTTCAGGCTAAGCTAAGAACCATTATTGCTTTACAGGTTGGTTGTGCGCATTTGGGATCCCAAGTGGACAAAAAAATCCCCACTCCAACGGAGAGTTCCAAAAGTAGAAGAACAACGGACACAAGTAGTTTTGCGCACGCCACACACTTAACCCTACTTATAATAGCACAGTCAATATAAGTCACATTGTGTATAAAAAACACTGTAAGCCATATGAGATCCCAAATGCGCACAAACACCCTGAAAAGCAATAAAGGTTCTTAGCTTAGCCTGAAGATGACTATTGTAAGTCGAAACATGTTGCATTAGTATTATATTCTATTATAGTTGTGTTGACGGCAATATATAGTAATAAAGTGAACAGATAAATCCAGTCCATGCCCCAATCCCACTTATTGAAGATCCATTTTAATATTATCCTCCCATCGTCTGGGTCTTCCATGTTGTTTCTTTCCCTTAGATTTCCCCACGAAAACAATTCATGCACCTCTCCACGTACCCATGCCTGCAACATGCCCCGCCAATCTCATTCTTCTTGATTTTATCACCCGAATATTATTTGGTGATGAGTAGAGATCATTAATCTCTTCCTTACGTATTATTCTCCGCTCCCCTGTCACCTCGCGCCTTTTAGGTCCAAATATCATCCTCAGCATCCTATTCTCAAACACCCTCAGCCAAACATGCTCCCTCAATATGAGCGACCAAGTTTCACGCTCATACAAAATAGGTAAAACCTTCTGAATATAGTTATGTTACAAATCAAATGCAAATAGTAACTAATATCAGTAGCATTTTATTTTAGGTGAAGGTAGACTATTAGATGATGTTGTTAGACTGCATATTTATAGAATAAGTTCTTCACTCTGAAGTCTCAGGCTAAGTGGTTCATTTATGAATGTGCGTGTAGTGCAATTACATTTATTTCGAATGGTTGATTTTAAAGTTACGGAGAGCTCGATTGTATTGCGGTGTATTTCTCAGGACCAGCACAGGTGGAAGGTCCTGGCTCTAAGAACTCCTACAAAAGCTGTAATTAAGCAATTATCGTAACTGAAAAATCATTACAGTTAAATACATTAACCCTTTAACAGCCTAATTAAATGCCATCTGCCATTTGCTGGCATTTTTAGTAGCTCACCTTATTCTCCACGTTAGCAGGATAAGGGTTAACGTCATAAAAATTTAAATTTAATTTGATAAACTTTCAGGCGCCTTCGCATAGACGCGTAAAGCACTTATTAACTTCGGCGTTTCTGTGTGTCTGTCTGTCTGTCCGTACGTGTCAGCTAGGCTCCCACTGAACATATTGCCATGAAATTTGATATTTGCAGACTTCCAAGAAAATCCGCCCGCAAAATCCATAATCGCCACAAGGCGATCTCTTCGAATGAAATGGTATGCTGTTAGAATAGATGAGGAGGTAGAAACATCCAGCGAACGGACCATCACATTAAGTAATACTTACGCTTCCTGTGTTGTTAATATTTAGAATTTTTTCTCATAACACCATTAAAATTCAGCTATTCACAATATTGTCTCCCTGTCCTTCTGTCGCTGAAGAATTGCTCATTATAACAAGCCCGGTCCAATCTTAGTAATTAACCAACTTAATACAGAAATTATTGTTTTATAATGAGTTTATTATATGCCTCTACATGTTTCGTGCATTATGTGTTCATCATAAGAGTTATTATACAGCATCTGGTATCATCACACTCTGTAGGTGTGATGATACCAGATGCTGTATAATACAATTTTGACCTCCTGCAGGGTCAGCAAAACATCAAAAGCCCGGCCCAATTTCGTAGCCGTCTTTATAGGGGCCTTCGTTTCGGAACTGACGACAGTAACAGACTATCCTAGCAATTCCCTGTACAGAGTAACGTGAGAGAACTCAGAAGACTACGGTAACTGAGCCACCATCTCAAAGCATCCTATCCTGGTTTCTTGTGAAATAACTCACATTTTGACATTTCTGTCAGGTTTGCCGAAGGAAAACAGCTTTCTAATCGCAGTCGCTACACTCACGGGTTCTGTCTTTATCTCTGGAAAAAGGGACCTTGTATTGGAACTGTTCTGCGAGAGACATGTCAAAATCTGATGTATGTTGTTTACACAGGACTACGTAAAATTAGTTTTAACCTTGACCACGCACAGTGGTCTATGACATGACAAGCGGTTTTTCCTATACAAAATACATTCACCTCTCTTCGCCATATATAAATGACAGCCAGTGGAAATTCGACCGGAAGCATAGGTATTAAGAGCGCTATACACCCTAAGTAAACTGTGCAGTTTAACTGTGTAAAAAACTGCACGAAAAACTGAACAGAATTTTCTTTGGCACAGCACAGGTTTCCCATCACGTTTTCAGTTTTTTTTGGTCAGTTCTGTGTGCCTTCTTGTGCGTGTGAATATGGTGGACGAAAACAAGGTTGTCGTTTGATGTTTGCTATCCACATCGGCCATAATGTTATCCGAAAAGAAGAAAAGAAAGCGTAAAATGTGGAGTAAGAAGTGATGTCTCAAAAGGAATATATCATGCGATGCTCATCTGCCGGATGAAATACTAGAAACTTATGCCTTGAGATGATGCCATCGTCGTGTCGGCAGGTAAACTGAGGAAACTGTGGGATTCCCTGAGTGAACTGTATAGTTCTCTGTGTGAAAGATGACTGGAAAGGACAATTCTGAGGCCTGCGCTATTGCCTGTCAAAACTGTGCAGTTTACTCAGTTTTTCCGTCAGGTATGACGTCACACAGTAAAATCACTCAGTTGAACTGAGAATGTATAGGGCGCTTTGCATTTTCTTCACCCCTGAAAGTATGACACTACGTTATTTCAGAGAGTGTAATATTTGCAGCAATACCCGTTTGCAGAATTATAATCTCATCGTTATGAATAAAACAAAACAAATGAAAGATGTATTCGGTAACTTGGCCATTTCTTTAATCGGAAAACTACTCAGATAGAAATAACGAGATCTAACAAACGTTCCCGGCTGTAGCGTAGTATTTACGGACCACTCTGTGTCGTCCAGAATGAGTAGAGATTTAGTTTAACTGTCTTAACGCCTTATCGACCTCCTATTAAGGCAGAAATGTGCTTTCATTTTACGATTGAAACCACTGCCGCTTTTAAGAACTGGGCATTCTAGCACACTGATATTCGAACATTTCTGGGGAATCCTTTAAAGCGGATCGACCCAATTGAAGGAGCGTAATTTCAACGAAAGCGAACACAGAAAGATAGGACCCCGAATTGAAATCTAACTCATGACTAAACTGCTTCAGTGTCAAAAAGAGTACTCACAGGTATACGGCGCACCACATGGCAAATAGGAAATGCTATTGTAACATTTACGTTAGAATGGACATACGGGTTACTACCGCCAACAGCAAAATATTTTATTAGTCTCGTCAATACATGTTACATATTTCGGTCACAATGATCATCCTCAGGCACAAAAATACAGTATTTTAAAACTCAAAATAAAATGTATATTTATTTCCAATCCGTGTTGACTGCAGCATGATATACCAGAATGGGATGAATTTTACAGAAACTGTTTTCGTTAGAGATGAAAAAGTACAGAATAAATGGTAACATCCGAACACTATTTATAAATATACTGTATTCAAAGTGACACACAGTCTGTAAGGCTCCTGGTCGCAATGGAGTTAGGTACAGTTTGGAAGTCTTCGCCTTGCACCTGTTCCCACAGAACAGCGACTTTGATGACAGCGCACTGCTGACGTGTGCATGTCGCCTTATCAAAATGCGACTTCAGAATTGTTGTTCTTCTGGGAACCAGCACGCACACCAACAGCTGAACATTCAAACAAGTTAATAAGAGAGTCCCAGAGGAATTTATAGTCCCTATGACGTCCCTCGAACAGGGTACTTTGGAGTGATGCCGAGACCATACCTTATGAAACACATCAGACACCGACAGACCCTATGGGACTAACGAGGTACTATAGTCAATAGACAGCGCACGTAGGAAATAGGCTTCAAAGTTTTCAACGTTTATTCCGTATGTGCTTTTGAGAGTATCTAACAAAGCTTTCCATTTGGAAACTGATATGTTTTCGTGCCTCGGCCCCACTGCACTAAACGAAACTGCGAAGGATGTATTCTGTGACGCAGTACACCGTATTTACCAAAGTGTTGCTTGCTTTCAAAATGCCATAGGGTATCACAGTATACGCCCAAATGTACGACGTAGGGTCAAATGAAAACCTTAAAAGTGCGGTAAAAATTCGAACCACAGCTCGATTGTCTTGTAAGTTTCAACAATGATACCCATGGTTTGAAGAGTGGCCGACAGGTGGCAGTACGATGTTACTTAGGAAAATGAAATCATTGTGTACCTTTAGTGTTCAGTAAATTCATCATCATCATCTTCCTCCATGAATTAGGTCATTTGACCTGTTCCGGCATCGACGCATTGCCATCGTTTCCTGGGGCGTCCACGGTCTCTTCTTCCTCGAGGTTTGTAGCTGAGGGCGTGTTTCGGAAGTCTGGTGTTGTCCATTCTTTCAAGGTGGTTGATCCAGTTTTGTTTGTATTTGAGTCTCACATCTTGCATTCCAGAGAACTCTAGTTCTTTCCTCATGACTTCGCTTCTTATTTTATCCAGTCTTGTGTTGTTCAGTAAATTACGAGATAAAATATGTTTAAGGTTTTCAGTTGACTCATCCTCGTAGCTTGATTTACACCAATAATAAAAGGACGGTTTTCCCAGCGCCTGGAATCTCACACATACTGATGAGCAATATGAGCAGATCATTTACAAGGAATTCCCACCAAATCGGACAAGGAATATGGAGAGCACTTATGTAAAGCACGATTTTAACTTTGCTGTCTTTACGGAACTCTAAATCACTCAACGAAATCTATGTCCCGAATATTATTGAAATCGAGCAAAATGTAAAAAAGGGGTATATATATATATATATATATATTGGTTCACCTCAGCGAAGTGTAGCTTAGACTGAACCGACTTTAACGAAAACAATATTCAACACAAGTACCTGGAGATCTTCTATACCACACTGCACCAAAATCAGGCAAGAAGTTTTGAAAACAGAGATACAAATTTGTGCCCGCAAGTAAAGTTTGATTGTCATTGAGAAGATCGTCTCGAAGATTAATCTTACTAGACCACATACTTTTCAATAATGTCTATGCACAAGTACATGAAAATCTGACAAAGGTCAAGTCGCCGGCCGGACGGACATACGAATGGAGGTGCGTGGTCCCCTCATAAGGCTTTATCTTATTTCGTAAAAAAAAAACCGGACATAAACTGCCGAACTCAACGGTTCATTTTTCTAACTACCAGAAAAAGTAAATTTCTCTCACGATATTTATAGGGAAGCTTAATACACTGTCATTAGATATACACTTTATCATGGAGTTTTAGGGTTCATCATCGCAATCGCAAAATCTCACTTCAGCATCCTCTCCTGGGCACTTCAGCGTGGTTCACGACCTCTGAACAAAATTAAATAAACTTTAGGTCTAATAAAATCATTCCCCCTAAACATCGGTGCTCCAAGTGGAATCAAATATTAACTCCATCGAGAAAGCCCAGTGCGTTGGTTCCTTGACATGTCTTCGAGTTCGCGGGCGACTACTACACCCAACACTTACGCCGCAGGTCCACCTCCTGTCAGCTGTGCCTGCAAGCCAACGCCTCTATCAACTATCCGAACATCGAACATGTTTGGAAGGCTGGCGATCATTTTACTCAGTATTTTTGTGTGCAAACATATAGAACAAAATAATTAAAAGTTAAAATCAGGGGCACCTCAACTAAGACTTCCTAACAATGAAGATAGAGGTACTATGATTGGTAACCGTTTATCAGTCGACGAAGCGTATCATACCACAGCCATTCAATCTTATTAAATCTTTGCTGTGACACAGCCTACATGTCCATACCCATTTTGCATATCCGTATGCGTAGAGGTACCTGCAAGAAGTATCTATGTGCAGACAAATAATAATAATAAAATATTTATTTACTGCAATTGGGTTGTTACCCGGTGTCAGTGGTTATTTTACATGTAAACAAAATATGAAATTGGTTACTACTAAATTTAAGTCTGGAGGGCTACATGAGAAGCATGTAGTGGCAACTTGGAATCTTGGGAACCATCTCAGCGTTTGCTTATAGACACAGGGAAACCAAGA
>Ga0123354_10002160_pt1 | contig 25489 bp, 23 predicted proteins | sample TergutLab28metaG_2_FD_97872 | JGI IMG/M metagenome (GOLD analysis project Ga0123354, IMG submission 97872) | Labiotermes labralis P4 segment gut microbial communities from Petit-Saut dam, French Guiana - Lab288 P4 | ecosystem: Host-associated > Arthropoda: Insects > Digestive system > Gut ...
CATTGTCCCTGTTTATGATGTGTTCCAGAATCTCCCCGCACCTTGCCGCGTCATAGTTGAACGTCCTGTCGACGAATTTGACTTGCGCGGTCCCGCTGGCGCGAAAGTATTCGAGTTCCTTGAATACCCTTTCAAGTGGCAGCGCCCTGACCCTTTTCTCAAGCGACGACATGCAGTAATTGCAGTTGTAGGGGCAGCCTCTGGCAGACTCGTAATATATTAATTTGTCGCTTTCGATGGGCAATATGTGATAAGGGAACGGAATCGATTCAAATATCAGCGTTTCCGCCGGTGGATTTACGAATACCGCTCCGCCGTCCCTGTACGCGAGGCCTTTTATCCCTTCGTATTCCGCGTCGCCTGAAACAAAACCGCCCACAAGGCGGCTGAATGTATACTCGCCCTCGCCCATGACTATGAAATCGACGCACTCATGGCCTTCCATCAGCTCGCGGGCTTCATACCCGGCCTCCGGGCCACCCAAGACGACAGTGACGCCTGGCTGCGCTTTTTTTATGTTTTCCGCAAGGTACAGCGTCTGCCTTATGTTCCATACATAGCATGAAAAGCAGACGGCGCTGTAGCCGCCTGATAAAATCTCGGTGAATATGTAATCTTCACTGTTGTTTATGGTGAATTCCTTAATTTCGACGGCGCCGGTCCCCGCAGTCACGGTATAAAGGTATTTGAGCGCCAAATTTGAATGTATGTATTTGGAATTGAGAGTCGTAAGGAGCAGTTTCATGTCACAGCATCCTGAACCTTTCATCCTTCAAGCCGCCGGAATTCTTCATCGCGTTTTCAAGCTGTTTCAGCATCCTGCTTTTATCCGCCGGCAGGTCTCCCCTCAGCGAAACGTAATTCGACGCGTGGTTGCTCCTGAACACGCAGGTTTTTTCCAGATTGATGTTGCTGAGAAGCAGCAGCGTCTCCTCCACGACTTCCACCGGCGTGAGAAGTTTGAACTTTCCCGCCGCAAGATCGGCGTGAAGCGGCGCGGAGGGTTCTACAATCAGGGTGAGGAGGCTTGCGTATGAGGGTTCCATCTCGCTTATCATGGTGCCAGTATCTGTCGCGTGTTCGCGCCAGTCGCTCTTTCCGCCAAGCCCTGATATGAACGTTACGGACGACTTTATATCTGACGCCTCTATTTTCCTCACAGCCTCTATGATCTCTCCCCTCGTGGCCCCCTTGCGTATGTCTTTGAGCACCTTATCGCTCCCGGATTCCGCCCCGATGTATATTATCCCTATTCCGTTCTCCTTCAGCTGCCTGAGTTCTTCGGGGGTTTTCCGCAAAACATCCTGAGGGGAGCCGTATATGCCAACCCTTTCGCATTCGGGGAATATTCTCCTGATATGATCCAGAATTGCCATGAGCTTGCCATTTTTCAGGACCAAGGCGTCGGCGTCCGCGAGGAAAATCCTTTCAACTCGCTTGTAATACCTTCTGGCCATGTTGAAATCCTCAAGGACCTCTTCCGGATCCCTGACCCTGAACTTCTTCTCCTTGAACATGCCGCAAAAGGTGCAGGTGTTGTTCGCACACCCCAAAGTGACCTGTACTATCAGGCTGTACGCCTCGCTCGGATGCCTGTATACGCTGCATTCATATCTCATCTTTTCGAATCCTTCCGTTTTTTACATTTTATCGGGCGCTTCCATCCCGAGCAGCCAAAGCCCGCTCTTTAAAACCGTTTTCGCGGAATACGCCAGCGCCAGCTTAGCCCGCTTCTCCTCCTCGTTGTCCACGAGGATATGTTCATCGTGATAAAACCGGTTAAAGGCCTGGGCTATGTCCACGATATGCCTCGTAACGATGGCGGGTTCATATCTGTCCGCCGCGTCGGAAACAACCTCAGGAAACTTATATATCAGTTTTGCAAGCTCATGGGCGCTGTCGCCGGTTATATGGCTGAGCCCGCAATCACCCATGCCGGGAGTTATTTCTGTTTCCCGGACGCCCGCGTTACGCAGCACACTTGCGATCCTCGCGTGTGTGTACTGCACGTAAGGCCCTGTTTCGCCTTCGAAGTTCAGCACTTTGTCCCAGGAAAACACATAATCCTTGATCCTGCTGTTGCTGAGCTCGTTGAATATGACCGCCCCGATCCCGACCTGCCTGGCTGTATCGTCTATGTTATCGGTATTCACGCCCTTTTCAGCTATTATCTCCTTGGTCCTCTCCACCGCTTTCGTGAGAACCTCTTCTAAAAACACGACCCTGCCCTTTCTTGTCGACATGGTCCCGTCCTCAAGGCTGACGACGCCGAACGGGATGTGAACGCAGTCTTTCGCCCATCCATACCCCAAAAGCTCGATTATTTTTATCCATTGCTGAAAGTGTAGTATCTGCTGGGATCCGACAATGTACAGGTTCTTATAGAAATCGTAATGCTCCTTCCTGTATACCGCCGCCGCTATGTCCCTCGTTATATAGAGAGTCGAGCCGTCCTGCTTCATTATCATGGCGGGTGACAGGCCGTACTCGGACAAATCGACTATCTGCGCGCCCTCGGAAGTCTGTAGCATGCCTTTTTCATTCATCTTGTCGATGATTACGCCCATCTTATCAGAATAGAAGCTCTCCCCGGCGTAGGAATCGAATTCTATCCCGAGCATTTCATACACCCTGCTGAATTCCTTCAGGCTCTCGTCCCTGAACCATTGCCAAAGCTCGGTCTCACCGGGGTCGCCGTGTTCCAGCCTCGCGAAAACAGCCCTCGCCTCGTCCTCGAGAGACGGGTCTTTCTCCGATTCCTCGTGAAATTTTATATAGTAGGAAAGCAGCGTCTTTATCGGCTCTCTCACCACGTCCTCCCTGTTGCCCCATCTTCTGTAGGCGCAGATCATCTTTCCGAACTGGGTGCCATAATCGCCGAGGTGGTTTATACGCACGGTGTCATACCCCATGAAATCATATATCTTGTATATGGAATTCCCGATCACGGTGCTCCTGATATGCCCGATATGGAAAGGTTTTGCGATATTCGGGGATGAAAACTCGACTATGACTTTCTTGCCCCCGCCCGCTTCGCTGCGGCCGAAGCCGGCGCCTTTCGATATCACTTCCCCTATGACTTCTCTCATGAAACGCTCCCTGTCGAGGAACATGTTTACATAGGCGTTGACGTTTTCCACCTTGCAAAAGAGCTCATGTGAGGATATCTTATCCGCGATTCCGCCCGCGATGACGTGCGGCGCCTTGCGCATCGCCTTCGCAAGCTTGAAACATGGGAACGCATAATCGCCCATCCTATTGTCCGCCGGTATTTCAACCATGTCGTTGATTTCCGCCTCCGAAAACCCATCGAGCGATGAAGCGATGATTCCCGCCACCTTTCCCTTGTAGTTTACCATATTATTTTCTCCTTTTCGGTCATAACCGCGATCCCTAAAGATTTCAGCAGCTTCGCGAAGAACCCGTCGCCCTCCGCCAGCTTTCCCCTGAACGCGCCGTCATATATCGTCCCGCATCCGCAGGATGGGCTGTTCGCCTTCAGTATGGCGCCGCCTATCGTCTCGCCTGCGTCCTCCGCCGCGCTTTCCGCCAGCTTCCATGCGTCCTCCGCGCCTTTTACAAATTCGTCGGTGACGTCTTTCCCGTCCCTGCTTACCGCCCTTCCCCCCGTTATTTCAACCGGAGCTCTCGGAGCGCCCAAACGCCCGATCTCCGGGCAGACGAGAACGCATTTGTTTTTCATGGTGAAATCCACTACCCAGGGGCATTCGTTGTTCCCGCCGTCATACTTGCAATTTCGCCCCGCAAGGCACGCGCTGACGATATACATCCCGTTATTTCAGTTCGACGATGGTGACTCCGTCGCCCCCCTCGCCATAAGTGCCTTTCCTGAATTTCTTGACATGCCTGTGCGATTTGAACATGTCGTGCAACCCCTGCCTCAATATCCCTTCGCCGCGCCCGTGAATTATGGTGACGCTCTGAAGCCCCGCCATGAAGGCGTCGTCGAGGTATTTATCGACGTCCATCGCCGCGCTGTCAAGGTTCTCTCCCTGAACGTTGATGCTGATCGATATGCCTTGGGCTTTCTGCCTGTACATGCTTCCGTATTTTGCATGATTTTCCTTTTTTTCACTTTCACCGCCCGTCGCTGCGGTCAGATCCGAAATGTTCACATTCACTTTTATGCGCCCCAGCCGAACCATCAGGTCCCCTTTTTCGTCAGGAAGCGAAAGCGCCTCCCCTATCTGACCGAGGGACACCACTTTGACCGCGCTTCCCGGCTTCAATTCGCCTTTGCTTACAGGGTTTATGTTTTCAACAGGCCTCGCGCCGCCCCGCAGCCGCGATTCCGCCGCTTTGAGCTTCTTTTTGCTCTCGGAAAGGCGCCTTCCCCTCTCCCCCATGCTCTCGATCATCGCGAGCTCTCTGAGCTCCCTTTGAACTTCCTCGGAAACCGACCTCGCTTCTTCGATTATCTCCCTCGCTTCGTCGGCCGCTTTTTCAAGGAGCCTCGCTTTTTCACCTTCAAACTTCGCCTGCTTCTTATCGAATTCTTCCTGCTTTCTCTTTATATCCAGCGTGAGCATGACAGCCTCGTCCCTCTCGGCTTCCGCGTGTTTTCTATCGGCTTCAATGGCGCTGATGATTTCTTCAAACTCAATGTCGCCCCTGTCGATCAAGGCTCTCGCCACGTCTATCATCCCGGAAGGCAGCCCTAATTTCCTGGATATCTCAAACGCGTTGGATTTTCCCGGTATGCCGATTGAAAGCTTATATGTCGGGCTCAGGGTTTCGACGTCAAACTCCATCGAAGCGTTTTCAACCCCGTGCTTGGAAATCGCGTATTTTTTGAGCTCTGTGTAGTGCGTCGTGGCGATGGTCCTTGCGCCCTTTTCAGAAAGGGCTTCGAGCACCGCTATGGCAAGCGCGGCCCCTTCCGTCGGATCAGTGCCGGCGCCGAGCTCGTCTAACAGGACTAGGGTATTTGAATCGGTATTGCCCACGATGTCCACGATATTGCCCATATGGGATGAAAAAGTGCTTAGGCTCTGCTCGATGCTCTGTTCGTCGCCGATATCGGCGAAAATGTTTTTGAAGACTGCGGTTTCGGTTCCGGGAGCGGCCGGGATGTGCAGCCCTGCCTGAGCCATCATCGAAAGCAGCCCCGCCGTCTTAAGTGTCACGGTCTTGCCGCCGGTGTTCGGCCCTGTTATGATGAGCGCGTCGTAGGCCCCTCCCACGGAAATATTTATCGGAACGACCTTGGCCGCGTCTATAAGCGGGTGCCGCGCTTCCTTCATCCTTATGAAGCCCTTCGCATTTAATATCGGCTCGCAGGCTTTCTGCTTGACAGAAAGCTTACCCTTCGCGAATATGAAATCCAGCTTGATCAAAAGGCCCTGATTGTTTAAAAGGCCGTGGTAGTGCTCCGCTACGTTTCCGGAAAGCTCCGCGAGTATGCGTTCCATTTCGATCTTTTCCGCGAGCTCAAGCTCCCGCAGTTCGTTGTTTAAGTTGACGATCGCCTGGGGCTCGATGAAAAGCGTAGCGCCGCTTGCGGATTGGTCGTGGACGATTCCCGGGAATCTCGCCTTATGCTCCTGCTTGACAGGTATCACATACCTCCCCTGCCTTATGGTGACCAGCGCGTCCTGAAGCATCGGCCTGTTTTCGGTCGAGCTTATTATCTGGTTCATCTTTGACCTCAGCGCCTCGTTCTGCCGGCCTATTGCACGCCTTATATCGCGCAATTCAGCGCTGGCGCTGTCCGCCATTTCATCTTCCGATATTATGCATCTGTCAATTTCCGCCATGAGATCCTTATGAATTGAAATCACATCCCGTATGGCGTCTAATACGGGCGACGGCGCATCGTTCTTCAAATATTTGACCATGTCGCACGTTACGTTCATGTTATACAGCACCTGAAGCAGGTCGCGCATCGTCAGGGTCCCGCCCTTTTTTGCAAGGTGAAGCATGTTCTCAATGTCATAAAACGCCCCGAGTGGAGGCGCCCCTTTTGAAACAATGACGGAAACCGCCTCTGTGGTTTCCGCCTGCGCTTCCCGGGCCAAATGCTCAGAGACATGCGGCTTCAGCTCGGAAACCGCCTTTTTTGTTATCACCGACGCCGCCTGTCCGCCGAGGGCCTCTATTATCTTGTCGTATTCCAGAACTCGGTATGATCTTTGATTCATTTTATCCTATCATTTTTTTGTATCTTTCAACTTCGCTTTTCAGTTGGACATTTTCCATCTGCAGGTCAAAATAACTGTTTTCCATTTCCTTTAATTTGTCCTGCAATTTCTCTATTTCGTCCTCAACGTCTTTTTTGGCTTTCATTTCGGCTTCCTCCAAGTTGGCTTTCAGATCCTCCAGTTCCCTTTCCTTGACGCCAAGCGTGTCCATCAGGGTATCCTTCTTTTTGGAAGCCGCCTGGGCGTCTTCCTTGTATTGCAGAAAGCTTTTTTTCGCCTCTTCCCACATCTGAATATAGTGCTCGACATCCTTTTCGAGCTGGGCGTTGTTTTTTTTCAGTTCCTCCGCGGAACTGCGAAGGTTGAAAAGATCGTCGGCGATGTTCACCGCCGAAAGCACCGCCAGCATCGTCTGCCCGGCCTTGACGACCTTCTCCATTTCGTGCATTTTCAAGTCCACGTAATCGGCGACCCTTATGATGTGCTCCCGCGTCTTATCCCCGGCGATAACATAGTCCTGCCCGTATATCTTGACCTTCACTTTGTTGTTTTCCATGCTTGACACCCTCTTACATGTCCCTTAAAACCGCTTTCGCCTTATCTTCAAGCGCGAGTAAAACTCTGTCATGCACTTTTTTCACATCGTCGTCCGTTAAAGTCCTGTCCGCCGACCTGTAGACCAATGCGAACGCCGCGCTTTTTTTGCCATCGCCTACCTGCTTGCCCCTGTATACGTCGAACAATTCAACGCTTTCCAATATGTCGCCGCCCTCTTCGGCTATGATTTTTCTCAAAGTCTCCACAGGCGTGTCTTCGCTGACCAGCAGAGCGATGTCGCGCGGCACCGACGGGTATTTAGGCAGCGGCTTAAACAGTTTTTCAACATTCGCGTGCTTCATGACAGTATCAAACTGAAGTTCGCAGCAGAAACACCTGGCGCCGATGTCATACCTTTCGCAGACGTCAGGGTGTATCTCGCCCATTATCCCGAGTTCCGCGCCCTCGTGGAATATCCGCGCGCACCTTCCCGGATGGTATGTCCCGCATTCGGTTTCAGCCTCAAATTTCAGCCCGTGAACGCCTAAGTTCGCATGGAGTTCCACCACCATGCCCTTCAATGTGAAAAAGCTCTCAGCCGGTCCGTATGCGGCTATCGCCATGGAATCCCTTTCAGCCGGCAATCCGTCCGGCCCGATGATTCCGCCGTTGAAGGTGTTTCCGAGTTCAAAGGCTCTCGCAGCCTTGATATTCCTTGAGAAATTCCTGCCTATCACTTCGAGGATGTTCGGGGTGAGAATCGTCCTCATCACCGAATTCTCTTCGCCCAAAGGGTTTATGATTTTCACGAAATCCCTCTCCCATGTGCCTTCGCGAAGGTTGATGCTGTCCACCCCTTTCGGGCTGACGAAGGAATACGTCTGCACTTCATTCGCACCGAGGGCGCACATGATGTCGTTTGCCAGATCTTTCAGCATCCTTTCCCTTGATTTGCCGGCTTCGGTGCTGCCTTTTGGGATGCTGACGGGGAGCCTGTCATAGCCGTATATCCTCGCGGCTTCTTCGACAAAGTCTATCTCTTCGTTGAGGTCGCGCCTGATCGTAGGCGGTGTGACTTTCAATACGCCCCCCTCCCTCGCAACCTTCATTTCAAGGGATCGGAAAATATCAGCCATATCACCCTCCGCGATATCCGTCCCCAGAACCTTGTTCACCCGCGACGCCCTGACATCCACCGTATGCTCCCCTTCAGGATCCGGATAGACGTCGATCGCGCCCTTCACTATCTTCCCGGCGCCGATCATCTGTATCAGCTTGCACACCCTGTCGGCCGCCGTGCCGCAGAGATTAGGGTCGATGCCCTTTTCAAATCTCGCGGAAGCCTCGGTCCTGAGGCCGAGCTTTTTGCTCGTGACTCTGACGCTGTCCTTATTGAAATTCGCCGCTTCAACGACTATGGTAACGGTATCCTGTTCTATTTCGGAATTCAGGCCGCCCATGACCCCAGCGATCGCGACGCCCTTTTCGCCGTCGTTTATGAGCAGTATGTCTTCTGAAAGCCGGCGCTCCGCGCCGTCAAGCGTGGTGAAAACCGTCCCCGCAGGAGCGGTATCGACAATTATTTTATTCCCTGAAAGCTGCCTGATGTCGAAAGCGTGTATCGGCGCCCCGTATTCAAGCATCACGAAGTTAGTGATATCGACGATGTTGTTTATCGGCCGCATCCCCGCCTGAATCAGCCTCGTCTGCAGCCACCACGGTGATTCGCCGATTTTTATTTCCGTTGCGACCCTGGCCACGTATCTCCTGCATAATTCGGGTTTCTTTATCTCGACGGATATGTATTCCCCCACTTCAGAGATCTCATCCTCGCACTGCGTTTCCGGATACTTCATGGCCTTTTTAAGCGTGGCCCCCGCCTCTCTCGCCATCCCCAGCATGGCGAGGCAGTCCGGCCTGTTCGGCGTGATGTCAAAATCCACGACGCAATCCGTAAAGCCGAGGGCGTAGGCGATGCGCGTCCCCGGCGCCCAGTCGCCCCCCAGTATCCATATGCCGTCCCTGAAAGCCGCAGGTATCACCTTGTCAGGCAGCCCAAGCTCGCCCGCTGAACAGAGCATCCCATCGGATTCGACCCCGCGCAGCCGCCCCTTTGTGATTTTGACAGGCCCCTCGCCCCTCGGATGCCCGTGCAATGGCCCCGGTATCCTGCCGCCGTGAAGGGCGACGGGCACTATTGCGCCTTCAAACACGTTCGGCGCCCCGGTCACTACCTGCACCGCGCCGCCCGCGCCAACGTCTACGGCGCAGATGAGGAGCTTGTCCGCGTCGGGGTGTTTTTCAATTCTCACTATTCTCCCCACTACGACATTCTCAATATCCTCCCCGGGCCATGACACCGTCTCCACGTTGGAACCGGACATTATCATCCTTTCGCAGAACTCCGCCGCGTCAACATCGACATCTATGTAATCCTTAAGCCATTCAAGCGGTACTAACATAAAAAAACCCCCTATTTAAACTGATTGATGAAGCGCATGTCATTGTCGTAAAACAATCTGATATCATCGATTTCATATTTAAGCATGGCTATCCTCTCGACGCCCATTCCAAAGGCGAAAGCCGTGTATCTCTCCGTATCGATCCCGCCCACCTTAAGGACGTTGGGATGAACCATCCCGCACCCCAGTATCTCTATCCAGCCGCTGCCCTTGCATACCCTGCACCCTTTGCCGCCGCACTTGAAGCATGACACGTCCATCTCGGCGCTCGGCTCGGTGAACGGGAAATGGTGAGGCCTGAATTTCGTCTTCATGTCCCCCCCGAACAACTGCTTCGCGAAGCTGTCCAAGGTGCCTTTCAGGTCGGCCATGGTTATCCCGTCGTCTACGATAAGCCCTTCGACCTGATGGAACATCGGAGAGTGGGTGGCGTCAGGCGTGTCGCATCTGAAACATCTTCCGGGCGAAATCACTTTTATCGGCGGTCTTTGCTTGAGTATGGTCCTGACTTGGACTGGCGATGTCTGAGTCCTCAAAAGCGTCGTGTCCGTTATGTAAAAAGTGTCCGAGTAATCCCTCGAAGGGTGATTCGGCTCCGCGTTCAGCGCGTCGAAGTTGTTGAACACCGTCTCAACTTCAGGGCCTTCGGATATCGAATAGCCCATCGACATGAACACCCTTGAAATCTCGTTTATGGTCATGGTTATCGGATGCTTCACCCCAAGCGGCATCGCCTTTCCCGGCTCTGTCACATCTATCCGCTCCAGCTTGAACCTGGTCTCCCTGGCGGCTTCCTTCAGTTTCAGGAACTTTTCTTCAAGCAGCTTCTCGATCTCCGCCCTTGCGTTGTTGGCAGCCTGGCCGAAAGCTTTCCTCTCCTCAGGCGTCAGCGACCCCATCGAGCGCAATATTCCTGTCAGCCGGCTTTTTTTGCCTAGGAGCCCAACCCTGATCTCCTCCATGTCCGCCATCGACGAGGCCTTTGCGAGTTGTTCTTTCGCTTCCTGCAGTATTTTGTTCAACTGTTCGTGCATTTATCCCTTATCCTTCCTTTTGCTTTCATACATCAATATGCCCGCCGCCACAGCGGCGTTCAATGAATCGACGGCGGGGGCCATCGGTATCTTGACTTTATAATCGAGCTCGCTCATCAATTCACCGCAAAGCCCCTCCGCTTCGTTTCCTATCAAAAGGGCGATGTCACGTGAAAGATCGGCGTCATAATAGCAGGTTTCCGTGTCAAAACAAGCGCCAACGATTTTTTTCCCGTTTTCCTTGAGGCTTTTTACAGCCTCCCCTGGGGTGTCGATAAACAGGAATGGCATCCCGAAAAGGGATCCTGACGACGCCCTGACCGTCTTCGGAGAAAACACATCGGCGGTCCCTTTGATTATCATGACCCCTCCGTACCCTGCCGCGTCGGCGGTCCTTATCATCGTGCCGATATTACCGGGATCCCTCACCCTGTCGGCGACAAGTATGTTTTTCCCTGCGCAGGCTTTGAAAAAGCTGTCGGCGCCGCATTCGGCCTTCCCTACTATCGCGATTATCCCCTGGCTGGCTTCGGTCTGCGCCAACCCGTCAAAAAGCTTCCTACTTAAAACATACGGCTCGGGATTCCCCGAGGTTCCCTGATAACCGTAATCCTCCCTGATGAAAACATCCTTTATCTTTATATCGCACTTTATAGCTTCTGAAAGCAGATGCTCCCCTTCGATCAGATAAAGCCCGTATCTGTCGCGAAATTTTCTCGACGCCAATTGCATGCACAATTTATAATTTTTGTTTACATTTGAATTTATTTCTCTCATTTCAATTATCAGAAAAAAGCCGGCTTGTCCTACCGGCTCCCGCTGTCCTGTTAACCCAACGAATGAATCTACTTTTTGTATGGTATTAAAAACTCCGGTATCTCAAACGCGTCCGCCGCTTTCTGCGCCGGTTCGCCCCTGCCGCTTTCGTCGGCTTCCGATTCAAGATCCGCGCCGCCCAAATCATCGGCGGCGTTTTCATCGGCCAGGAAATTCTCTTTTGACGCCGACGCCGGAGGAATGATCCCCTTGCCGCTTCCCGTCCCTACCAAATCGCTCGGCCTCGTGTCGTCAAACCCGGTCGCTATCACCGTCACTATCATTTCATCCTTCAATTCTTCCTTTATGGAAGCGCCAAAAATCAGTATCACGTCCTTATCCGCAGCGCTCTGGACTTTGTCCGCCGCTTCATTCACCTCGAGCATGCCAAGGTCGTAGCCGCCCATGACGTTTAGTAGCACCGCCCTGGCTCCGTTGATGCTTGTTTCAAGCAGCGGGCTCTCTATAGCGGCTGTCACCGCCTGCACTACGCGATCCTCGCCTTTCCCGTGGCCGACGCCCATATGCGCGATGCCTCTGTCGCTCATTATGGTCTTCACGTCCGCGAAATCAAGGTTTATCACGCCGGATTCGACGATAAGGTCCGTAATCCCCTGCACGCCCTGCTTTAAAACCTCATCAGCCATCATGAAGGCGTCCAATACCGAAGTGTTTTTTTCCGACACCTGAAGCAGCTTGTCGTTGGGGACGACTACCAGGGAGTCCACGTATTTCTTTAAAAATTTAATGCCGAGATCGGCATGATCCTTCCTCTTCTTGCCTTCAAAGGTAAAGGGCTTTGTAACCACGCCCACCGTCAGTATGCCCATGTCCTTCGCGGCCTTGGCTATTATGGGCGCCGCCCCTGTGCCGGTGCCGCCGCCCATTCCCGCGGTGATGAACACCATATCCGAGCCTGTAATGAATTTCTTCAGGTCCTCTATGCTTTCTTCGGCGGACCTCTGCCCGATTTCCGGGTTCCCTCCGGCGCCCCTTCCCTTGGTGAGTTTTTCACCTATCTGCATCTTTGTTTCAGCTCTCGATTCGTTCAATGCCTGCCTGTCCGTGTTGATCGCAATAAAGTTGACCCCCTTAAGCCCGGCTTCGATCATCCTGTTGATAGCGTTGCACCCGCCGCCGCCGATGCCGACGACTTTTATCTGAGCGATTTCTTCCCCGTTTATCTCAAACTGTAACATTAAAAGGCGCCCTCCTAAATAATCAGGTAATCCAAAAAAATACCCATATATCGCTATGATAACATATTCTTATTAACATTGCACTTGTTTTTCGGCTTCGTCTTTATTTTTTTTAGCCATGTAATGATCGAGCGCTATGCGCCTGCTTATCGCCAGATTATTGAAAAGCCTGCCGCCGAAAACGAGTATCGCGGCGTAGTACAAAGGGACCCCGAGCTTGTCGCCTACAAATGTCAGCAACCCCGCGAGGGCGGCGTTCGTCAAAAATCCGGTGATGAACACGAGGTTATTGTATTTGCCTTCCAGATGCGACCGCAGCGCCCCGCCGACCGAATCCATGGCGGCCAAAAGCCCCATCGTAATGTAAAACGAATATTCGAGCGGATACGCGATATTGAATACAAGCCCGAGCACGATGCCTGCCGCAAGGCCGATGATCATTGCAATAACCAAACCTCATACCTCCTTGACGTTTACCATGTATTTGTATTTTTCCGTGCCCGTATAGCCCGGAATGACTATGTCATCCATAAGCTCCACCCCGAACTGCACGCCGTAATTCTTAAGCAAAGTCCCATATCCCTCGGAGCTGATAAGAAACGCCGACATCCTTTTCCCGTCACCGATCGCCCTTATCACAAACGGCCTGGCGAAAACCTGCCCGTTTATCCGCACCGTATATCCTGAGCATGATATCTCGGTCCTGTCCGCTATCCTTTGCCCGTTCACCGATATGGCCTCGGCGCCGCATCTCTTCAGGTCGTTTATGATCATTATGATATCGATGTCGTGAACCAGCACCACATTGATGTCTTCCCCCTCGTACAGCGGCCTCGTGCCGTCGTCGACTGTAACCTTGACGCCCGACCCCCGCACGGTTTCATAGCCTGAAAACATCTTATACTTCTGCACTTCAGATTCAAGTTCATCAGATATCCCGCTGAAATCGTCTTCCGTCTGGGCCGCCTCGTATTTTGCGAGCTGCGCGCCGGTGTCGCTTATCATTCCCCTTATGTTTTCTATCTCACTCTTTTCGCTTTCTATCGTGGTTTTGTATTCATCCACCGCTTTCGCCGAGACATAGACGCTCTGCCCCTCGGTAACGCCAAACTGCGATACGAGGAGCAGTCCGATGATGAAACAAAAAACACCGATGAGCGCCGTCTGAAACTTCATAAAACCACCGCCTAATCGCCGCTTACGTCTTCCGTCACAGGTTTCGCGCTCTTAAACGAAACCACTCCCGTGTACCTTGAAATCGATATGTCGTCCTTCTGCGTTATATCAACTATCCAATTGTACTTTTTTTTCATCGAGTCGATTATCCCGCCGCGTATGGTCATCGCGGACTCGAGCGTGCCGGGGTTGCCGATAGCCTTTATCGCATAAGGTGGCGCCGTGGCGGTCCCGTTTATGTTGATGCCGTTGCCGGCAAGGCTTATTTCCGTCGTGCCCACGATCCTCTGCTCGTTGACGGATATGGCCTCCGCCCCGGACTCCTTCAATTTATTTATCAAGCTCAGCAATTGATCGGAATTATACAATATGCTGTTGTAATCATCCTGATACTCATCGACTTTCGCCGGATCCTTTATCGTGATGACGACGCCCGGCCCGTATACGTCAAGCACCCCGGAAGCCATCTTATACTTTTCGAGGTCCGCTACGAGAGCCTTTATGAAATCGTCCTCGGCGGATTTCTCCGTCTCTATCTTATTCATCCTCTCTTCTATCGCGTTCAATTCATTCAGGGCGTCTTCCTTCTCTCCTCGCAGTATTTTCAATTCCTCTTCATACTGCTTCAACTTGACGAGAGGCACGAGCCCCCCCTGGTCGGAACCGTCCGTAGTCGTGAGCTGGACTGAAAGCACCCAGCCTATGAGAAGCGCCATGATACCCACGACCGCCGCGGCGCCAAATCTCTTCATTCGCATGTCTCCTATTCAATCATCGGGCTGAACGTATACTCGTTGCCGCCACCCACATAGATAATACCTCTTTCCGTCCCCTTTGTATATAATTCATACAAAACTTCTTCCAAATTTCCATTCAGCACGCTGTCCAGAATGTTTTCAGGCGTCCCCTTGCAGATGAGCTGATCGTAGACATAAGCCTTTATGATCGGATTTGAAATGTCTATTTTCTTGAAGAAGACGTTTTTCCCGCCGATGGCCTCGAGCATTTTCAAAGTCCCCGTGAGAGCGCCGGGCTCCTCCACTTCAAGAGGCGCCCCAACTTCCATGTTCTTTATGGTCACGCCGACCAAAAGCGGCAATTGAAGTTCGGCGCCCGACTTGCAGAGGACGAGCCCGTCCTTGTCTATTATTATGAACACGTCGTTATAGGGGACAGCCGCGAATTCCTTCCTCTCATCCACGGAGATGACAAATGTCGACGGCAGCGCCCTTTTCACTTTTACTCCTTTGATGTAAGGGTCGGCCAGCAGTTTTTCCTTTAGTTTGCCGGTGTTCACCGAAAAGATGTTCTGCCCGGTCTTGATTTCCGATTTGCTGATTATCTGCTGCTTCGTATAATGGCTGTTGTTTTCAACGGTGACCTGCTCGACGTCGAACAATGAAGAAGTAAGCAAAAAATATCCTCCGACGGCTATGGCAATCACGACTATCAGCCTCAGGAGATAGTTCTTTTTCCTGCGTTTTTTCTTCTTTTTCCTCTGAACATCAGCATCCATCATTTTCTCAGGGCCCCGTCCCAATTCCAATGTTATCGCATATCACATCAGCGGCGCTGTTATTAAGCGGGCTTTCCGCCCCCTCGCGCGAAAGCCCCTTATCGTCTTTCATTTTCATGAGCGCCCCGATCAAGTTTTCAGCGCTGAGATCTTTTTCCTCTATCAGGATCGCACCGCCCTTGTCCGCCAGCGCTTTCGCGTTGTAAAACTGATGGTTCCCCGTGACATTCGGGGAAGGTATGAGTATCGCGGGCTTCCCGCATACGAGAATTTCCGATATCGTTATGGCGCCGGCCCTGCTTATCACAGCATCGCACGCGGCCAAATACTGATCCATCTCATAAAGGAACGGCAATACGCGTATGTTTCCGCACAGGCTTATATCCCTCGCTTTGAAATTTTCAATCACTCCGTCGTAATATCTGCCTCCGGTCGCGAAGAAGACGGATATCCCCCCGATTCCGGAAAGCGTCGCCGCCACTTCTGTCATCACTTCGTTTATTTTTACGGCGCCAAGGCTGCCTCCGAATGAAACGGCCATGAAATCACCGTCCGGCACTCCTAGTTTCGCCCTCGCAGCGGTTCTTTTGGCGCTAAAGAATTCCTTCCTTACGGGATTCCCTGTAAAAACGATCTTGTTCTTGTTTTTAAAGCACCCCCGCGCCTCCTCAAATCCTATGAATACTTTTTCAACGTATTTCTCCAGTATTTTATTAGTAAGCCCGGGCGAAGCGTTTTGCTCATGTATGAACGTTCTCACACCCAATTCGCTGGCCGCTTTCACGACGGGCCCGCACACGTATCCCCCGGTCCCTATTACGATATCGGGTTTGAATTCTTTGATTATCCGGCGGGCTTCCCGAAGCCCTTTTCGGAGATCCATCAGAACTTTGAAATTCTTGAATATTTTCTTTCTGTTAAGGCCGGTCACGGTAATGAACCTGATCGGATACCCGTTCTTGGGCGCCAGATCTCTTTCCATCCCCTTTTCCGTGCCGACAAACAGGATTTCGGTGTCGGGCCGCATCTCCATTATCCTGTCCGCTATGGCGATCGCCGGGTATATGTGTCCGCCGGTGCCGCCCCCGGATATGATGACCCTCACGGCGGTCACCGCGCAGAACGCCGGGAAATACTGAGCAGTATCCCCATGGATCCCATGAAAAGCATGAGGGCGTTGCCTCCGTAACTCACGAAAGGCAACGTTATCCCCGTCGGCGGCAGCGACGAAGTCACCACCGCGATGTTCAGCATAACCTGAATCGCCAGCATTATTGTGATTCCGGAAGCTAGCAGCGAACCGAACATATCAGGGGCGTTCAGCGCTATGCGTATCCCCCGCCATATCAGGAGGACATATGCGGCGAACAGGATGATACAGCCGATATATCCCAATTCTTCGCCTATGATCGCCAAAATGAAATCATTTTGCGGTTCTGGCAAATACAGGTTCTTTTGTATCCCCTTGCCAAGTCCGAGGCCGAACAGCCCCCCCGACCCCAAAGCGAGGAGCGATTGCACGACCTGAAAACCACTGTCCAAATGATCCGCGAAAGGATTCATGAAACTCGTGATGCGCTTGAACCAGTACCCTGACTGATCGGCAAGGACAAGCCCCGAAACAACTGTGGCGCCCGCTCCGATCACCCCGATGAAGTAGATGATATTAAGGCCGGCGATGAACATCATGCCAAATATTATGCCGCTCACGGTTATCGCTGTCGACAGATTCGGCTGCTTTATTATCATCAGGGTGCATACGAGGCACAGGCTCACCAGCGGCAGCACGCCGCGCGTAAAAGAGCGTATCCTCGACGGGTCTTTAGAGAGGTACCACGCCGTGAATATGATGATCGCGATTTTCACGATTTCCCCGGGCATGATGGTATAGTCGCCGACCCCGAGCCACCTCGTCGCATTATTCCTCGTCTCCCCCAGAGAAGTAAAAAGAAGCGCTAGCAGCACCAGGCTGACGGCCATGATATATGGCGCTGTCTTCGCGTAAAACCTGTAATCGATGACCGTTGTGAGCCACATGAGCAAGAGTCCGCCGGCCGCCCATATCAGATCCCTTTTCAGGTAATAATAAGGGTCGCCCTCTTTATTTATGGCGGTGTAATAGCTTGCGCTGAACACCATTACGATGCCGAAAATGACGAGGCCAAGGGTCAGTATGATAAGAAAAAAATCGACGGATTTTATCTTTCTTTTTACCTTTGCCATCTATTTCTCCAATCTCTTGACGCAGTCTTTAAAATCTTCGCCCCTTTTTTCAAAATCAGGGTACATGTCCCAGCTCGCACAGGCCGGCGACAGCAATACCGTATCTCCCGGACAGGCCGCCCTGTAAGCTTCACTGACGCATTCTTCCATATCGCTTAAAATTCTGCATCCTTGAAACCCCTTGCTTTCCGCCGTTTCTTTTATAGCCCCCGCCGTAGCGCCGAGTAGCATCGCCGCTTTGACTTTTCCGGAAAAAGCGCCTGTGAAGCTCTCAAAATCGACATTTTTATCATAACCCCCCGCTATCAGGATCACCGGGCTCTCCATAGCCTCCAAAGCTTTTATCGCGGCGGCGGGGTTGGTGGCTTTCGAGTCGTTTACAAACCTGACCCCGTTTATCTCACCGCAGGGCTCAAGCCTATGCGCGACCCCGTGAAACGACCTGAGCGTCTCTGATATCGCGCGGACTGGGATGCCGGCGAAATATGCGATGGCTGCCGCCGCCAAAGCGTTTTCCAGGTTATGCGCGCCAGGCATGCCTATCTCGCGCGCCAGGCATATAGCGGCAGGTTTTCCGCCCCCCTCCGCGATGACGACAGATCCGTCATCGACAAAGGCGCCGAACTTCAAACTTGAAACCCTGCTGAAAGGCACGGCTTTCGCGGCGCACCTCCCTGAAAGCCCGTAAGCTGCGGCGTCATCGAAGTTCACTACAAAATAGTCATTAGCGCCCTGATTCTCAAATATCCTCGCCTTCGCCTCAACATAGTTCCGCATGTTCTTATGCCTGTCCAAATGATCCGGCGCTATGTTGAGTATCGCTGAAACGCGCGGTTTGAAATCCCTGATAGTTTCAAGCTGGAAACTACTGGTTTCGGTTATAAGCCATGTATCGTCACCGGCGCCTTCCACCGCGGATATCGCCGCCGTTCCGATATTCCCCACTACGCGGACGTCCTTTCCGGCGCTTTTAAATATCTCCCCGACGAGCGCGGTGACCGTCGTCTTGCCGTTGGTGCCTGTGATAGCTATGAAGTTCCCTTTACATAGCCGGTATGCTATTTCAAGCTCCCCTGCTATTTCTCCGCCCGCCATCGCGGCCCTTTGGATAAACGACAGTTCCGGCGGGACGCCCGGGCTCAAAATAAGCGTGTCGAATCTGTCTTCAGGCGTCGGATCGACGCCGAAATAGCATTTCACGCCGTTATTATTCAGAAAACCGATCAATCCGGGGTCAAAACCGCCGGCAGTTTTCGCGTCCTGGACTGTGATTTTCGCGCCGAGGGGGAGAAGCGCTTCCACCGCCGCCAATCCCGACCTCGCAAGCCCCACCACCAATACGCTTTTACCCTTGAAATCATCCATTTGTTTCCCCCGGTTCACAGCAATTTCAGCCCCATCGCGCAAAACAGCGAAGTAACGACCCAAAACATGCCTACGACCTGTCTCTCCGACATGCCCAAAAGCTCAAAGTGATGATGCAAAGGCGACATCAGAAAAACCCTCTTGCCCGTCGTTTTAAAGCTTATCACCTGAATTATCACTGAAAGCGCCTCAGCCACATAAACAATTCCGGCGACAGGTAGCAAGAGCTCCATTTTCATAGCGATGGCAGCCATGGCGACCCCGCCGCCGAGCGCCAGCGAACCCGTATCTCCCATGAATACCTTGGCCGGGTATTTATTGAACAGTAAAAATCCCAGGCAAGCCCCGGTGAGAGCCGAAAAAAAACTGCCGCTCCCACTGAATCCCAAAATCACCCCGGTGAATGCGAAGAAAAGCGCCACTATGGACGTCACCCCGGCTGCGAGCCCGTCGAGCCCGTCGGTCAGGTTCACGCTGTTTGCCATCGCCACTATCACAAAGGCTATGAACGGTATGAACCATATGCCAAAGTCGCGGTACTCGTTTATGAACGGAACCCAGACCGTCGTTTTGAAAATCGAAAAATACGATTGATACGCTCCGAGGAGCAGGGCTATCAATATTTGAAGGCTGAACTTCTGCCATGCCCGCAGCCCCAGATTATGCTTATGGGCCACTTTCATGTAATCATCGACAAGCCCGAGGGCTCCGAATAATACAAAAGCGGCTAAAACTATCCCCGTTTCACCTTCGGCCCCTGAAACCACGCAGCATATAACGACAGCGATTATGAACGCCACGCCTCCCATAGTCGGTGTCCCGGCCTTAGACAGGTGCGAACTCGGGCCTTCCTCCCTTATGTTCTGGCCTGTGTGCATTCTGCGCAGCACGGGTATTATCGCCCATGTCAACGCCCCGCTCGTAAGCGCCCCGGCCGCTATCAATATCCCCGCATGAAAATAGTCCATCCCCGCGCCCGCTATTCTAAAATCTTATTCACTATGTTTTCCAGCGCCATCGCCCTTGATCCTTTGACTAGAATTACGTCGCCCGGGGAAACCAGCGCCTTTATATCCTGTTCGAGGCTGCTCCTGCTTGCATAACAGATCACCTTCCCGTCGCCCATCATATCCGCCGCTTTACCGGCTATGTCCTTAGCCCTTTCCCCGACCGCTATCAGCAGGCCGATATCCTTGCCGGCAATGTATTCGCCTATCTGTTCATGGTACCCGCCGCTGTTTTCGCCGAGTCCGAGCATGTCGCCGAGCACGGCGACTTTTCTCATGCCCTTTGTGGAAAGCAATACGTCAATCGCCGCGCGCATCGAATCAGGGCTGGCGTTATAGGTGTCGTCTATCACTTTTATACCGTTCTTCCCCCTTATGCTGAGCCTTTTTTCAGTGAGCTCCACCTTTTTGAGCCCCTCTCGGGCCTCCTCCATGCTTATTCCCAGTTCAGCCGCGGCCGCTATGGCGAGTGCCGCGTTTACCGCGTTATGCCTTCCCGGCGTCTCCAGCTCAAACCTTATGGCATTCTCCCTATGTTCGAGGGTGAACTGCACCCCGCCGTTGTTTTTTTCCGTTATATCAGACAATATGTAATCGCTTTTTCCGCTTGCGCCGATCATGACGGTCCTGTACGCCCCCGCTATGTTCTCCCTGGACAGGAGGTCGCTTCCCTCGTTTGCGACGAGCAGGTTCCCCTCGTTGAAAAAATCGGTTATTTCCATCTTGCCTTTCAATATGTTTTCCCGGCTGCCGAAAGTCTCGATGTGTGAAACCCCGATATTTGTGATAACAGCTATGTCAGGCCTCGCGATATCGGCCAGCAGATGTATCTCGCCTATCGATTCGGCGCCCATCTCCAAGACGGCTGCTTCCATATCCTCTTCAAGCGATAAGATCGTCAGCGGCAGCCCTATGTGATTATTATGATTCCCGGCGGTCTTTCCCGTCTTGTACTTCTCCGAGCAAATGTGATAGAGCATGTCCTTTGTCGTCGTCTTTCCCGTGCTGCCCGTGATTCCCACTTTTTTAATTTTCAACCCCGAGACATACCATTTCGCCAAATCCTGAAGGGCTTTTGTCGTGTCATCAACTTTGATCACATTGAATGCTCCGCTTTGAGGCATTTCCATCCTCTTTGATACGACGAAGCTTTTCGCCCCGTTTTCCGCCGCAGCCGGAATAAAATCATGGGCGTCATGGTTATCGCCTTTCAACGCGAAAAAAATACAACCGGCGGTGGCTTCCCTCGAATCCGTCGATACACTCTTGGCGGTTTCGCTCCTGTCGCCGCAGATCAATTCCCCAAATACCGCTTTTTCTATTTCGCCGATGGTAATCTCTTTCATATCATTCCTTATAAATGTAAACTGTCCCGCCGACATTCAGCTTTTCGCCCGCCTTGGGGTATTGGTCGACAACCACAAAATCATCGCCGCTGTCATGGGCCGGTGATATGATATATTGAAACGACGCCTTTTTGAGGATGCTGATCGCCTCACTGCAGTTCTTGCCGGTTATATCAGGGACTGTCGTCATCTGCTTGTTTATCTGCTGCAATTCTTCCTGGGTATATTCCGGTTCTACGTTCAAATATCTGAGCGTATCGGCTAGTATCTGCTTGACTCCCGGCGCTGCGGTCTGGCTCCCGAATTTAACCCCTTTCGGGTTATCCACGACTAGCAGGATCGCGACCTTAGGGTCATCCATCGGCGCCATCCCGATGAACGATGAATCCGTCGTATCCGAATAAGACCCGCCGGACGCTTTGCTTGCGGTCCCGGTCTTGCCGCCGACCCTATAGCCCGGAAGCTTCGCGTTCACGCCGCCGCCTTCGGAAACCACCGATTCCATTATCAGGGATATGTCATCCGCCGTCTGCTGTGAGACCACCTGTCTAACCACTTTGGCGGGAAACTCTTCTACGATATTGTTGTTTGAATCCGTCAGCGCTTTCACAAGCCTCGGCTGCATCAGTTTACCGCCGTTGCCGAAACAGGAAACAGCCGTCAGCAATTGGATCGGCGTAACCGCTATCCCTTGTCCGTAGGACATTGTCGCAAGGCCGACAGGCCCAGCCGTAGCTTTATTCTGCAGTATCGGGGATCCCTCGCCCGGAAAATCTATCCCCGTTTTCTCAGACATCCCGAACAGATCAAGGTATTGATAGTACCTGTCTTCCCCTAGCCTTTGGGAAAGCTGCACGAAAACTGGGTTGCAGGAATTCCCTACAGCCTCGATCAGGTTTTCCGGCCCGTGGGGGTTGCCGATGCGCCAGCATTTAAGCGTTACGCCCGCCACATTGATGCTCCCTGTGCATACGAACCTGTCTTGCAGGAACGTAACGTTTTCTTCAAGCGCCATAGCCGTCGTAAGGAGCTTGAACGTCGATCCCGGCTCATATACGTCGTTTACAAGGGGATTCCTCCACATAGCGTTCCAATAGTTCGTCTTTTCGCTGTCTGGCAGACTGTCGACATAGGCCGCCTCCCCCGGGTCGAGCGGAACCCTCGGATTGTTCGGGTCAAAAGTCGGAAGCATCGCCATCGCAAGAACCTCGCCGGTCTTGGGATCCATGACAAGGCACATCGCCCTGTCGGCTTGCGTATTCTGCATTACAGTCTCAAGCGCTTTTTCTACATAGTGCTGTATGACTTCGTCTATTGTCAGGACGACGTTCAGGCCGTCTTCAGCCTTGTAGTATTTTTCAATTCCGTAAGACAGGCTGTTGCCCACGATATCTGCGTTTTTTATCCACCTCCCGGGTATGCCGCTCAAATACCTGTCATATTGAAGCTCGATTCCGAAAAGCCCCGAACCGTCGTCGTTGACGCCGCCCAAAACCTGCGAAGCGAACGCCCCAAGAGGATAATACCTCTTTACGTCTTCAGCGATTTCTATGCCCGCGATTCGTTTGGCCCGCAGCTTATCCGCCACATCCTTGTCCACGCACTTGGCCACTTTCACAAGGGCCTTGTCCTGTGATATCGCTTCCTTCACACTCTCCTGATCCATGCCAAGGATGAGGGCTATGTCGGCGGCGGCGTTGTTCACCTGCATTTCCGACAGCGCGGCGTCGTTGCTTTTCGTGGCTTTTATTTCCGAGGGCCTCGCCCATACCGTATACGCGGCCGCGCTCATGGCGAGCGCCTTACCGTTCCTGTCGTAGATTACTCCCCTTTTGGGGGCTATGGGCACGTCTCTGGTCTGCTGGTCCGCCGCCATCTTTGAGTATTCCTCGCCGTTTACAATCTGCACCCAACCCATTCTGAACGTAAGCGCCGTACAAAACATGCATGTCAGTATGAATATGAATATCAATCTCTTCTTTATCTTGTTTGGCGTTGGTGCCATCGTTTTCTCCTGAACAAAAAAGTGTTGGCTGTCTAATTATACGCCTGTTCCATTAAAAGCATCGCGAAATCGCCTTGCGGCGGAACCTTGCGCGAAAGGAACACGGTCTGATCGTAGGCGGGATATATCATGCCGAGGTCGTCAATCGCCCTTTGCTCGATTGTCTTTATGTTCGTCGCGTTTTTTATCTTAACGTTCAAGTTTTCAATTTCACCGCTTAGCACGGTGTTTTCCTTTATGATGGAATTTATTTGGCATTTCACGTCGGCTGTATACGCGGCCGATACTATTATGCATATGCACAGCAAGCCGGCGAAAAGAATGAAGGAAATTATTTTGACCCTGTCCAAAAGCGTTATGGCGGGGTTTTGCGCTTCCCTCTCGGCTTTTTTCGGTACGGGCCGCATGTCAAAACCGTATCTCTTATAGCTCTTCTGATATTCATGCCACTTTTCAGCCGTCATCATCATTGCTTCTTACCTCTTCTCGGCGACTCTGAGCTTTGCGCTCCTCGCCCTTGCGTTCCGCTGTATTTCTTCATCCTTCGGCGTTACAGGCTTCCCTGTGATTTTTTTAATGTCCGCTTTATTGCCGCATACGCATAGTGGCAGGTCTTTCGGGCATGTGCAGCCCGCCGACCTCATATTGAAAACATCCTTGACTATCCGATCCTCCAGCGAATGAAAACTGATAACGCATAAGCGGCCGCTTTCAGCCAGCGCGTCGCAAAAGGCCGATACCGCGCTTCCGAGCCCGTCTATCTCGCCGTTTACTTCAATCCTGATCGCTTGAAACGTCCTTTTCGCGGGATGCGGGCCGCCCCTTCTCGCAGAAGCCGGAATGGCCGCTTTGATGATTGAAACCAGCTCGCCCGTCGTCTCCACGGGTTTTTCCCTTCTCGCTTCCGCTATGAAATCCGCTATCCTCGACGCCCATCTTTCTTCGCCGTACTTGCGTATTATTTCCGCGAGTTCCTCTGCCGCATATCCGTTCACAACATCACGGGCGCAAATCCCGCCGTCCTTATCCATCCTCATGTCGAGATCCGCGTCATGCATATACGAAAACCCTCTTTCAGGGCTGTCCAACTGAAACGAAGAAACGCCGAGGTCTAAAATCGCGCCGTCAATTTTCTCAATCTCAAGTTCCGCAAGCACTTCGGCGATCTCGCCGTAATCGCGCTTTACATATGTCTTTGCGCATGGGTACCCGCCCAAACGCTTTTCAGCCGCTAGCAGGGCGTCCCCGTCCCTGTCTATGCCTATCAGCCTGCCGTTTCCGCCGAGCCTTTCGCAAATCCCGGCCGCGTGCCCGCCGCCGCCCAGAGTGCCGTCGACATAAGTCCCGCCTTCCTTGACGCCAAGGTATTCCATGCATTCGTCAAACATGACCGCAGTATGTTTATATTCCATTTTCAATTTTATCGAACTCGGCTTTGCTCCAGACTTCAATTATGTTTGAAAGGCCGTTTGTCACGAGTTCTTTTTCAATGCCGGCGTATTCGCGCAATTCCTGCGGTATGACTATACGCCCCTGCTTATCTATCTCACATTCATTGGCGTTTGCGAAAAATCGCCTCACAAGCTGACGGTCATCGCTTCCCGACGTAGGGCGGACAAGAAGGTCTTTCGTAACGTTTTCCCATTCGGCGACTGGATAGATGTAAAGGCATTTATCCTTACCCAGCGTTAAAATGCAACGATACCCAAGCTCGTCCCTGAACTTCGACGGAATTATCATCCTGTATTTTGCGTCTATTGAATTTTGATATTTCCCCATGAACATGAGACACAACTCCAGCCTGTTATAACGTGTATCTCCACAATACACCACTTTACTCCATTTTTCAATATAAATTACATAAAAATCACCCATTAAACGCCACTTTTACTAAATATTCGCGCTGCCAATTCGATAAAACCACTTGATTCATCTACATCTTGTGCAAATAATCGAAGCCAGACCCATATGTTGTCTCCGTAAAAAAACTGCCGGGGCTGTCTCAATAAGAAAATTAAGACAGCCCCTTGCGTATGCCAAGAGGAATGACTATTTCCTCCCATATGGATCAATGAACTTAATATCAAGCAGCCTTGGGATAATGCACTGACTCTCCACAGCGGCTGCTTTGGATTTTGTTATGGTGCTTTTTAACATTGTAAGTCTCAGCAAGACGCCTTCGGTCGAGGTTATTCGCTCATTGGCGTCCGCACGCCCTGATACGCTTCTCCTTGTGAGAGCACCCTTCACAACTTTGACATTCATATCCATGAGCGCATCCAAGAGCCTTACCGAATCGTCAGCCGGCATCAACACGCCGATTTCAAGCGGCAAACACAGGTGATACCCCTTTTCAATTAGTGTATAATCCGATTGGGTAATTGGGTGTGTTTTTATTGTTTTCATAAGTAAAACCATACAACAAAAGACGGGCTCTTTCGAGTCCGTCTTTTGTTGAAACGTCAATCGTTCTGTTCATTTCTGCCGTCATTATTGAGACAGCCCCTGCCGCATAGCTTGTCCGTTTAATACTTGTCGGAATCCCCGCCCGCGCCGCCAAGGGCGAACGCGTTTTCACCCGCCGGAACAGGCCGCTTTCGTGCGGGCTTTTCCCCTGTCGGCAAGCTGCGGTATTTTGAATC
>Ga0123354_10002163_pt1 | contig 25473 bp, 15 predicted proteins | sample TergutLab28metaG_2_FD_97872 | JGI IMG/M metagenome (GOLD analysis project Ga0123354, IMG submission 97872) | Labiotermes labralis P4 segment gut microbial communities from Petit-Saut dam, French Guiana - Lab288 P4 | ecosystem: Host-associated > Arthropoda: Insects > Digestive system > Gut ...
AAGGACGAAGGAACATAGGACGACCGAGGAAGAGATGGAGGGACCAACTTCATCTTGAGGATCAAGGAACAGGAAACACACCTAACCCTTCAGGAACATGATGATGATGATGATGATGATTTACACTTGTGGACTTTTAAATTCAGAATATTTATATTATCATTTACAAAAGAACAACTGTTTAATGTAAAAATCAGCCATTTATTAATAAATTCATTATTTTTTGAAAACCACATCACCATGAGGCCAATGGACAAACATAAGATCAGACTGCAACCAAGGATGTGCACACAGAGATGGCTGAATTGATAAAAGACTAAAGCACTGCTCATGAGGACAACTTTGAAAATGAATGCACTAGTATCAGTCACAATGTTAGAATATCACAACATACTAGAATGTCACTGTTATTGATATGACAAACCTGCAGCAGCATGCTTGTAAAAGGCAAACTGCCTGCAAAACTGGAAATCACAGCCACAGCCTGTCACATACCATCCTACCCACCCCTCACAGGCTGCACACTTATCATCACTATAAGGAAAATCATGTCTTACATTTTTCATTCATGATGAACTTTTATTGTGGACTGTCCAGTCACAACTTATGGACATCCCTGTACACTATTCCTGTAACAGTTGACCTAAGCATCATGTATGTGCCACGAATAGATATTTATGACATTACTATCTTATCTGACAAGTCTCCAATATTTTTTGTCAATATATAATGCATCATTCTAAATGAAGCACTGCCAGACCATATGCCTAGTAAGCAAATACCATGAAACATAGTCGGTCTGATGTTCATCAAACTATGTTTACATACCCGTAACTTAAACCCCAATTCCTTGGAGGTACCAAAACTTGATCCAAAAGCAGCCATGTGGGTCAAGACATCCAATATCAGACCTGACTTCAAACAAGACAGTCAATGTACATACAATATGCAACCACTGTTGATGTGGAAAAGCAATAAGTATTACATATTCTGAGTGTGTGTGTGTGTGTGTGTGTCTGTAGCCTCAGTTACTCAGCATGCAAAGCACATGTACTGTATTATGTTGTCATCTGTGGACAGTCCAGCTATACCATATTTTTCCACACTAACTCACAGATGGCAAAATTTTTTTTAAAAAGTTACTGAATGTAAACTGTGTGTTTTGATATTTTCTACAACTTTCGCCTGAAACATTTTTTAATCTAAAAGGAACTGAATGAGATATGATCAAAAATGTATGCTGGTCTTCATGTAAAGTGCCTATTACTCTTGTCAGATTTTAATGGAACTTGAAGAATCTTGGCAGATTTTCGAAAAGTACTTGAATATCAAATTTCATGAAAAACTGTCCAGTGGGACATGAATTGTTCCATGAGGCTGGACACATGGACATGGCAACACTAACAATCACTTCTCACAATTTTGCACACACACCTAAAAACTGATCTCTGGAAAGCAAGCAAATCCACCTCATTAGCAATATGCCCAGTATTATGGAGAGAGTAAAATGAAAGATCAGTTTTAAATGTGGTGTTTCTAAGTGTTACTCTTTAAAAAATTACTTTTCAACAATCAAGGATATGTAACAATTTGATTTTTAAATTTCACAATAATCTTAATTTTCTATTTCTTCAAATGTCATTAAAATGCACAGAGAAGTAACAATAAACTTTAAATGAACACAATTTTATATTTTATATGTAATGTATATAAAATATAAATAAAGCTCATGTTTCATTTTATATTTAACTTACTGTAGACAAGTACGGGTTCCTCAGTAGTTGAATTTTCAACAAAATTTCCGCAGAGCTAACGCGTCGAATGGCAAAATCTCTGCTGAAAGAAGTTGAACTTCTGCAAGCTGCTTGGCGGTATAATGCATAGCTCAGGTATAATGTTCCCCTTCCCCACCTAAGAACCGTTACTCAGCTGCCTGTTAGTAATACCCAAAAGTTTTATTACCAAAATATTCCAGGCCATTTACTAAATGCAAGGCATAACTGCACAGTACTTTTCAAGAATTATGACACTTATGCATTCATGGCTAATTAGGGTCACTTTGGTAGCTGAATAAGTGTTTACACACAAATATGACACAGGACTGCTTTCATGATTCATTCAGTGTTGAGATATTGTGCAATCAGATAGAGAGGGCTGTCAGCGTTGCCAAACCAAACGGTCACCAAAAAGTAGATGTTAGCATTTCTGGCATTACTAGGAGATGCCACTATAGTGGTCGTTAGCAGGCTAAGGGTTAAGAATATGTATACAGTGTGTGTATTTCATTTCACACTCTGGGTGGGCTCCAGAAGAGGGGTCCTGAACCAAGGACTGACTATCCTCAGTTATTTAAGACACTCAATTATAAAACCACAACGAATGTTAAATACAAAATTATTTGTTATACCAATAATAACGGGGGCCTCAGGCAATGTGAGTAAAACGCCAAAAAGTGTCTGGAAGTAATACCAGACAGGTACTTAATGCTTCAGAAGAACCGCTATAGTAGGCACACCACTGCTTTAAGAGGATAGCCAACAGGAAGCAAAGGACCTTGGATTAAAAGAGATAGTGGTAGTGGTGGTAATGGGAGGGCATATATCATATTATGGCTCAGAAACTTTGAAAAAACTATTTCTCCTTATTACCAAATTAAATTAATTTTAACCTATGTAAGATTTAGGGTTCTCACAATGGTGTTACTTAAGATTTTTAAGTCTTCTGGGATGTCATGACATGTTAACTGTTATTCAGCTGATTACATTCTACAGAATCATCTTCAGGGTCCAACCTAATATTCCAAATGATAAAAAATCTTCAGTTTTAACCTGCACAGTTTATCAGCTCAGCCAAGGTTAATATATCCTGTACATGTGTGCCTAATCACAGTGCCCTTATAAATAATGGCACTGGAAGATGCCACATCCCTGAATATTGCAAGACAAGATTTCAGTCACTAAGAGTTGCACAGTACTCACACATCTTAGAGGGCTACATTAGTGCAAAAGATTCCAACAGACTACCTTGAAAAATTAATAATGAAATGACATAATAATACTAAACTCAAGTTTATACATCACACTGTGAAGTTCTACAAAAGGGAAAATAAAACACAAAGCATTGTTCTCAACTCATTCATTATAGTTAAATTTCAATCTACAATAAAATTTTTTACACACTGAAATTTAATTATAAAGCATGAGCTGTGAACAACAAATTGTGTCTTATTTTCCCACAATACAATTAATTGGTAAAAACATGATCACCTCCTCAGACAAATGGGTAATGTAGGCTTACTTTATGATATGCTAACCAACACTACAACTAATGCCAAATGATCAAATTCAGCATGTCATAACATAAGGACACAAAAAACTGAGAATTGTGATTATTGCTCATAGAGGTAAATGGACACCATCTGCTATTCCAACAAGAAAGGATCTTCTGAAAGAAAAACCCCCTACTTTAATTACATTTAAATATAATGAGAAAGGGTGGATGACAAACAAACACATGATCAAAATGCTGGAAGAAGTCTTGGATAGAAGCCTCAGTGCTCCTCTGAAAAATCTGAAGAAGGGGAAAGCTGGTTTTTGATACTTTCAAGGGTAGCTTACAAGTGGGACTGAAAACTCTTAACTTCTAATAGACACAGATTTAGTGATCATAGATCTGGATCCAGCAGTTAACAAACCACTGAAAAATCAACTAAATTTCCCATATGGGTAGGGGCTGCTATCTAGGAACTGCCCACTAACACGAGGAAACCAAAGAAGACTATCTGAAGCACTGCTCAGGCAATGGATTAAGAATGCATGGAACAACATTTCACTAGAATCCACTGTCAAAGGGTGTAACACGTGGCACGTCAAAACAATATAAATGCAGCAGAGAATGATGTCCTGCAGAAGGAAAATCTTGCTGGTGATGAAGGTGTTGGCAGAGACTACCATATTTACTTGAAGGCAAGATGAGCTTTATCTTTAAATTTGGCATCTAAATATATGAGGTCATCTTGAATTTGCATATGATGCACTGAATCAGACCATGTCAAACCAGTTCACTCTGAACCGGACCACGCAGAACCAAACCAAGGCCTGCATAACCAAATCTTAATGTGAGATATGCACTATTCTGGGACATTACACAGCACAGGATGGTAATTCCTTACCAATGTTTGGGGACAACTTATTGGTCCTATCTTAAAAAGTCAAGAAATCCAACTGAGAGAACAGACAGTACAACTGAAGTCAATGTACACAATCTTAAATTTTGGTGGGAATTTGGTGTCTAATTTTTTAAAAAAGCATGTTTTGGAAGTCAGCTCTGTTCCTGTTTTTTTGGCAAAGAAACAACTAACCTGGTGGACACTTCAGATTGAGTTATTCTCAATCATTGGGGACCATGGAAACAGTAATTCATTACGATATGCACCTGAAAACAAATCTAGTCCAAGTTTAGTAACTGGAAAATGGCTACTGAAAAATTGAAAATGACCTACAAGGCTCAAAATAAAACCTGGACCAATCCACAATTAAAAACCATACGAAAAGCCATTAACTCACACTGATCAGATGACAGATAAGTCAGAGAAATCCAGAACATACATATTTAAATTCTTAGCATCACTCATACCCTCAGTGGAGAAAACTGTGAATCTTCATGGATTCAGGTAAGTTTATAAACCAAGAAATATAAATGTATTATTTAGTCAATGTGGATTGTAACAGTATGGCAGTGCATCTCACCAGAAGTGACTGGGAAGTGTTTTAAGTGCTAGATATCCATTGCAGTGTTTAGGAAGATGAAGGCAATGGCTGTGAAGATGGAGACAGAGACACTGATTGATAACGGTAGATAGAAGCTGACATGCTTTGTGTATTAAATTAATAGTAAAATATTTTTCTTAGCAGCATATTATTTTTGGGTGGTCACCTTAGATTTTGATAAATTCATTTTTTTTTTGTAAGACTTTTATTTGCGGCATCATCTTAGATTAGAGTTGTCTTGAATTTGAATATGGTTGTTAATTCAGTTATGTTTTAACTCCTTTTATTTAATTCCAAACTCTTAAACATGCAAACACTGACATAAAAACCTAGCTAATGTGAATACAGGCATTCTTCTGAAAACTGAATATGTGTCAGGGATCATCTTATATTTGGGTAAGCATGGTGACTGCACTATCACATGCAACACAATCACTGATTTGTCAAACAGATTGTACAGAAAGTTTATGTGATGGAGGAGGGGGGCATCAAGGCAGCAGTTAGGAATGACAGGTAATGAACTATCAACAGTTTTTTAGTTTGTCTCTATTACTGTGTACCAAAGCACAATAGCTTTAACACAATGGTAGCCTGTATCTTCTGGGCAGTCTTGTGACATTTGCCATCATCAGAGATGTGATAAAACAGACACCCTAGATTTCCTCACCTTTTGAGGTACAGCTCTCTTTGGTTCTACATGCCTGCGATCCACGATGTGTGCCCAACCAGCCTGGGCATCATCCACCATGTGTGAATGGGGATATGTAATAAACCCAAATCCTTGTGATCTACCACAGGAAACAGTTACATGTTGATAAATCTGTGATGAGAATAAGCCATCACAAAGGTATGTTGAAGTCTTGCATGAAACCATGTGATGAAAAATCACTGTACTGCACAATCACATGGTATATTTGAATATGTTTCCTGTTAAGTGCCAGTTACATCCCAATCCTGCTAATCAAAGCCATCTGAAATTTATAATGTGAAATACAGTGATACCTCAGATAACGAGTGACCCTGCTAACGAATTTTTTGGCTAACGAAGATTTTTTTGCCGTTTTTCGGACTCGGCTAATGAATGTTTTAGTGGATGTGCGCACTAACATAAAGCAGCAAACATGAAGGGTCGGGCCATTCCAGGAGCTTATCTTTTCCTTCTGTATGTGTGTGACAAAGAAATGAGCTGACCACATCACATAGGGGAGACCCACAAACCTGACTGGGTTGTTTATGTTCGAGACAGCGAGAAGTGAGATGCCTGATAACATAAGCTGCTTCGGATTTGATGACGGATGTATATCAGAGAGGGCCATTGCTTTGACCTTCTAGGGAGGGGCTTGCAGAATGCCACAGAGAGAAACTCTTCTCATACCAGTGTCCGTATGGTGCATGCTCCGCGTGGCTGTGAATGCGAGAGGTAAGTGCGATTATAGCATTTATTCCTTACTTGACTAAATTCTACTATGGGGGATTAATTCATAATTAGTAAATTCTATTCTTATCTAATTAAATAAATAAAATGCTATATGTCATATTTCTTTTATATTTTTCAGAAAAAAATTTTAAAAGTGAAAAAAATTTTCTTGACAATGGGTCAAAAAAAAGTAAGCGACACACCCGAGGGAAGCAGAAATTTGCTCACAATTGAGCAAAAGAAAGAAATAATTTCAGCCTATGAAAGAGGAGTCAGAATTGTGGATTTAGCAGCCAAGCATGGCATAGCATCATCATCAATAGCTACAATTTTGAAGGAGGAGGAGGAGATTAAGGCAGCTTCAGTTGCAGCTGGTGTGAAGACCTTGGCCTCTCAATCCCAAAGAAGTTCTGTGACTGAAGAAATGGAAAATCTTCTGATGATCTGGATAAATGAGCGTCAAATGGCTGGTGACACTATGACTCAAGAGATGATCTGCGGCAAAGCCAGAATGATTTATGAAAATTTGAAGAAAAATGTGGCAGGACACAGCACAGCAGAGGCAGAGGAAGAATTCAAAGGAAACAGAGGATGGTTTGAGAAGTTCAAGAGAAAGTCAGGGATCCATAGTGTAATTAGACATGGAGAAGGAGCCAGTGCAAATAAAGAGGAGGCTGAGAAGTTTGCTAGAGAAATTCAGGAGTGGACCATCATTCATGGATACAAGCCAGAACAAGTGTTTGTGACGAAACTGGGTTGTTCTGGAAGCAAATGCCCAAAAGAACTTTCATCACAAAAGAAGAGAAGTGTATGCCAGGGTACAAACCTATGAAAGATAGAATAACTCTTTTATTTTGTGCTAATGCTAATTAAACCAATGGTGGTCTACCACTCTTGAGACACCAACAATTTTCAAGAAGGAGAATGTTTGCAAGCCCAAGCTTAGTGTTTATTGGAAGTCAAACACCAAGACATGGATAACAAGAAGCATATTCACAGAGTGGATCGTGGAGGTGTTTGGGCCCACGGTGAAAAGTACCCGAGAGAAGAAAACTTGCCTGAAAAGGCTGTGCTTCTTCTGGACAATGCTCCAGGGCATCCACCTGGCTTGGAAGAAGATTTGGAGGCAGAATTTAACTTCATCAAGATAAAATTTCTTCCTGCAAACACCACATCTATTTTGCAACCCATGGACCAACAGGTCATATCAAACTTTAAGAAATTGTATGTAAAACACATGTTCCAAAGATGTTTTGATGCAACTTCATTTACCAGTCTGACTCTGAGGGAATTCTGGAAGGATATTATCTTATCCTTCATGCTATTCAAGTCATTGCCAGACTGCTGCCAGATAAGAAGTGCATTTTCCAGTGTAGATAAGATAGTCTCCTTGGGAAAGCATTACATTTGGAGGTAAATGAAGAAGATGTAGAAGAATTAGTTGAAGAACACTCAAAAGATCTGACAACAGAAGATCTTGAAGAGATGAAAAGCAACTGAATCAGGAAAGAGACAAGGAAGATAAAGAGTGCTCATCAGAGGAGGAGGACAGCAATATAAAGGGAAGAATGCCAACAGGTAACATTAAAAAAGTTCTGCACTACTGGGAAGAGTTTCAGTCTTTGGCTACAAAGTGGCATCCCAACAAAGCTGAAAGGAACAGACTTTGTGCCTTGGTTGAAGACAAGTGTTTGAATCACTTTCAACTTTGGACAGATTTTTAACTTCTCCTTTAGCAAAGAGACAGAGGCCAGCTACTGAAGAAGAGACTTACCTTGAATAAACTTTGAAAATTTGGAAGAAGAATAGTAAAAACACTGTGTACATATTTTCAGTTTAATACAGTAGTATAAAGTGTACAATATATTTTCAGTATAATAGTGTAAAGATCGTCAGTTTTTCATTCTACTTTCCATTCTCCTTCATCCAATTGGGTAGCTGTTGATCTCAGCCTTTGGTGAGTTTTTGCCCTTTTATAGTGTGCTTTTTACTTTTTATAAAACTTATCTTTAAATAGTGGGCAGCATCCAGAACGAATTAAACGATTTTCTATAGAAACCTATGGGAAATCATGTTTCGGCTAACGAATGTGATTCTGGAACGAATTATCTTCGTTAGCCGAGGTATCACGGTACTGTTCATAACAACATGAACTGTAAGTAATGGAGCTATACATTTTCCTTAAGACTTATTATCACACTGGTCTATCTCAACATAACACACTGTCATCTGTGAAATGCAAAAAGCTGTTCTCCAAACATATAATTGTATAAGAAATTGTTTAAACACCATTCACAGGCATGACATGAAGAGCCCCATTCCAAGATATGTACAAAGAAATGAAAAATAAAAGAACTACAAGAATGTGTAATATTTTTGTGAACAGAATGAAAGACAAAATCAAAATGTAAATATAACTAATAATTCCTATAAAAATGTGGCAAAGTTAAAATGTTTGGGAATGATGCTGAGAAATCAAAATTGCATCCAAGATGAAAGTACGAGCAGAGTAAATTCTGGGAATGCCTGCTACCATTCATTCCATTAACTTACCTTTCCATTAACTTTTAGAAACACAAAAACTAATATATAAATAAGTATAATTTACTCAGCAGTTTTGCATGGTTTTGAAACTTCGTCTCTCATATTTCAGGAAGAACACAGGCTGGGGGTGTTGGAGAATATGGTTCTCAGGAGGATATTTGGACTTTTGATGGAGGAAGTAAGAGAAGACCAGAAAAAACTGTATAATGTGGAGCTTCGTGATTTGTACCACTCACCAAATAGCATGAAGATGATAACCCCCAGGAGGAGCTAGATGCAGCATGTGGTATGCTATCAGAGAAGAAAACAATAAACATTCAGGGTTATGCTGGGGAAACATGACAGCCAGAGACCCCTTCGAACACCTAGCCATACATGGGAGGATAATATTAAGATGGATCTACAAGAAACAGGATGGGAGGATGTGGCCTGGATTCATCTAGCTCAGGACAGGGACAAGTGGTGGTCTGCTCTGAACATGGCAATGAACCTTCAGGTTCCATAAAATTCAGGAAATTTGGTGGCTAGCTGAGAAACTCACAGCTTTCCAAGGACTCCTCCACAGAGTAACTTAGCCAGTCAGTTCATTAGTTGTAGACTGTCGGCAAACTTACTTTGTTAATTGCCTTGTAAAAGGAAGGCCAGCTACACGAGCTTCAGAAGCCACATCTTAGGAGGCAACTTATGTGAGAGCCATGCATTATACACTAAAATATTTTTTAATATATTTCATGACTTATTTCTGTTCATCAAACTACATTACGTTAATTTTAGTCATGAGTCTCCTTTTTTTTTAGAAAATAATTTAATGCGCCATTCACAGTCAAACTTACATGCATGTGAACTACTCAAATATTATTCTTTTACGGGTGATTTGCACAAGCAACACTGTGACCAACCCTGAGCCAGTATATTTAAGTTGCATTTCTGAAGCCCTGATAAACTATACAAATTCTCTATGTGAATATACATATGAGGGGGAGCTGATAAGTCCTTAGCCCGACCTACTTCCCGATGTTGTAGGATGGAATCAATAGTCTCATTGGAAAGTGGGATCTGTTCATGTGACAAATTGCAAGTCTCTTCTTGTTTCAGAGGCTCAAAGGAAGAATGTCAGAAAACACACACGATTTCAACAACATGGAGAAGTGAGCTGTCATCAAATTTTTTTTCCTGCAAGGCAAGGAGCCAAAAGAAATTCATGCCATTCTGACAGAAACATTAGGGGAATATGCACCATCGTATGCCACTGTCAAAAACTGGGTGGCCCAGTTTAAACGTGGTGATTTTTCCACCTGTGATGCGCCTCGTCCTGGACGACCCAAAACAGTGACCACCCCCGAGATTATTGATCAAATTCATGAGCTAATCTTGGAAGACCACCGGATTTCGGCTAAATCAATAGCTGAGCAACTGGGCATCTCGCGTGAGTGGGGTGGGTCCATCATTCATGAAGATTTGGACATGCGGAAGCTCTCTGCGAAGTGGGTCCCACAATGCCTGAATGTGGATTAAACACGTCAACGGTGCCAATCGCCTGAGCAACTTTTGGAATTTTTTCGGCCGACGCGATCCAAATGATTTCCTGTCACGATTGGTTGCCATGGACGAAACCTGGTTATATCACTATGACCCGGAGACAAAGCAACAATCAATGGATTGGCGGCACAGCGGCTCACCCCGCCCCAAAAAGTTCTGAATGCACAAATCCGCTGGAAAAATTCTCGCCTTGATTTTTTGGGATCAAGATGGCATCCTCCTCATTATCTTCCAAAAGGCCAAACAATCAACGCCGAGAATTACTCAACTCTGCTGGTGCAACTGAAGGACATTTTGAAGGAAAAACACCGCGGAAAGCTCACCAAGGGGGTCATGTTCTTGCACGACAATGCCCTGGCTCACCGGGCACTTGCAACCCAAAAGAAACTGGCCTACCTGGGCTTCCAGTGTCTTGATCACCCACCCTATTCTCTGGGTCTGGCCCCGTCGAACTACCACCTGTTGCCTGGACTGAAAAAAACAACTGAATGGTCGCCATTTTTTTCCGACGCGGAAGTCATTGCTGCCGCGGAAACCTGGTTGGACGGACAAACTTCTGATTTTTTTTTTTTTGAGTGGCTTACAAAAGTTAGAGCAACTGGTTAAGAAGTGTATTGTCATGGGGATATGTTGAATAAATCCTGAGTTTGGTCACTGTAGCTTGTTTCCTTCCTGGTCGGGCTAAGGACTTATCAGCACCCCCTCGTGTGTGTGTGTGTGTGTGTGTATACATACACACCTGTATATGTGTATATATACATATACATATAATAGCGTTTGCTTTATTACAGGGTATTAGGATGGATGTTCTGCACTGCCTGCAGTGTATCTGCTCCATGAGGGATGTTATTAAGCAAGGTTTGCCAAGTCATATCCATTAAATGCAAAGTCATTACAACATTTAGAGCACCCCCTTTATTGCACTGAAGTATCAGTATTTTTCAACATAATCCCCAAGATCAATGATTCATTTACATTATCTTAGCACAGTGTAAATTTTCTTTAGCAGAAGAAACAAGGCCTTTGCTTTCACATCCTTTCACAAACAGACACTTCCATTTCCTCATTATTGTGAAATCGGTGACTTCCCAAATGCAGCATCAGCGGCCTAAACTGCATGAGGCTATTTGTTGGAAGATTTGGACATCTCTCGCAGGACATAATCCTTCTGCACGACAATGTGCCACACAGCACATATCAGTCACAGCAGCCATTTCAGCAGAAAGTTCTGGACCACCCATCCTAGTCTGACCATGCCCTGCCTATCATCTGTTCAGGCTTTTGAACCAACACTTGGGAAACTGACAATTCCACAATGAGGGAGTGGAAATGGCTGTTCATGAATGGACATGAGTGCAAGAGCCGCAGTTCTACCCTAATGGAATTTGTAAACATATGCTAAGATGGGACACAGGGATTAATGTGCACAGTGACTATGTTTTAAAATGGTATTTCAGGGGAATAAGAGAGCTACATTGAATGATGCAAGGATTTCACATTAGTTTTTATGACCTAGGGCAACTTACTGAACATCCTTCACAAAGTATGATGTAAATAAATAATGAAGTAAATACATACATTAAAATGTTGTCACTTAAAACTAGGGGTTCTTGTACAGTAAAACAATAACACAACTTCATACAAATACATCTATTTACCAAACAAATTTATATAGTATGTTATGTGTATTATACTTGTGTGTCTCATCTAGATGGTTACATTATGCTTGTCCCAGTTCTGACTACAGGTGCTGCCAACTGTCATTAAATTTATTTTGGTCACAACTAAGACATACTTATTTGTTTTTGGATCCTTTATAACAGCAACATCCATAATATCTCCTCATTTTTCAAAATATGCCTTCAGTGATTCATTTGTCGTTTGGTAACTGAGACCACCAATGAAAAACTTCCTAGAATATTCTGGTTCTTCTGGCTCTTTTTTTCATCATCTACCTGAAGAAAAAAAACACTATTGTAATTCTTACAACTATACACATTACAAATGAATTTACCCATCCCACACTCTGACATGTCAGAGACAAGCAGCAGAATGCATCCTTAACACTACAAAAACCACATCATGTTCTTAGTTCAAGTCTTCTGAAATGTGATTCTGAAAGCACTACAACCCTTCAAAACATCAGGAACCACTCACCAAATGACACAGAAACCACATCTCAGAAGACTTGCAACTTCAGCAACAATGCTCTGAGAACCTCAAATCCAGGCAGTATATGGGAGTGGTATCACAAAAATACACTAATGGAAGCAGTATACCATCTCTATGCTGACACCATCAAGGGGGTACTGTTCTTCCAGATCACACAGTGGACAATGCTGTGTGGACATGAAAGTGTCATCTCACAAAGAAGACCTCTTGGTATTAGCGGCATTACTGGCAGAAAAAGATACATTTGTATTTATGTAGGGGTTCTTTACTGTTATAAAAATAAGTCTTACATAATGATTACACTTTTGCAATGGAAATATTTCATTTCAAAAAGAAACTGAGAAGGTAATACAACCACACAACCAATGCAAATGAAAAAATCATAATGAATATTATACTTTAATTCCAGAATTATGAAATGGTTAAAAACAATTTTATACACTTTTCTGAATGACAACTGATTGCTATGATGAAATTCAGAATATCATTAGAGATGATATAAGGAAAGTAAATACAATCTATCACAGTACTCATGCCCTCGAGGAACGACCAGTGACCACTTTAAGGTCAAAAACTGAAAGTCTTTATTACAATGTTTAATTCAGTTCTGCACTTTCTGTAACAAATAAGCAGCAAAACAACAGTTTATAAAAAACGATAAATGTAACAATACAATACGTTTACAAGTAGTGAATTACCTACTGCACTAACACATTGCCTCCAGTATCAACCAGAGAAACCACAATTCAGAAATGAAGCAAATAATGTTTGTAAGGAAGTTCCTTGTCCAGGTGCAAAACATCTCTGGTGCTGCTGAAGTAACATTGGATGGGAGATAGCTGGTCCCCACAGCAGTGACAGCTCTTCAACATGCTTTTCTCCTCCTGTACATTATCTGTGTTATTTTCATTTTGCCTACTGCCCGACTCTTGGGCTAAACTGACATTAAAATTTTGGCATATCTAAAAAGTATGTGCTTGGTGGCATCCAATGAGTGTTTCCTTTTCAGTAAATTGAACACTGTACTACTGTTTTCTTCTTTCCCTTATCTTTTTATAAATACTGGTGTGCAACATTCATGATTTTTGTTGTCTGCGCTATATCCCGGTCTTCAATAGCTTCAAGTGTTATGGACTATAATGACCGTGAATGGTTACTGTCACACTTCCTCTTTTCATTTGCATCCATTTCAATGATGCCTGACTCAGCCCAGTAATAATAAAGCTATTGTTTACGGTTCTCATATGAACTCATTTGTCACTTAAGACTGATACAATGCAATTATTTAATAATGATTACTTTGAAAAAGACACAAGAGGCTGGGAAATTTCCATCTGTTTCACTCACTCCCAGCTTCCATACTTGTTGGTATCTTTCACACTCTGGCCTGTTGTTGGTCTGGTACTCCTCAGGTACTGGAGTACAAATTCCATACATTTTTCCACTTCTTTTTCACAATGGGCCCTGCAAATGATAGGAAACTATTGATATGAATGATCGAGGTAGTAGAATTTTGTTTTGTTATGTTTCCTTTTTTGGGGGGGGGGGGGGTTCGGAAAATTCTGGTGGGTAGTGTACACACACTAGTCTCCCTTGTTCTCATGGTGGAGCATGTGAAAGTTTGTCAGCATTTTGGATTGAGTTATGCCATGCAAACTTCTGTCCAGGCCTACAGCACATGGAAGCTGCTGAAGGTTGCTGTCAGGCTTTGGGGAGGAGTTCAGCGTCTTGTGAAGTGATAAAAGACCCTGTTATACTGCGTAGCTCTCTGCTGTACCGGCTTTGCTTTGAATAACATGTTTGGGCTGTGTGCCCTCTGTGCCCACTGGAAAATTATTATAAGTGAAAAGTAACTTTTGTTTGGTGAATGATGTGCTTATTTTGTATTTTAACAGGTAGGTGCTGCAGTGAAATTGAAAATTTGTAATTTGAGGGAAGTTTTTTTTGATGAAATAGAACTTGAGCGGAATTTTGGCCCAGGTTTGAAATTGCTGTGGAGCCCATGAGACTGGGAGAAGTTAGAAATTGTACTGTATGGAATTTATGATACTGTAATTGGGGGAACTGGTAGCTAAGTTGAAGTAGTGTTGTGAAAAGAGTAGGGGTTAGTAAGTAATTTTGATGTTATTAAACTGAGTAGTAGAGGTGAATTTTGCATTGTGATTAGAGTAAAATAATTTTAAGTACCTGGTATCCCCTCCTTTCTTGTGGACTTGGATAGTCTCTGCGTGTGACCTACTAGGGATATAAATAACATTGGTGGCATCGAACCCTTACAATCACCCACCTGATTTTACGAAGTTACCCCTATAATTCAAGTGGCCAGCCTCTACCAGCCATTACATTATCATATTATCTATTTAAGCATTTGAACTGGTTTTGTATTAGTAAAAACACTGTCCATTCTTTGTCCAAATTAACCGTGTAACATGTATCAATCCAGTGACAACTGGGTTTGTTTCTGAATTGCAGAAATCAAATTTATTACATCTCTTACAGGCCCTTGCTACTGGTGATACTTATCAACCAAGTGGCCACAGCTTTCATGTAAGTTTTACTACAGCTGCTCAAACTGTAAACGAAATGTGCATGAAGCAGTTTGGGAAAAACTGCAGCCTACACACGTCAGAACCAACTATGGAAATATGGAAAGCAGCTTGAGGATTCTATAAAAAATGGGATTTCCCAAACTGAACTGGCAGTATCAATGGCAAACATGTGACAATGAAGTGCCTGAAAAACAGTGCATCATCAATACTTCTTTCACCTAACATAAATTTTCAATAGTAAACATGGCAATTGTTGGGCCAAACTAGAAATTCATTTGTGCACGTATTGGAGGATATGGAACAAACAGTAACCGGGGAGGGGGGCCAATATGTGATGGGAAGTAAACTTGAAGGAGCAAAGTTATAAGCCATTATCATGCGGGGAAATTATAACTAGAGATTGTGCTGTGTCAGATGTGTTGTGGAAAATGCCTTCAGATGACCCAGAAGTGGTGTCCCAACCACGCGTGACTTGCACAACTATTTCGCACCCAAGTCTTACAATTCTAGGCAGGCTACTATGAATACCTGTAACCTTCAGAACCAGTTCTGGGTGCTTTGACTGAAATGGAAATTGAAGGAAGAAGAGGATGTAATGTGGCTTTCCATGCTAGGCAAAAGTTTACAGACTTCTTTAAGTTAAGTGTAACCAACAAATTATTGAATGAAGAATGTAAAAAAATTAACAAACATTTTTAAGGTCAGTAATATTAAAACCTTCTTTTCCTATTCACCAATGTCAACCCATACTTTATCTTTTTTTCTTACTGCCTATGCAATCTGCTTCCATTATGTTACATAAAACAGGAATTTCTTTCACAAACCCAGTAAGAAATTCTGTACACATTTTTCTTGCAAATAATATCAAACATGAATTTAAAAACAATTGGAAATGCCCACCAATCTCCTCTCCCACGTACTAAATGCAGTACATTGGGAGGACACTGCATGCTGCAGTACAGTGACAGTACTGCTGTCCAACAGTCCATATGAGTGTTACCATTTAAAATCCAAGGAGTAACGTATCACATCCCATTACTGCTCCTGTGTACAGCTTTGGTTTGAAAGCACCTTTACATCACATTAGCACAGAACAGAAAAATTCCCAGTCAGCTTACTTGCCTCGACAAGTAAAAAATTTTGTGCTGACATCTGCAACTTTAGTCACATAAAACAGAATTACATGAAGAATTTTCAAATACCCCATTCATGAGAAAATAATTCACTTTGCAATATTGTGTGTCTTGAAAAATAAATACCCAGTGTTCAGCTGCCTTGAGGCTTATATTAAAAATTTTCTAAAGAATGTGGTATATTATTTTCACAGATAAAATTACACAACAATGTATGTACAGAACTCACATACAGGGTATGTATGCAACTGGACAAGTAATCCAGACACTGACAATATTCTGGCCTCCAAATGATTACTGTCACTCAAGTTGCAAACCACAGTGCACCTTCCCATTAAGTTACACTCTTCACAGACAACAGTCTATCTTCAGCTAAGCAATATCAGTTAATTCCAAAACAAATCTAGAATCACGCAACAAAAGCATCTCTGTAAATGTACACACAGAACACTGAATACATTCTGATGTCAGCCTGGGAGTTACACATGGTAAACTTCAACTTTTGTCTCATAGGGCATGCAATTCTGTCCCTTTTCCTGCTGAGGATTTTGAAATGTTAATCTCTTGTGGAAGTTGTCTTCATGCAGTGAATGGTATTACCTGTCCCCAGTCATGTTCAGTTCACCTTCAGTAATTAAACAATATCTTACACCTTTAGCAGCTGTCATGTCCAAAAGTAACCCAGCACAGAATGCACTTAATAACATATTTACGGGTGCCCAATGTGCTTGAAACCATAACCTTGGGAATTAAATGGCAAAATACTGTCAAGCATTTTCTAGGAGAACTATATTTCCATTGAAATTAAAAAGAAGCACACATACACACATTCTTCAACACAATGCTGTACCCTACATGCACAATAATAACCAATTTCAGTACTTATTACCTAACACTATTGCAGCCTTACTCATATTGACAAAATCAAAACCGAATTACATCTGGGTCATTTGTTTCTAGCAAACTTAATACTATATATAATCCATGCAATAAATATTATTTTGACTTAATTCCAACTCAATGCACATACAGTAATCAAACATACGTTTTCAAAGGATATTCTCCTGCATGTTTCAGCTTTACTTTGCCACCTTCAGAACAAATTTACTGGCAAACAAAATTACATGCTAGTGTAGACACACATCATCATCAAACATACAGTATAAACACATGCTGGGAATTACAACCAAATGTGAATTATATAAATTAATTAAAACACAGACATTGACGTCATTTATATAATAGCTAAAATCAGGTGCAAAATTGTGCACTTTTTGTCTATATGTGCACCCACCCATCCACCTATCAATCAATCAATCAATCAATCATTGCATTGTCTTCGTGCCTGCAACCTCTGCATCTGAACATCAACGTATGTATAATGATCTTCAATCCCGAATGGATTACAATCTGTGAGTTGTTAAAAAAAAAATGTTCAATACACAATAAACCACTCAGAAAAGACTGGTTTATTACAAAATAGATGCACCTTAATCCACGTATTCCTAAAAAAGGTGTAATAAATCACTCTGTACAATTACATGTGTGTACAATATACAGTCTGAAGATGACCACATGCTGGTCAGAACATGTGACTGCTTAACTTCAATACCGAGTTAAAAACAAACTACAGTTGTGTTACACCATTATGCTTTTTGCATTAATTTGATTCACTTGTAATTAACCACTCTGTATTGAGTGGTTAATTACAAGTGATCACCTTTTCAGCAACATGTGCATTAAACTCTGACGTTTTACATCCTGGTGTGTTTGAAAAATCAAATCAAATGGTGTAACTGCCTAACTCTAATGTAGTTGGTTTGTAAACCTATATCAAGGTTAAGCAGCTCAGGTCAAACAGTTGCATGATTCAAACAGAGTGCAGATGCCTTCAGGCTGTACACTGTACAAGGATGTAATTTTTCACCAACAAACATATGCTTGTGGAGATTCAGACTTCAACTTATACTTACTTACTTACATACTTACTCCATGCCGCAGAGTCCTTCTTGAGAAACTAACCAGCTCTTGGTCAAGAAATTCCCCACATTTTATGAAACCCGAAGGTTCATTACTGCGTTTACAAGTGCCCGACACCTGTCCCTATCCTCAGCCAGAGCAATCCAGTCCATGCCCCCATCCCACTTCCTGAAGATCCATCTTAATATTATCCTCCCATCTATGCCTGGGTCTTTCAGGTGGTATGCACTTCTCCTCTCCCCATATTTACTACATACCCTGCCCATCCTATTCTCGTTTTGATCACTCGAATAATATTTGATGAAGAGTACGGCTCATTAAGTTCCTCATTATGTAGTTTTCTTCACTCCCCCTGTTACCTCATCCCTCTTAGGCCAAAATATTCTCCTCAGCACCCTATTCTCAAACACCCTCATTCTACGTTCCCATCTTAGTGTCAGCGTCCAACATTCACACCCATTTACAACAAAGGCAAATTATAGTTCTGTGTATCTTACATCTGTATATTCTTATATAGAAAACTTGAAGACAAAAGATTTTGTGCCAAATGATAGCAAGCATTCCATGACTCCAAACTGCTCTTAATTTCTCCCCGAATAGAATTCTGATTCATTAAAGTTGTTCCCAAACACTTGAACTGTTCCACCCTTTTGAAGGAGCTATTATCATTCTTTATATTGTGACTTCATACTGCATTCTGATCTTGAGACATGACCAAGTACTTAATTTTATCAGCATTTACTTAGAGTCCAATCTCCTTATTAGCAACTACTAAAGCTTCTGTGTTTTTCTTTCTAGTATCTATGCTTCTGCCCAATATATTAACATCATCAGCACAAACCAGAAGCTGATGTGTAGCATTTAGTTTCAAGTCATATGGTTTGCATGAACCCTCCTAATGGCATATCTAAAGCACAGTTGAAGTGCGATGGTGATAAAGTATCTCCTTGTTTCAAACCATTCCTAAATGGAAACATGCCAGGCAAATATTTGCCTACCCGTACTCTGCTGTAGGTTTCATTCAGACATATTTTCATTACGGGGTGTTTAGACGGTGCCTCTTTTCGTGCACCAGCATATGCAACATTGCATCCACTGATGCATGCATCATGGCGCAAGAGTCGCGCATCTCTTGTAGCATGCCTTCTCCTGTTCAGACGTTATTGAGAGGCACATGCAGAATGTCTTTAGAAACATTACACTGTGCGGCTGTCGCTGTTGCTACCATTAAAATTGAACATAAAAAGAAACGTTATCGGAAACGTTGGATGGCAAATTTTTTGGAGAGAGGGAACCAGAATTTACACCTCCTTGGAGAAGTCAGAATGGACAGTTGTGCTTTTTTAAAAATTTTACAAGGATGACTGCAAGTGATTTTGAGTTACTGCTGCAACTGATCGGACCAAGCATAAAAAAGCAACACACTAATATGAGAGAGGCAATCCCAAAAAGCAAGCGTTTAGCTGTGACTTTGCATTTTTAGCCACTGGTGACTCGTATCATACTCTTATGAATATATTTCGTATATCAATGCCACCAATATTGACCATCATACGAGAACTGTGCCAAGCTGTCATAAAGTCACTGAAAGGTTATGTGGAGGTAAGTAAAAAAAGTTGCATAGATATGATGTCAACATTAACAAAAGCACATAAGTGTATGGAAGTGTATTATACACAACACAATATTATTACATACATATATATTACACACATCTACAGGTTTCATTTGAGTGCAATGAATTCTGAAATCCCACTTGCACTTGATGGATTAGTAGCTATAATCTGAAAATCTGAAACAGGGGAACTGGAAGATTGTGGAGTGGGTGTTGAGGTTACAGTACAAGATGAAGAGGAATGTTCGGAATCAAAATGAACTGTTAATTAAGCCTGTTCGATGTGAATTTGAATGTTATGTAACTCCATCTCCGCTTCCAACAGAATAGTGTGTATTTTATGTTGGACGATGGATTTCAGTCGGGAAGAAGCTCTCGAACTTTATTTGCCACAAATTCTACAAATATGGAGAAGACATCATTTTTTTCCCATTTTTTTTACGGCTCTTAATAAACCACATGCTTCATCTACAGCAGAATCACATTTCTTCTTTTTCTCCGCTGGTACTGTCTTAATAAATCCACAACCACTTGCTTGGTCGATTGCTACTGCCACTTGCAACGGTGTCAGTGTCCTCTTCAGTAACCTGTAAGAAAGGCAAGGGAAATTAATATTTCTCACTAGTTTTACGTACACACAAGTGTACTAACACTTGAACTGCACGTACCGCAGAATGCATTTTTACTGATACTGATTTATTTTAGCTACCTACATGTGAGGAGGCTTGGTTAGAAGTTTCCAAGGATTTCAACAACAAATGGAATTTTCCTCACTGTCTGGGGGGCAATCCAAGGAAAACTGTTGTACTATAATGCCCAGCAAATACTGGAAGCTCTTTTTTCAACTATAAAGGACATTTAGTATTATTTTACTTGCTGTTGTAGATGCTAATTACTTATTTAAGTATGCACACGTCGGCATGCAAGGGAGAACATGTGATGGTGGTGTATTTCTACATAGTGCGTTTTGTAATGCACTCACTAGTGCAGCACTGAATGTGCCTCAACCGAATGTCCTTCCAGGAAATGACATGCTCGTTCCTTACGTGCTAGTAGCAGACAATGCATTCCCACTAACTAGCTATCTTATGAAACCATATGCTGGAGAGGTACCCTAAGGGAGCCCAAAAAGAGTGTTTAATTACAGACTATCAGAAGCACGTCGTATAGTAGAAAATGCATTTGGGCTGTTGGCTTCCGTATTCAGAATATTTCGCAAGCCACTCATCATCAAACCTTCTACAACTGAGGACATTACACTGGCATGTGTAGGCTATATTTACACAATTTCTTAAGAAGAAACTCCACTGCAAAACAACTGCATAGTCCACCAGGAACACTTGATTTTTAAAACACTGATAATGGCAAGGTGATAAAAGGGGAATGGAAGAGAGAAATTCAGAACGATAGCGGAATGGTAAAACTAGCTAAAACACCAAGAAACCATGGGAATGATGCTAAAAAAATTAAGATACATTATTTTATGTTGAAGGGAGGACACGTGTAGTGGCAAGATAAATATCTGTAGTACAAGGTATGTAACACAAACTTAAAAAAATCCAAATACATATGCTTACCAGACTTTCTCAAGTGTTGTTATTGTGTCTTTTCCTTCCCTTGCTTCATCACCTTGCAAGATAAAAAAGCATATGCTTGTACGCAAACCAGCTTGACCTATATATTTCGTAAGCGGACGATCAACTTTTCTTCTTCAGCACCTTGCTGTGTTCTCGGTGAAAATACAATCTTAAACTTTTTATTTTGTTTAGGATCGACTTTGAATCCAGTGAATATTTCTCCCCTAGCTCCTGAAGAGCACTTCTTCTCTCTTCCCAATTTTTATAATTTTTGTCTGACAAGTGCCAGAGTACTGTGTATTTCCTATATTCTTCAATGAAATCTAATGTTTTTTCACTACTCTGGTCTGCCATTTCTATGCTATAACAAAAAACCATTTAAATGTAAATATTTCATACCTTTTTAATAATCAGTAACTGAACTTCTAATGAAATCTGATACTCACCGATAAACCAAACATAAATTTTGAGTCCACTGAAATACTTGTTGCAAACTATGATGCACGGAGATGTCCATTCAGTATAGGGAGCAGGTTCAACTGCCAGCGCCTAGCCATGTGCACAACTGTGACTCATGCGGCGCTTCATGCCCCAGTCTGCCTCTAGCCGCATGCTTCAAGTTGCACAAAAAGAGGCAACATGTAAGTGCACCCTTATCATTACCAGTTTCATGGGGATACCAAACTCACTGAGAATATTATACAAGACCTCCCTCCAAACTGATGCATAGGCCTTCTTGAAGTCTATAAATAGCTGATGCACTGCTTCACTGTATTCTAATTTTTTCTCCCGTAGTTGGCAAATGCAGAATATATGATCAGTATCGAAGTTTTTTATTCACCAACGACTGCACAAGTGATTGTCTTAAAAAACAATATTAAAATTTACATTAAAATAGCTCCAACATGTTTCGCTACAGTCACACCATCTTCAGGGAGTGCATTATTTGTGCTTGCTGAAGTTACACTTGTTAAAAAAATCAGTTAAGGTACATCGGTGTGTGATTAAATCAGTGGTGATGTGGCTGCATATATTAGTAGGTCTGTAATGAAAAACAGTATATCAAGTACTGTATAAATAGGATTTATCAAAACAAACAATTCATTTTGTTTTGGAAAATCCTATTTATACAGTACTTGACACATCGTTATTCATTACAGGCCTACTAATATATGCAGCCACATCAACACTGATTTAATCACACACCTATGTACCATAACTGACTATTTTAACAAGTGTAACTTTAGCAAGCACAAATGATGCGCTCCCTGAAGATGGTGTGACTGCACTGAAACATGCTGGAGCTATTTAATGTAAATTTTGATACTGTTTTTAAGACAATCACTTGTGCATTCGCTGGTGAATAAAAAACTTTGATAATATCAAGATGCACAGCATGAATGTTAAAAAAAAAAAAAGATCAGTAGTTGACCTGTTCCATCCAAATCCACACTGATGATCCCCAATAATTACCTCTGCATATGTAGTTAACCTTCACAGCAGGATGATGGATAAAATTCTCTATGCATTTTACAAAAGTATATGCCTCTATAATTACTGAAATGTGATTTATCACCCTTCTTATCAATAGGTACAATTGACTCCTTCCATTCCTCAGGCAATTCCTCCTTATTCCAAATAACATTAATAAATTTATAGATAGAGCGAATTGTTCTACCCCCTGCTTTAAACAATTCTGCTGGGATTTGACCTGGTGATTTGTGTCTTTTTTTGCTTTTAAATAGCCACCTCAACCTCAAAGACACTGGGCTCAATCACTAGTGGCTCTGCTGTATGTGTCTGCCTTATATCATTAATCCCAAGTACATTCAACAGCCAACAGAAATGGTTCCTCCATGTAGCCACAATCCTATGGGAGTCTGTAACCCTTCTCATTCTTTACTTAATTAGTTCTAGGCATGTAACCCTTCTTTAAGTCACTGATGCCTCTTTACAAGTCTCAGACTTTTTGATTACTGTTTGTTTCAAGTTCATCAATTTTAGCTTTCAGATATTCCTTCTTCTTGTTCCTAAAAAGTCTACTAGCTTCATCTCTTACATTGTCTAGATTACCTACATTGCTTTGGTTTGGATTCTGTAGGCATTGCAATATAGCCTGCTTCCTTTTATCTAAAAAATGTTAATATTCTTCATCAAACTGTGGTTTATGCTGCGTCAATTCATACAGACCTAGATTCTCTTTAATGTTTTCCCAAGCCCTATTTATGTTCACACTATCTTTTTAAGTTCCCCAAATATGTACACATGTTTCAGATCTTAATCTGATACTGTTTCCAAACCTCCGGCTCACTTAGTTACAAGAGATTAAATCTTTCCCCATCAAACTTCTGTGCTGCTTGTTTACTGACTGCCAATCTTTCCCTAACTTTACAACCACTAGATAGTGATCAGTATCACTGTCAGCTCCCCTGAAAGATCATACATTGAGTATATTCGAATGCCATCTCCTATTTATCAATGTGTGATCAATTTGGTTTTGATTCTTTCAATCAGGAGAGGTCCAGGCATATATACGAATGTTTTGGTGTGGGAATATCATTATTTCAACCTATACATAAAAATTTCTAAAATATGGCAGTTAAAAAATCTTAATGAAATAAGTAGAGGATAATAACAGGTGTGAAGTCCCAAGGAATTTTTCTTAATAATGGTGCATGTTGATTAAGATGATGTTCAGTAATACGTGGTAGCATCTTGTGTGTCCTAGAATTGTTGCTGTGATATGAACCTGGGTGAGGGAGGTACTCTCCATACATTGTGCATCATTGGACTGGCGCAAAATCTGGATGCAGTGTTCACTCAGATGGAGGAATGTTTTGTTCTCTTCATTGGAAATGGGCAGCTCAATATGTGTATGTTCATATCATGCTTATGAAGTAGACAGCCTATGTGTCTGTATGAATACAGTTTGCACAAGACTGAAGTAGATCTTCCACTTCTAACATAGCCTCAATCAATATGGCAGTTGTGCAATTCACTGGGAATAAACTTGTGTATAAAATACACAATATATCCCACTCACTTATAACATAAGACCAGCGAGTTCTAAGTGGTCATAGTTTTGCCTAGACAATACAGAATGAGACGCTGAGAACCATATGAAAAGTATGCATTTATAATTAGCATAAACGTACTATGCAAAGCTGCCGCGTTATTTTAAACAAGCCTATCATTTAACACGATTACATATAAGCCTAAAAAGTTTTTACTAAGTCAATGCCCCACATCATTAATCTCGTACTTGTGACCCTTGTAAACCTAAATGACGCCTAGATATACATATGCGGAAAGGACTTATAAAACTAGATAAACAGCACGAATTACCACAGTTATAACTCAGAATCTGTCAATCTAGTCGTTACGTATCCAGGTTATCGGTGGTTGTAATACACCCATTTCAAAACATCTCCATACCTAAGGGCACAATCATTGACACCCGTTCCTCTGTGAAACGTGTACTACTACGGTAGATAGGATGTGTCGACGTATCGTATGTGGTCATGCTTGCAGGGGATTAATTTCAGAAACACACTCACTTTTGTTGCTCACCTTGGTTTGACCTTGTTTGCTTCGTTGGCTGTTTTTCTCACACACACTTTCATCTGCTTGTCCGTGTCTCCCTGTACTTTCAATTCTTCCGTGTCTTCCATTTCTGGTTGGGAATATGCCTAAGAATCACGCGAACATCGACATTAACACAATACCACACACAAATCACCTAATTTGCGTACCTCAACCGTTAACATCTTTCTTGGTTACAAAACAATCACGCATCAGCGACATCTTATTCTGAGTCCCCGAACTAACGGCACGTGTTTACTTATTCCGATACAAATTTGTCCGTAAGTGACATACGGCGATGATATGTGACATAGTGTCACATGAACAAAATTCAGTGCCCTTAACGGCAATTTTTTTTTGTGAACGTGAAGTTTGCGAACTACATGAGAATAGTGCCGGCACGGGAGTGATGGATCTGTAGTGGTAATAAGTGGACCGGCAAATGTTATGCGTAAGAAGAATACGTAACGCATATGTGTAATTTTGTTGGAAAAAAAAAAAAAAAAAAATAAAAAAATTTAATAAAAAAAAAATTAAAAAAAAAAAAAATAATATTTTTAATTTATTATAAAAAAAAAAAAAAAAAAAAAAAAAAA
>Ga0123354_10002166_pt1 | contig 25461 bp, 30 predicted proteins | sample TergutLab28metaG_2_FD_97872 | JGI IMG/M metagenome (GOLD analysis project Ga0123354, IMG submission 97872) | Labiotermes labralis P4 segment gut microbial communities from Petit-Saut dam, French Guiana - Lab288 P4 | ecosystem: Host-associated > Arthropoda: Insects > Digestive system > Gut ...
CAAAGCTGCAAACCTGTTTGTAATCTCAATCTGATACTGTTCCCTAACCTCTGGCTCATTTAGCTTCCTCAAGTTAAATCTTTGCCTATCAAACCTCTGTGCGGCCTGTTTACCCACTGCTAACCTTTCCCTAACCTTTGCAATCACCAGATGGTGATCTGTATCACAATCAGCTCCCCTAAAACTTCGCACATCCAGTAGACTCGAATGCCATCTCCTATCTATCAATACATGGTCAGTCTGGTTGTGAGTCTTACCATCAGGGGGAGGTCCAGGTACATACTTACACTCTCTCCAGAAATTTCAGATACTCAGTGTTGTACTTTGATTTGGTCCTGCATCCCAACTGCAGTCTCTTTTGAGTTTTTCTATAAGAGTCTCTAATTGTTCTCCACCTTGTTTTGCATTCTGACACTGAAATATATATATATATATATATAAGTTATACAAGATAATTTTAAGAGAATGCTTACATTTTATTTCTTTCAGGTTTGAGGCAACTGCAGGAGGCTACAAACATCAGGTTCCAGTATATGATAACTTACAACTGGACTAGAATAATAATTAGACACAACATTAATTTGTCCCAAAATACAGAAAACAGAAATACTTCCTCCTAATAATGAATTAGTATGAATTGTGGCTGTAGAATTCTATCAGAACTGGAATTTGCCCAGTTTCTGTAGCTACTTAGATGAGAAGCACATCCAAGCCATCAACCGTCATCACTTTGGTCTCAGCAATTTAAATCTGTTTCTCCTTGCTCTAGTTGGTGCAGGTAACAGATTTGTGGCTCTAGATGCCAGTTCATATGGTAAAGGAGGTGATGCAGCCATATTCATTAAGTCAGTATTAGGAAAATCTATCCCAAGTGGAACTGTTGAATTTCCTAAACACAGGCTGCTGCCCAGAATGACCACCATTTTGCTAAGTGATTTTAGGTGCCAAGGCATACAAGTTAATAAATGTGCTGACGAGGCCTTTTCTATGGAACAGTCAAAGTTAGGTGTCCAAAAGCCATTTTTCATTATAGCCAGACTAAATGAACATATGAAAATGCCATTCATATTTGAAGTTAGTATTTCAGAGTATCTTTCATCAAAGTCAGACTACAAGAACATATCAAAATGTCATTACTGATTAATGACAGTATTTCAGGCTATCTTTTACTCCAATCGCCATTCTTGAGAAACAGTAGATTAAACTGTAATGGCTGCTTGTATACTTCATAAACTCCTGTGTAATGAAGAAATTCCATACCCCCATGAAATACTGTATCAAGGGGGCATGACCCTGTCTAACACAAGATGATACAACCATTACAACAAGCAGGTAATACTACATACGATGCATACCGCATGAGAAATACTGTCAAGCACTATTTGTGCAGCACAAAGGGCTTTCTAAATTGGAAGCTACATGTGACTAGAAGTACTTAAAACAGCTTTTTAGTCAAATTTAAAATACATTTTTTATTATTATGTAGGTCACCATTCCATTCTGTTGTATTACAAGTAAATGCAATACAATCTATACTGTATTACCAGTTCTATCCAAAGACAAGGCAATCTCGTCCCAAACGCTCTCCTTGACCGCATTTTCCTTGTAACTTATGTGACTTGACTGGTACAGTGCTGGATGAATTCTCACTAAGTCAATTAACTGTTCATCCAACGCATGATTAAAGCATTTCGATTCCATTGCTACAAAATCACCGCTTTGCGTGGCACGCCAAAGTCACTCAGAACTCCAGTGGGGCGTGACACGGATCAGTGATTACGCATGTATGATCACATTACACACATGCGCCTTGGGTTTTGCGTGATCACGGAATAACGCATCAAGTTTAAAGCATTCACGGATGCGTGAATCTTGACAGTCGGAGCTCAACCTATGTCCGTTATCGGCCATTGCGCACTGCAAGAAACACAACACAAAATTGTATACGAAATTAGATACATTAAATTAAAACTTACACAATAAAACGGAAACTTACCGTCACACACAACTTCATAATCCCAGAAAACTGAAGAAGCCCTTACCACGCCGTACTTGTTCAGCTGATCCGTGATCTGACTCGTTCAATGGCACGGATGATCATTCTCACGGATAACATACTAGCTCAATTTAGATCATAGTGACATCCGTTGTGCAGAGTGGAGAGACGTGCGTCTGTTTCAATGAATGGTTTGAAGAGGTCTCTAACGTGTTCCCACATTCCCGTGCAAATTGTCCAGATCGTAAGTGGAGGGTGCGGATGGTCTCTACATCTAGCGGCAGTTCAGATACTTTATTACCGTTACGTCATGAGAATTTTTGATGGCAGTGTACACTCTCGTTTGACCATGTAGTTCCATATCGTGCGAATAGAATGCATACAAATGTCAATGGGAACTGGTGCTGGCCAGCTACGTAATTGCTGTTCGGTCGTGAGAAAAATGAATAACCTCATCGCATGACCATGTAGGTCCATGTTCTGTGAACAGAATGAGCACAAATGTCAATATGCATCGCGGTAGGTCAGAAGCATGATTGTTCGTAAGGCACAAATGATACAAATAAACGGTTGGGTCTCACGGCGCACGGCAATGTCGGTTCTATGTTCTGCTAGCAGAATGCGCACAATTGCCAACATGGATTTACAGGTAGTTTTGATAGGTGACTAGTATTGCGTCGTAACACGGTTCCAGTGTAAAGTAGTCATATGTGGGCATTTCTTCTGGTCATTTGACGATTTGTTGAAAGAAATTTGTGTTGGCCAATGGTAACGTGAATAGACCGCAATACAAGTGCAGTGTATTCAAACGGCTCGGGGTAGACACAAGCAGTTGCCGTTTATGTACTCATGACATCAGGCAAAATGCATGTAAATCGAAATGTAAATGAAAACGAAATATACTTTGCAAAGTCCGTCCAAGTGCGAATGCGTCCACCACAGCTACAACATGCACTGCCACGGCAGCGAACCCGGGCTTTCGTCGCACTTTGCTGCGGCAGTGCCCACAGAAAAATTTATGCAATACATAATTTCTGTATACATTCTTTATGACGTTGTCACCAATGTTTTTTTTCTCACATTCGTTTCCTGCTGACGCCAGTTTGCCAGAGGAACGTCATGTCTGTTAGTAAGTAGTCTATCAGTTATTCCGTATGCGTAAACACAAAGTGCTTGTGAGGAGATCGCGTTTGTCTGTCCGTCGGCAACTTTGAAGTAAAGAAACACTACACGAATTTTGATGACACTTGATATGGACGTTATATCAATGGCGGTTATCCCGGGATTGCCGTACTTCCGGTATCTTCCTGCAGTCGGTTATAACAACGTGGTGTACCCACGAACTTGCTTGAGATGGGAACGACGGCATCACCAATACTGAAATGTAATAACGACAGGGACTGCCCTAACAGTAAACGGTGCCAGCCAAGAAGGCATTTGGGGGAGATGAGGTATAACTCCTTTCATTCCTAATCTTGGCACCGGATGGGGGAGTGGTTAGCTCTACGTCCCAGCCACTTTATCTCCGGGGAAAGAGCCTCCTGTACCTCTTTTTATAGGAGGCATGTTGAGCACTGGAGCCAGTCTGGACATGTTGGACAAGAAAAAAATCCTTTACCTCTGCCGCGAAAGCCAGATTCCTCGGAAGTCCAGTCGGTGGCCTGTACACTATGCCGACTGAACTTTCCAGGCTGTCCGTAAATAATAGTAACAGTGATAATGAAATTGCAAGCTTGTACCTAAAAATTGTCTTGATCTAAAACAAACTGACTAGGAAGTGACTAGGAACAGTACGTATGCCAGTACGGGCAAGAGGAGGAACTCGAGGTTTCGTTTCATTGGATGGCACGGGCATTTAACACTGCAGACAAACAGTTCATGAATTATATGCGTCAGGATTAAGCAAGATGGAAAACCGAGAAGGACAGGTAAGTGTGACGTACCGCACTAGAGTAATATTGGTACTAGCTCCAAGGAAAATAGGCAGTGACGATGCGACGTGGACTGAAAATGGCGCTGAATTGTATGAAATGAGCGCCGAAAGTATCAATGGTAGTTCTGAACGTTGACGATGGTCAGGTGCATGCGTGCAGGTGCCAACATTGTTTGCAACAGTTGACGTGCATCAACCTTACGTTGACGGGTGTTATTTCGTGAAGGGATGTTGGCAGCATTTTTATATCGAAAGTCAGTCGCGTATCGTTTCGTTCTGGTGCTCAGCAGTAGTTAACTGAAAACGTTTCGTTGATTTGTGGTTATTTTATGATTTTCCGTTTTGGAGAATTGTTATTTGTTTTTATTATTAATTGTGAATATAATACATCATTAGTACGATGTATTGTGTGTGGTGATGAAAAATATATGATATTACATGAAAATACGTGGCTCCCAGTGTGACATTAATTGTGGATATTTCAACATCTTGCTACTGCAAGGGTCGTACGAGTGTACAACAAATTAAAGCTTTTATATTTGTTTCATGTGTGTTTAAACATGACATTTTGCGGCGGGATCTGTTAACATGAACTATGTTGCCCTGTTTTGCAGGAAGATGGGGTTTTATATGCAATGCTGGTTTATTGCTATTGTAGTTTTGGTATGTAAGTAGTCTGATAAACTGAGAAAGTTGTGTGTTGAGTGAGTGAACTGTACGGTCCTGTGCTGGTGACTTATGTCAAGACTGCGCAGTTGAATAATGATGACTTGCCTAGTCGTGTGCTGATAAAGGACTGTGCCTTGTCAGCACACGGCTGTACAGTTCATTCACAATCCTTATAAAACACATAAGTTTCTCAGCTAATCAGGCTATTGACATACATAAATTGCTGACCTGTAAACCGACATTACATATATAACCCCAGGTTGCTACACTATGATCATCATCAAGACAAAATTTAACCTCAATACGACATCTCCTACCTACAATATGCTCACAAAATAAGAACCTTCAACTTATCTCCTTTCAAGACAAGTCTAAAATATTAAAATAGAAACAAGAAAGAAATATATACAGGTCTGTCGAAATAAAAAAGTTTAAACCTCCCAAAATTTTAATATTTTCTGGTCAACAGCTTATTATTTATTATGCATGTATTGACTTCTTCAGTCATTTCTAAACTTTACACAGATGTAAAGTTTTATAAGTTTCATAAATGTTATTTCAAAGGCTACATATCTGTGTTGTATGTTTTTGTATAACAATATACAATGCCTTAAGTTTCGAGATGTTAAACCATGAAACAGTGAACTTTTCGGGGTTGTCTTTTTAGTAAGTCGTATGATGACTACGTATTAGCCAAAATATACAATCTTATTATTATTTGTTTTTATATTTTTTGTGTTGAGATTGAATATGTTTTACTTTTGGTTATACAAAGGCACAATGGAGGGGAATTGCCTTAAAGTTTCAGAGACTACTCCTTGCTGTAGGACGCTTTTAGAGATTTGTTATTTATTTATGTTTCATGGTTCAATTACCAAAATTGTACGTTTTATTATTGACTGTCCTGTGTTGTGGCTTAGGCAGTTATTCGCCATTTTGTCATCGTGGATCCCAGTGTCCACACCCAGGCTAGACGCATGGAAATCGTGGCCAACCAAGTTGTAGCAGGGTCAGTTGTTTTCCTCGTAGTTATGTCTTTGTCTGTTAGTGTCTTTCCACCAATATTTCTTATTTATTTATTTTATTCATTTATTCATATTATTTCCATTTAGTTGATTTTTAATAGAAGTGAATCACAGTACGCAATCTATATATACATGTACAAAGGGAACAAGCACAAAATGTGTATTTGTTAGTTTAAATTAAAGGTGTAATAAAAGCACATATGCATACGTGACATTGCGGTCCCTGGGCACGGTATCGTGACCGGTGCGATCCCGGGGAACGCTACCGATGCCTTTGCGTTCCCTGGGCAAGGTAAATTTGCCGTTGGGGTACCTGAGCACGGTAACGGTACCGGTGGGTTCCCTGGGCACGGTACCGGTATCGGTGCGGTCCCTGGGCACGGTAACGTTGCCGTTGGGGTCCCTGTGCACGGTACAGAAAAGGTGGATTCCCTGTGCACGCTACCGGTGCCGTTGCGATCCCTGGGCACGGTACCGGTACTGGTGCTGTCCCTGGGCACGGTACCGGCGCCGATTCGGTTCGCGGGAACGGTAACGTTACCGATGCGGTACCTGGGCACGGTACCGGTGCCGTTGCGGTCCCTGTGGACGATACAGAAACGGTGCGCTCCCTGTGCACGGTACCGGTGCCGTTGCGATCCCTGGGCACGGTACCGGTACTGGTGCTGTCCCTGGGCACGGTACCGGTGCCGATTCGGTCCGTGGGAACGGTAACGTTACCGGTGCGGTACCTGGGCACGGTACCGGTGCCGTTGCTTTCACTGAGCACGGTAACGGTACAGGTGCGGTCCCTGTGCACGGTACCGGTGCCGTTGCGTTTCCTGGGCACGGTACCGGTACCGGTGCTTTCCCTGAGCACGGTACCATTGCCGTTGCGGTCCCACGGAACGGTACCGGTGACCTTGCGATCCCTGCGCAGGTTACCAGTATCGGTGCGTTCACTGTGCACGTTACCGGTGCCGTCGCGGTCCCTGGCCACGGTACTGTTACCGGTGCGCTTCCTGGGAACGGTACCCGATCCGTTGCGATCCCTGGGCATGTTACCGGTGCCGTTGCGAACCCTGGGGAAGGTAACTTGACCGGTGCAGTCTTTTGGCAAGGTACCGGTGCCGTTGCGATCCCTGGTCCCGGTACATGGACCGGTGCTTTCCCTGGGCACGTTACCGGTGCCATTGCGGTCCCTGAGTCCGTTACCGGTTCCGGTGCGTTCCCTGGAACCGGTACCGATGCCGTTGCGATCCCTGTGCACGGAAACGGTGCGGGTGCAGTCCCTGAGCATGGTACCGGTGCTGATGCTGTCCCTGTGCACGGTACCGATGCCGTTGCGGCCCCTGGTGAAAGTACCGGTACCGGTGCGGTACGTGGGCACGGTACCGGTGCGGGCTCTAGGCAAGGTAACGATGCCGTTGCTTTTCCTGTGCACGTTACCGGTGACGTTGCGTTCCCCATGCACGGTACCGGGGCGGTTGCGGTCCCTGCGCACGGTACCGGTGCTGTTTCGGTCCCTGTGCACGGTACCGGTGCTGTTGCGGTCCCTGTGCACGTTACTGTTACCGTTGCGTTCCCTATGCACGGTACCGAAACTGTTGCGTTCCCTGTACACGGTACCGTTACAAGTGCGTTCCCTGTGCACTCTACCGGTAACATTGCGTTCCCTGTGCACGGTAGCGGTGCCGTTGGGATCCCCGTGCACGGTTCCGGTGTTGTTGCGTTCCCTGTGCACGTTACTGGTACCGGTGCGTTCCCTGTGCACTGTACCGTTGCCGCTGCGGTCTCTGGGCACAGAATCTTTACCGGTGCTGTCCCTGGGCACGGTACCGTTCCCGTTGCGGTCCCTGGGCACGGTACCAGTACCATTGCGTTCCCTGTGTACGGTATAGGAAACGTTGCGGTACCTGGCACCCATTCCGTTACCGTTGCGTTCCCCGTGCTCGGTTCCGGGGCCTTTGCGTTGCCCGGGCACTCTACCGGTAATATTGCGTTACCTGTGCACGGTACCGGAGTTGTTGTGTTCCCTGTGCACGTTACCGGTACCGGTGCGTTCCCTTGTCACAGTACCGGTGCCTTTGCACTCCCTGGGCACGGAAGCGTTACTGGTGCGCTCCCTGGGCACGATACCGGTGCCGTTGCGTTCCCTGGGAACGCTACCGTTATCGGTGCGATCCCAGGGCACGGTACCGGTGCCCTTGCGCTCCCTGTGGAATGTACCGATGCCGCTGCGATCACTGGGTACGGTAACGTTTCCGTTACGTTCCCTGGGCACGGTACCGGTGCCATTGCAGTCCCTGGGCACGGTAACAAACGTTGCGGTCCCTGGGCACGATATCGGTACCTGTGCGGTCCCTGGGCACGGTACAGGTGACGCTGCGTTCCCTGGGCACGGTACCGTTATGGTTGCTTTCCCTGGGCACGGTGCCGTTGCCGCTGCGGTCCCTGGGCACGGTAACTTTACCGTTGCGTTCACTGGGAACGGTAATGTCGCTGCGGTAGGTGGCACGGTACCGGTACCGTCCCTGTGCACGGTACCAGTGACGTTAAGTGTCCCTGGGCACGGTATCGTAGCTGTCCCTGTGTACGGTACCGGTGCCGTTAAGGGTCCATAGTTACGGTAAAGTTATCAGAGCGTTATTTGTGCAAAGTATCGTTACGGTTAATGGTCCCTGGGCACGTTTACTTTACCGTTGAATTCCCTCTGCACTGAACCTGTGCCGTTGCGTTCCCTGCGAACGGTACCAGTACCGGAGAGATCCCTGTGCATGTTAAAGTTTCCGTTGCGTTCCCTGGGCACGGTACCGGTAACGGTGCATTCCCTGGGCACTGTACCGAGGCCGTTGCGTTCCCTGGACACGGTACCGGTACCGTTGCGCTCTCTGTGCACGGTATCGGTTCCGTTGCGATTCCTGGGCACGGTACCGGTGCCGTTTCGTTCCTGAGCACGGTACGTTTGAGTTCCATGTGGCGGTACCGGTTCTGTTGCGTTCCCTGGGCCCAGTACCGTTACCGGGGTTTTCCATGTGCACGTTACCGATGCTTTTGCTGTCCCAAGGCACGGTACCGAAATCGATTCGGTCCCTGTGCACGTTACCGTTGTTCCTGCGTTTCCTGTGCACGGTACCGGTGCCGGAGCGGGGCGTATGCACGGTACCGGTGCTGCCTCCTTCCCTGGGCACGGTACCGTTGCCGGTGCGGTCGCTGTGCAGGGTACAGGTGCTGCTGCGGTCCCTGGGCACGGTACCGCTGCCGGTGCAGTCCCTGTGCACGTTACCGATGCTGCTGCAATCCCTAGGCACGTTACCGGTGCCGGTGCCGTTCCTGTGCACGGTAACGATGTTGCTGCGATCCCTGGGCACGGTACCGGTGCCGCTGCTCTCCCTGGGCACGGTATCGGAGCCGCTGCTGTCCCCGGGCACGTTATCGCTACCGGTGCGTTCGCTGTTCACTCTACCGGTGCCGCTGCCTTCCTTGGTCACGGTACCGTTACCAGTGCTGTTCCTGTGCCCGGTACCGGTGCCGCTGCGATCTCTGGGCACAGTATCGGTACCGGTGCGTTCCCTGGGAACGGTGCCGTTGCCGCTGGGCTCCCTGGGCAAGGTACCGGTTACTGTATGTTCATTGTGCACGGTGCCTATGCCTTTGCGGTCTCTGGGCACCGTAACGGTAACGGTGCGTTCCCTGGGCACCGTACAGGTGCCGGTACCTTCCTTGGGAACTGTACCATTACCGGTGCGGTCCCTGGTTACGGTAACGGCGTAGCTGAGTTCCCTCGACACGGTATATTTACCGGTGCGATTTCTGTGCACTCTACCGGTGCCTCTGCGCTCCCTGGGCACGGTACCGGCACCGGTGGGGTCCCTGTTCACGGTACCGATACTGTTGCGGTCCCTGGCCGCTGTTCCGTTACCGGTGAGATCCCTGTGAACGGTACAGGTGCCGCTGCGACCCCTGTGCACGGTACCGGTGCCATTGCTGTCCCTGGGCGGGGTACGGTTGGCCTTGTGGTCTCTGTGCACTTTCGCTGAGCATGGTAAAGTTGCCGCTGCGGTCCCTTGGCATTGTATCGTTAACGGTGCGATCCCTGGGCACGGTACGGTTGGCCTTGTGGTCTCTGTGCACTGTACTAGTATCGGTGCCTTTCCTGTTCACGGTACCGGTGCCGTTGGTGTCCCTTGGTACGGTACCGGTGCTCTCCCTGGGCACGTTATCATTGCCATTGCGGTCCTTGGTGACGGTATCGTTGCAGTTGCGTTCCTTGGCCACGTTACCGGTACCAGTGCTGTCCGTGGGCACGGTACCGGTGCTGTTGTTTTCCCTAGTCACGGTATCGTTACCGGTGCGTTCCCTGTGCTCGGTACCGATGCCGTTGCGTTCCCTGTGCACTGTCCCGGGGCTGTTGCGTTCCCTGTGCACTGAAACGGTAACTTTTCGATCCCTGTGCACGGTAACGGTTCTGTTGCGGTCCCTGTGCACGCTACCGGTGCCATGGCGGTCCCAGTTTACTCTACCTGTACCATTTGGTTTCCTGTGCACGATACCGGTACCGTTAGATCCCTTCGCACGGTACAGTTACCGGTGCGTTCCCTGTGCAGGGAACCGGAGCAGCTGCGGTCCCTGGGCACCCTAATGTTACGTGTGCGGTCCCTGGGCACTGTATCGGTGCCGGTGCTGTCCCTGTGCTCAGTACCGGTTACGGTGCGGTCCCTGTGCTCGGTATCGGTGCCGTTGCTTTCCCTCCGCACTGTACCGGTACCGATGCGGTCCCAGGGCACAGTACCGTTTCCGTTGCGTTCCCTGGGCACTACCGGTAGCGGTTCTGTCCCTGTTCACGGTACAGTTGCCATTGCGTTCCCTGTGCACTGTTCCGTTACCGGTACGTTTCCTGTGCACAGTACCTGTGCCTTTGAGGTCGCTGGGCCTGCTACCGGTACCTCTTCTGTCCCGGGGCACGATACCATTGCCGTTTTCGTCCCTGCGCACGTTACCGTTACCGGTACGGTCCCTGGGCGCGGTGCCGTTTCCGTTATATTCCCTGGGCACGGTACCGTTCCCTGTTGTCGGTACAGGTACCTCTGCGTTCGCTGGACCCCGTACCGGTACCATTGCGTTTCCTGTGCACGGTACCGGTGCCGCTGAGTTCCCTGGGCAAGTTGCGGGTACCGGTGCGGTCCCTGGGAACGTTACCGGTTCCGTTGGGCTCCCTGGGCAATTTACCAGTACCGGTGCGGTCCTTGTACACGGGACCGGTGACTCTGCGATCTCTAGGCACCGTAACGGTAACGGCGCGGTCCCTGGTCACGGTATCGGTGTCGCTGCGATCCCTGGACATGGTACCGGTAACGGTGCGATTTCTGTGCACGGTACCGGTGCATCTGCGCTCCGTGGGCACGGTACCATTACCGGTGCGGTCCGTGGTCACGGTAACGGTACCGCTGCGGTCTCTGCGCACGGTTCCGCTACCAGTAAGTTCCCTGTGAATGGTACCGGTGCCGCTGCGGCCCCTGTGGACGGTACCGATACCGGTGTGGGCACTGCACTGTACCGGTGTCGTTGAGGTTCCTGGGAACGGTACCGGTACAGGTGCGTTCCTTGAGCACGGTACCAGTGCCATTGCAGTCCCTGGGCATGCGGTCCCTGGATTTTGTACCGTGACAGGTGGAATCCCTGGGCACGATACAGCTGCACTTGTAGTCCGTGTGCACAATGCCGGTATCGGTGCCTTCCCTGTGCATGGTACCGGTGTCTTTGGGTTCCCTTGGTAATTTACCAGTACCGGTGCTCTTGCTGGGCACGGTACCGGTGCCATTGCGGTCCCTGGATGTTGAACCGTTGCCGTTGGGTTCCCTGGCCATGGTACCGGTATCAGTGCCGTCCCTGGGCACGGTACCGGGGCCGTTGCATTCCCTAGTCTTGTTACCGTTATAGGTCCGTTCCCTGGGCACGGTACCGTTGCTTTGCGGTCTCTGTGCAGAATACCAGTACCTTTACGTTCCCAGAGAACGTTACTGTTGCCATTTAGGTGCCTGTTCACGGTATCTGTATCGGTGCGTTCCCTGTGCACGGTACCATTATCGTTGATGTCCCTGGGTACGGTACCGTTACCGTTGCGTTTCCTGGCAATGGTATCGGTATCAGTGCCTTCCCTGGGCCCTTTAACGTTGCCGTTGCGTTCACTGAGCACGGTACCGTTGTCGTTGCTGTCCCTGGGCACGATAATGGTGCCGTTGTGTTCCGTGGCACGGTACATGTAACGGTGCAGTCCCTGGGCTCGGTAAAGTTGCCGTTTCGGTCCGTGGGCTTAGTACCGTTACTGGTGCGTCCCATGGGCACAGTACCGATGCCTTTGTGGTCCCTGTGCACGTTACCAGTACCGTTGCGATCCCTGGGAACGGTACCGGTACCGGTGATCTACCTGGGCACGGAATTGTTGCCGTTGCGTTCCCTGGGTACGTTAGCTTTACTGTTGCGTACACAGGACACAGTACCAGTGCCGTTGGGTTCCCTGGACACGGTACCGTTACCGGTGTAGTCCCTGGGCCCGTTACCAGTCCCGTTGCGTTCCCCAATCACGGTACCGTTACCGGTGAGTTCCCTGTGCACGGTACGGGTGCTTTGCGTTCCCTGGACACAGTACCGGTTCCGCTACGTTCCCACTGAAATTTACCAGTGCCTTTGATTTCCCTGTGCAGGGTATTCCTACCTGTGCGTTCCCTGTGCATGGTACCGGTGCCGTTGACGTCCCTGGGTACGGTACAGTTGCCGTTGCGTTCCCTGGTCACGTAATCGGTACCGGCGCCGTCCCTGGGCACGTTACCGTTGCAGTTGCGGTCCCTTGGCACGGTACCGGTGCCATTGTAGTCCCTGGGCACGGTACCGTGACCGGTGCGTTCCTTGGGCACGGACACGTTACCGTTGCGGTCCCTGGCACGGTACCGTAACCGGCGCTTTCCCTGCGTTCGGTATCGTTGCGTTTGTGGAACCTGAGCACGATACCGGTACCGGTGCGTTCCCTGGGCACAGTATCTCTGCCGTTGGAAACCCTGGCTAATTACCGGTATCGGTGCGTTCCCTGGGCACTGTACCGGTTCTGTTGCGTTCCCTGGTTACTGTAGCATTACTGGTGCGATCCTTGGGCACGGTACCATTGCCCTTGCGGTCCCTGTGCACGATAGCATTATCGATGTTTATTCTGTGCACGTAACCGGTGCCGTTGTGGACCCTGGTTACGGTAACTGTAAATGTGCTGTCCCTGGGCACGGTACAGGTGCAGTTGCGACCCCAGGGCACGGTACCGATGTGGTCCCTGGGAGGGGTACCGGTGCCGTTGCGTCTCTCGGCACGTTGCCGGTGTCGTTACGGTCCAGCGGCACAGGAACGTTACCGTAGGAGTTCCAGGGCAAGGTTACGTTGCCCTTAAGTTCCCTGTGCACGGTAGAGGTACAATTTCGTTCCCTGTGCACGGTAACGGTAGCATTGCGGTCCCTGTGCACGGTACCGTTGACGCTGTCTTCTCTGGGCACGGTACCGGTGCGTTTGTTGGGGACGATACCTTGACGCTGCGGTCCCTGGGCAAGTTACCGGTACCGGTGCGGTCCCTGTGCACAGTACCGGTGCCGCTGCGTTACCTGGGCGCGGTAACGGTACCGGTGCGTTCCTTGGGCACGGTACCGGTTCCGTTACGTTCCTTGTGCACGGTACCGTTACCGGTGTGGTCCCTGGTCACGATATCAGTCTCGCTGCGTTCTCTGGGCACGCTACCGGTAACGGAGCGTAACCTGTGCACTCTACCGTACACTCTGCGGTCCGTGAGCACGGTACATTTACCGGTGCGGTCCCAGTGCACGGTACCAATGCTACTGTGTTCCCTGGGGCGGTTCTGTTATTGGTGCGGTCCCTGTGCACGGTACCGGTGCCGCTTCGTTCCCTGGGCACGGTAAATATACCGTGTATTCCCTGGTTAAAGTACCGATTCCTTTGCGGTCCCTGGGCACGGTGCCGTTTGCCGTTACGGTCTCTGGGAACGTTACTCGTACCTGTCCGGTCCCTGGGCACCGTACAATTGCCGCTGCAGTCCCTGGGCACAGTAACGGTACCATTGCGTTCCCTGGGCTCCGTACCGTTGCCGTTGCGTTCCCTGTGCACGGTCCTGGAGCTTTTGCGGTCCCTGTGCACGGTACCGGTACCGTTTCGGTCCGTGTGCACGGTAACGGTACCGTTGCGGTCTCTGTGCGCGGTACCGGTGACGTAGCGTTCCCAGTGCACGGTACCGGTGTCGTTGAGTTCCTTGTGCACGGTACCGCTACCGTCACAGTCCCTGGGCACATTACCGGTGCTGCTGATTTCCCTGTGCACGGTACCGGTGCCGCTGATGTCCCTGGTCACGGTGCTCTTCTAGGACACGGTACCAGTTCTGCTGCGGTCCATGGGCACGTTACCGGTACTCGTGCAGTCCCTGGACATGGTACCGTTGTCTCTGCGGTCCCTGGGCATGTTATCGTTATCGGTGCGGTCCCAATGCACGAAACCGATGCCGTTGCGGTCCCTGGGCACGTTACCGCTAACGTTGCGTTCCCTGGGGACGTTACCTGTCATGCTGCGATCTCTCGGCACGGTAACGGTAAGGGAGCGGTCCTTTGTCATGGAACTGGTGCCGGTGCAGTCCCTGCTCACGGCACCGTTACCGCTGCGGTCTCTGGGAACGGTACCGGTACCGGTGTTGTCCCTGGGCACTTTAACGTTACCGGTGCGGTCCCTATGCACGGTACCTTTGCCGCTGCGATGTCTGGGTACATTACTGAAAACAGTGCGGTCTCTGGACACGGTACGTGTTCCGCTGGGTTCCATGTGAACGGTAACGTTACCGTTGCGTTCCCTAGGCACGGTATATGAGCCGCTGCGTTACCTGGGTACGCTACTGGTACCGGCGCGGTCCCTAGGCACAGTAGAGTTACCGTTGCGATCCCTGGGCACGGTACGGGTACCGGTTCGAGCCCTGTCCCAGGTACCAGTGCCGATGCGTTCCGAGGGCACGGTACCGGTTCCGTTGCGATGCCTATGCACAGTACAGGTGCCGCTGCGTTCCATGAGCATCATACCGGCACTGGTGCCATTTCTGTGCATGTTACCGGCGCCGTTAGGGACCCTGGGAACGGTACCGGTAGCGTTGCGTTCCATGTTCAAGATACCTGTGCCGCTAAGTGTCCCTGTGCAACGTACCGGTAAAGGTGCGGTCCCTGTGAACGGTACCGGGGCCGTTAAGGGTCACTGGTCAAGTTACCGGAAACGGTGACGTCCCTGTGAACGGTACCGGTGCCGTTTCCGTCCCTGGGCACGGTACTGGTGCCGCTGCATTCCCTGGGAACGGTAACGTTACCGGTGCGGTCCCTGGCCACGGAAGCGTTTGTACTGCGATTCCTGCGCACGTTATCCTTACCGGTGCGTTCCCTGTGCGCGGTACCGATTTTGCTGCAGTTTCTGGGCATGTTCCCGGTACCGGTGCGGTTCCTGGGCACGGCAGAGTTGCCGCTGCGTTCTCTGAGACCGGTACTTGTACCGTGAGTTCCCTCTGCACGTTACAGGTCCCGCTGAGTTCCCTGGGCATGGAAACGTTACCGGTGCTGTCCCTGGGCACGGTACCGTTGCCGCTACGTTCCTTGGACACTGTACCGTTACCGGTGTGTTCGCTGGTCACGATACCGGTGCCACTGCGGTCCCTGTGCACGTTACGGTAACGGTGCGTTTCCTGTGCCCGGCAACGTTGCCTGTGCTGTCCGTGGAAACGGTAACGGTACCATTGCGGCCCTGTACACGGTACGTGTGCCTCTGCGGTCCCTGGGCACGTTACTGATTCCAATACTAGTTCGGTCCCTGTGCACGGTAACGTTGCCGCTGCGGTCCCTGGGAGGTTAACGGTACCGTTGCGTTCCGTGGACACGCTACCGGAAAATGTATGGTCCCTGGGAACGGTACCGATAACGGTGGGTTTTCTAGGCACGATACAGGTGCCGCTACGATAATTGGGAACCATACCGGTACCGGTGCGTTCTATGTGCACTGTACCGGGCCTCTTCATTCCCTCGGCACGGTACCGTCACCGGTGCGTTCCATGGGCACAGTAACGTAGCCGTTACGGTCCCTGGGCACGGTACTGGTAAGTTTGCGTTCCCTTTGCACGTTACCGGTGCCGTTGTTTTCCTTGGTCACGATACCGTTAACTTCGCGTTCCCTGTGAACAGTACCCTGCCGTTGTAGTCCCTGGGCACTGTACCGTTGCCGGCTGTGTCCCTGGGCACGGTATCGGTGCCGTTGTGATCCCTTCGCATGGTACCGGTGCATTACCTGTACATGGTACCGGTGCCGTTGCAGTCCGTGGGCTGGGTAACTTTACCGGTGCTGTTCCTCGGCAAGGCACACGTGCCGTTACCGGTAACGATGAGTTCGCTGGGCACGGAACAAGTGTATTTGCGTTCTCAGGGCTCTTTACCTGTATCAGTACGGTCCCTGTGCACGTTTGCAAGACCAGTGGGGTGCCAGGGCACGGTACCAGTGCCCTTTTTTCCCTTGCTTGGTACCGGTACCGGTGCGTTCCTTGTAAACTTTACCGGTGCTGTTGCGGTCCCTGAGAAAAGTACCGGTGCCGGTGCTGTTCCTGGGCACGATACCGGTGCCGTTGCGTTCCATGGGCAAGGGAACGTTACCTGTGCGTTCCCTGGGCTCAGGAACGGTGAAGGTGCGTTCCCTGGGCACCGTAGCGGTACCGTTGCGGTCCATGCGCACGGTACCGAATCCGTTGCAGTCCTTGGGCGATATACCGGTACCGGTGCGGTTCCTGGGCACGGTACCGGTGCCGTTGCTGTCCCTGAGAACAGTAACGGTACAGTTGCGGTCCTTGGGAACGGTACAGATTCCGTTGAGATCCCTGGGCAAGATACCAGTACCGGTGCAATCTCTGGGCACGGTACCGGTGCCGTTGCTGTTCCCGGGCACAGTACCGTTACCGGTACGGTCCCAGGGCAAGATACCGGTGCCCTTGCATTCCCTGCGTACGGTAACTCTACCGGTGCGTTCCCTGTGCACCGTACCGAGGCCGTTGATTTCCCTGGGCACGTTATCGATACCGATGCGAACCATGTGCACGGTACCGGTCCCGTTTCGATCCCTGTGCACTTTACCGTTACCGGTGCGTTCCCTGGGCACGATACCGTTGCCGCTGCGTTCCCTGGGCAATATACCGATACCGGTGTGTTCCCTGTGGACGGAACCGGTCCCTTTGCCTTCCCTGGGCACGGTAACGGTACCGGTGCTGTTCACGGTACAGTTGCCGCTGCGTTCCTTATGCGCGGTACCGTTACCGGTACGACCCTTGTTAACGATACCGATGCTGCTGCGCTCCCTGTACACGGTAAGGTACCGGTGCGTTTCCTGTGCATGGTAACGTTGTCTCTGCAGTGTCAGAGCAAGGTAGCGTTACCGGTGTGGTCCGTGTGCTCGTGACCGTTGCGGCTGCGGTCCCTGGGAACGGTTCCATTACCGGTGCGTTCCTTGTACACGGTACCGGTTCCGCTGCGGTCCCTAGGCATGTTAAAGGTACCGTTGCGTTCCCTGGGCACGGTACCGGAACCGTTGAGTGCCCTGGGAACGGTACAGATACTGGCGGTCCCTGGGCACGGTACCGGTACCGCTAAATTCCCTGTTCACTGTACCGGTACCGGGTCGTTCCATGTGCAGAATACCGGGGACGCTACAGTCCCTGGGCGCGGTTACATTACCGTGGCGTTACGTTGGCACAGTACCGTTACAATTGCGGTCCCTGGGCACACTACATTAGCCGTTACGGTCCCTGGGCACGGTACCGGTACCGTTACTTTCCCTGAGCACGTTACCGGTTCCGTTGATGTCCCTGGGCACAATACCGTTACTTTTGCTTTCGTTGTGCGCGGTGCCGGTACCGTTTCTTTCCCTGGACACATTACCTCTACCGGTGCGGTCCCTGGGCAGTGTACCGGTGGCTTTGCGATCCCTTCGCACGGTACCAATAGCGGTGCGTTCCCTGTGCTGTTGCGGTTCCTGGGCACTTTACCTGTACCGGTGCTGTCCTTCGGCAAATTAACGGTGCCGTCGCTGTCCCTTGGCACGGTACCGTTACCTGTGCGTTCGCTTGGCACTGTACCGGATCCGTTGAGATCCCTTGGCACGTTACCGCTACCGGTGTGTTCGCTAGGCACGATACCGTCTGTGGGCCCTTTACCGGTACCGGTGCGGTCGCTGGGCAATTTACCGGGACCGGCCTGAGAACGGTACAGGTGCCGGTGCTTTCCATGGGAACGATACCAGTGCCGTTGCGTTCCCTGTGCAATATAACTCTACCGGTGCGTTCCCTGGGCACGGTACGGTTGCCGTTGTAGTCCGTGGGCACGTTAACTCTACCGGTTGGTTCCCTGGTCATATTACCGGTACCGTTGCGTTTCCTGTGCACGGTAACGTTTCCGTTGCGGTCCCTGGTCACCGTATCGGTGCCGTTGCGTTTCCTGTGCAATATACCGTTGCCGTTACGTTCCCTGTGTGCGTTACCGTTAACGTTGCGTTCCCTGTGCGCGGTACCGGTGCTGTTGCGGTCCCTGGGCACGGTACCGATACCGGTGCTCTCCTTGTGCACGGTACCGGTGCTTTTGCTGTCCCTGGACACGGTAAAGTTATCGGTGCGATCGCTGTCACCGGTACGGTTGCTGTTGATGTCCCAGGGCATTGTACCGTTACTCATGCGATCCCTGTACACGGTACCGGTGTTGCTGAGCTCCCTGGTCACGTTACCTTTGCCGGAGCGGTCCCTTTGCACGGTACCGGTGCTGCCTCGTTCCTTGGGCATGGTACCGCTTTAGGTGCGGTCCCTGGGCACGTTACACGTGCTTCTGCCTGCCCTGGGCATTCTAACGCTGCCGTTGCGGTCCCTATGCTCGTTGCCGGTGCTGCTGCGTTCCCTGGGCACGGTAACGTGTCTGGTGCGGTCCCTGTGCTCGGTACGGGTTTTGCTGCGTTCCCTGGCACCTTACCTGTGCCGCTGCGTTCCCTGGGCACGGTAACGATGCCGCCGCGGTCCTTGGGCACGGTACCGTTATCGGTGCGCTCCCTGTTCACGGTACCGGTACCGATTCGGTCACTGTACACGACACCTGCAACCATGCGGTTCCTGGTCTCGGTATCGGTGATGTTTCGTTCCCTGGGCACGGTACCGTTGCTTTTGCGTTCCCTGGACATGGTACCGTTATCGGCGCGACTCTGGGCACGGTATCGTTGGCGTTCCGTTCCCTGGGCACGGTAGCGGTACCCGTGTGTTGCCTGGGCACGTTATCGAGGCCGTTGGTTCTCTGGACATGGTAACGGTACCGGTGCGATAGCTGTAAAATTTACCAGTGCCTTTGCGATCCCTTGGCATGGTACCGTTACCGGTGAATACCCTGTAAACGGTACCGGTGCCGTTGCGTTCCCTGTGCACGGTACCGGTGCAGTTGAGTAACCCTGGTGTCCTTAACAGTACGGGCGCGTTCTCTGTGCACGGTGACGTTGACGTTGCCGTTGCGGACCCTGGGCAAGGTACCGGTACCGGTGCGGTCCCTGTGTGCAGTACCGTTACCTTTGCAGTCCCTGGGACGGTACCGTTACCATTGTATTCTCTCGGATCGTTACCGTTAACGTTGCGTTCCCTGGGCACGTTATCGTTATATTTGGGTCCCTGGTCACTTTACCAATACCGTTGCGGTCCATGGGCAAAATAACGGTACCGTTGCGGTCCCTGGGGACGGTACCATTTACGTTGCGGTTCCTGGGCATGGTAACGTTACCGGTGCGTTCCCTGATCCACGTACCAGTTCCGTTCCATTCCCTGGGCATGGTATCGGTGCCGTTGAGTTCCCTGGGAACGGTACCGGTTCCACTGCGTTCCCTGAGCACGTTACCGGTGTCGTAGCGCTCCCTGGGCACGGTACCGGTACCGGAGCGGTTCCTGGGCACATTAGCTGTGCCGTTACGATCCCTGGGCACGGTACCGTTAACTATGCGTTCCCGGTGCACGGTACCGGTGCAGTTGCGGTCCGTGCGTACGGTAAGGTTACGTTGCGTTCCCTGGGAAAGTTAAGGGTACCGGTGCGGTCCCTGGGCACGGCAGAGTTGCCGTTGTGGTCCCTTGGCACGGTAACGTTTCAGTTGCGTTCCCTGGGCAACGTAACGATGCCGTTGCGGTCCCTGGGCAAGGTATCGTTACCCATGCTGTCTCTGGGCACGGTACCGGTGCCGTTGTGTTCGCTGAGCACGGTACCGTTATCGGTGCTGTCTCTGGGCCCGGTATCGATGTCGTCGCGATCCCTGGGCACGTTACCGTTATCGGTTCGTTCCATGGGTACGGTACCGTTGCCGTTGCTTTCCCTGAGCACGTATCGTTATCGGCGCGTTCCCTGGGCACGGTACTGGTGCCGTTGTTTACCCTGGACACGTTACCGGAACCGGTGTGGTACCAGGGAACATTAGATTTGCATGTGCGGTCCCTGAGCACGGTAACCGTGACGGTGCGTTCCGTGTGCACGGCAACTCTTCCGTTGCGGTCACTGGGCAGGCACCTCAATCCGTGCGGTCCATGTGCACGGTTTCGATGCCGTTGCTGTCCCTGGGCACGGTACCGGTAGCGATACGTTCCCTGTGCACAGTACCGTTGCCATTGGGTAACCCTCGGTTACGTACCGGTAACGGTGCGTTCACTGTGCAATGCAACGGTGCCGTTGCTGTGCCTGCGCACGGTAACAGTACCGGTGCGTTGCCTGGGCGCGGGAACTTTTACGTTGTAGTCCCTGGCAACGATACCTTTACCGTTGCGGTCCCTAAGCCCGGTACCCGTACCGTTGCAGTCGATGTCACGGTAACGTTACCGTTGCGATCCCTGTGCACGGTACCGGTGCCGCTGCGTTATCGGTGCCGCTGCGGTCTCTAGGCATGGTTACTTTATCGGTGAGTTCCCTGTGCGCGGTACCAGTCCTGCTATGGTCCTGTATTCGGTATTGTTACCGGTGCGGTCCGGGTGCATGGTACCGATGCCGTTGAGTTCCCTGGGGACGGTACCGGTATCGGTGCGTTCTGTGTGCACGGTACACGTGTCAATACGTTCCCTGGGTGTGCTAACGCCACCGGTGCTTACCTGAACACATTAACGTTTCCGTTGCGGTCCCTGGGAATTGTACCGTTACCGGTGCTTTCCATGGGTACGGTACCGGTGCCCTTGCGGTCGCTGTGCGTAGTACCTGTACCGTTGCTTTTACCTGTGCAAGGTACCGGTGCCCTGCGCACATTACTCTTACTTCTGTGTTCCCTGCGCACAATACCGGGACTGCTAAGTTCCCTGCGCACAGTACAGTCACTGATGCTGTCCCTGCGCACACAACTGGGACTGCTGCGATCCATGCGCACAATACCGTCCCTGCTGCGTTCCCTGCGCAACGTACCGGGAGTGCTGCGTTCCGTGCGCACAATACCGACGCTGCTGCGTTTCCTGTGCACATTACGTGTAATGCTGCGTTCCTTGCGCACAGTACCGGTACTGCTGCAGTCCCTGCGCAAGTACCGATACTGTTGCAGTTCCTGCGCCCTGTGCCGTCACTGCTGCGGTCCTTGCGCTCATTACCGTCTCTGTTGCCTTTCCTGCGCACCGTGGTGTGACTGCTACGTTCCCTGCGCACGGTGCCGTTACTGTTTGGCCCTGCGCATGGTGCCGGGCCTGCTGCGTTCCCTGCACATGGTGCCGGTATTGCTGCAGTTCCTGCGCACAGTGCCGGTATTGCTACTATCGCTGGGAACGGTGACGTTGCTGCTGCGTACCTGCGCACCTTGCAGGTACTGCTGCGATCCCTGGGCACTTGGACGGTACTGCTGAGGCCCCTGCACACCGTGCCGGTTCTGCTGCGGTCCCTGGGCACGGTGACGGGTTGTTGCGTTACCTACGAACGTTGCCGCTACTGCTGCGTTCAGTGGGCACGTTCGCGGTACTGCTGCGGGCCCTGCGCACGGTGCCGGTACTGCTTCGAGCCCTGTGGGCGATGCCCATACTGCTACGGTTCCAGGGCACGGTGACATTATCGCTGCGAACCATGCTCACTTTTCCGGTATTACTGCGTTCCCTGCGCGCGGTGCCGGTTCTGCTGCGGTCCCCGCGCACGGTGCCGGTACTGTTGCGGCACCTGCGAGCTTTGGCGCTAATGCTGCATTCCCTGCGCACCGTGCCGGTACCGCTACGGTCCCTGCGCGCTGTTCCGGTTCTACTGCCATCGTTGCGCACCGTGCCGGTATTGCTGCTGTCACTGCGCGAGGTGCCGTTACTTCTGCGGTCCCTGCCCACTGTGCTGGAACTGCTGCGTTCCCTGCGCGAAGTGCCGTTACTGCTACGGTCCCTGCGAAACGTGAATTTATTGCTGGGTTCACTGCGCACGGTTCCGCTAATGCTGCGGGCCCTGCGCTCTGTGCCGTTACTGCTGCGGTCCCTGCGATCAGTGCCTTTACTGCTACGTTCCCTGCGCTCGGTGTCGGTACTGATGCGGTTCCTGCGCACGGTGCTGTTACTACTGCGATCCCTGCGCACGGTCGCGGTACTGCTGCTGTCCGTGCGTACCCTGCCGGTATTGCTGAGGTACCTGCGCAGGGTGCCGGTAATGCTGAGTTCCCTGCCCACTGTTCCGATAGTGCTGCGGTCCCTGCGCACGTTGACGGTATTGCTGCGTTCCCCGCGCACGGTGCCGATATTCCTGTGCTACCTGCACAAGGTGCCTGTAATGCTGAGTTCCCTGCGCACAGTACCTGTAGAGCTATGTTCCCTGTGCACATTACCGGCAATGCTGCGGTCCCTAAGCACATTTCCGACACTCCTGCCCTCCCTGCGCGTAGTACCGTGATTCCTGCCACAGTGCCGGTAATCTTGCGGTCGCTGCACACAATTATGAGACTGCTGCGATCCCTGCGCACAACCCCTCCACTGCTGCTTTCCCTGAGCACAGTACAGGGACTGCTACTTTCCCTGCGCAAAATACCGGTGTTGCTGCGGTCCCTGCGCACACTACCGGTCCTGATGCGTTCCCTGCGCACAACACCAGGACTGCTGCGCTCCCTGCGTACAAACCGACATTGTAGCGGTCCCTGCACACATTAACTGTACTGCAGCGTTCCTTGAGCACATTACCGGCACTGCTGCGTTCCCTGCGCAACGTACAGGGACTGCTGCGTTTCTTGCGCACAGGACCGGCCCTGCTGCTGTTCCTGGGCACATTACCGGGACTGCTGCGTTCCCTAGCACAGTACCGGCAATCCTGAGTTCTCTGCGCAAATACCGTTACTGTTTCGGTGCCTGCGTACTTTGCCGGCACTGCTGCTGTCCCTGCCCACATTACCTGGACTGTTGCGGAACCTAAACACAATGCCGGGAATGCTGCGGTCCCTGCGCACAATACCGGTACTGCTGCGACCCCTGCGCACAATGTCGGGACTGCTGGGGTCCCTGCGCACTGTCACGGCACTGCTGCGATCAATGGGCACAGTGACGGGTCCGCTGCGGTCCCCGCACACGGTGCCGGTACTGCTCCGTCCTTGCGCGCGTTGCCGGTACTGCTGCGTTCCCTGCGCACGGTGCCGGTAATGCTATTGTCCCTAAGCGCAGAGACGGTACTCCTGCGGTTCTTGCGCACGTTGCCGTTATTGTTGCGGTCCCTGAGCGCGGTGCCGGAATTGTTGCGTTCACTGCGCACGCTGCCGGTACTGTGGTGTTGCCTGCGCGCTGTGACTTTATTGCTGCGATCCCTGCGCACGGTGCCGGTATTGCTGCGGGCCCTGCGCACGGTGCCGTTAATTTTGCGGTCCCTGCGCATGGTGTCATTACTGCTGCTTGGCTTGCGCTCGTTGCCGGTACTCCTGCGTTCCCAGCGCACAGTGCCGGTAACGCTACGGTCCCTGCGCACTGTTCCGGGTATGCTACGGTCGCTGTGCAAGGTGTTGGTAAGGCTGCTGTCCCTGCACGCAGTGCCGGTAATTCTGCGCTCCCTGGGCACCGTGCCGGTACTGCTACGTCCACTGCGCAAGGTGCAGTTACTGCTTGCGTTCCCTGCGACCGGTGTCGTAACTGCTGCGTTCCCAAGGCACAGTGCCGTTACTCCTGCGGTCCTGGTGCACGGTGCCGTAACTTTAGCGGAACCTGCGCACGGTGTCCGTACTGCTGCGGTCCCTGCGCACGATGCCGGTAGTGCTGCGGTCCCTGCGCACTCTGTCCGTACTGCTGCGGTCCCTGCGCACGCTGCCGCAACTGCTGCGGTACCTGTGCACGGTGCCGTTAATGCTGCGGTCCCTGAGCTCGTTGCTGGTACTGCTGCGGTCCCTGAGCTCATTGCTGGTACTGCTGCGTTCCATTCAGACAATACCTTTACTGTAGCGGTCATTGCGCACGTTGCCTGTACTGCTGCGGTCCGTGCCTCTAATGCCTTCAGAGCTGTGTTCTCTGAACACAGTACCGGCACTGCTGTGTCCCTTCGCACAATAGGTCAACGCTGCTGTCCCTGCGCACCGTACCGGGACTCCTGCCTTCCCTGCGCAGAGTACCGGCACCACCTGCGATCACTGCACAAATTACTGGGGGCTGCAGCGGTCCCTGCGCACCATACCGACACTGTTACGGTCTCTGGGCACACTACAGGTGCTGCTGAGTCTCTGCTCGAAATAACGGCACTGCTGAGTTACCTGCTTGCAATAACGGGGTGCTGCGTTCCCTGCGCACAATACCAGGGATTTTGCGGTTCTTACGCACAGTTCCGACCCTGCTGCGTTCCCTGCGTACAGTACCGTGGCTGCTGCGGTCCCTGCGCACATTACCGGCACTGCTGGGTTTCCTGGACACATTACCGGTACTGCTGCGCTCTCTGCGCACAATACCGACACTGCTGCCTTCGCTGCGCAATTACCGTTACTGTTGCGGTGACAGCGCCCTTTGCCGGCTCTGCTACGGTCCCTGCGCACATTACCGAGACTGTTGTGGTCCCTGCGCACAGCGCCTGGACTTCTGCGTTACCTGCGAACAATACCGGTAATGCTGCGGTCCCTGCGCACAATGTCGGGACTGCTGCGTTCTCTGCCCACAGTGCCGGTACTGCTGGGTTGCATGCGCACGGTACCGGTAGTGTTGCGTTTCCTGCGCACACTGCCGGTACCGCTGCGGTCCCTAAGCGCAGTACCGGTACTGCTGCGATACCTGCGCAACTGCCGGTACTGCTGCGATACCTGCGCGCATTACCAGTACTGCTGGGTCCATACGCACACTGCTGTTACTCCTGCGGTCCCTGCTCACTCTACTTGTACTGCAGCGTTCCCGGCGCACATTGCTGTTACTGGTGCTGTTCCTGCGCACAGTGCCGGTACTGGTGCGTTTTCTGCGCGCAATGCCGGTACTGCTGCTTTCCCTGCGCACCGTGCCGGTACTGCTGCGATACCTGCGCGCAATACCGTGACTGCTGCGCTCCCTGCGCGCAGTGCCGTTACTGGTGCAGTCCCTGCACCCAGTGCCGGTAATGCTGCGATCCCTGCGCACAGTGCCAGTGGTGGAACGATCGAACATTTGATCAAGCCTTCCATACGTAGGCACGCTTCTAAATCCTTACAATCATCGCCTACGTGAATGATCGGATGACATAGGGGAACTTTTAATGGCAGATATATACACTTCACGCTTTTCAGGTACGACAATAAAGTATTAGACTGAAAAATACAGTAGTCATTACACACACCATTCCAGCAATACGTCACTTTCACAGTGACAATGCAAATGGGCGAATAAA